>Ga0182021_10006463_pt1 | contig 13920 bp, 9 predicted proteins | sample 612E3MmetaG_FD_120493 | JGI IMG/M metagenome (GOLD analysis project Ga0182021, IMG submission 120493) | Permafrost microbial communities from Stordalen Mire, Sweden - 612E3M metaG (Illumina Assembly) | ecosystem: Environmental > Terrestrial > Soil > Wetlands > Permafrost | place: Sweden...
AACACCGCAACTAGCTCTGGCGGAGCTATAAAAAATCAGGGAAATTTAACTGTAACTGGCAGTACTTTTACAAATAACACGGTAACAGATATTTATGGTTCTGGTGGTGCAATCAACAATCAGGGTACTCTGAATGTAACTGGCAATAGTAATTTCACAGGGAACACTGCAACATATGGAGGAGCAATCTACAATATGAAATCAGGTACAATTGATAACAGCATTTTCATCAACAACACCGCAACTAGCGGCGGTGCCATCGAAAATCAAGTTACCTTAAATGTAACAGGCAGCACTTTCAAAAATAACACCGCAAATACTGGCGGCGGTGCCATAGACAATCTAGGAAATTTAACTGTAGCTAGCAGTACTTTTACAAATAACACGGTAACAGATATTTATGGTTCTGGTGGTGCAATCAACAATCAGGGTACTCTGAATGTAACTGGCAATAGTAATTTCACAGGGAACACTGCAACTAATAGTGGTGGTGAAACTTATGGTGGAGCAATTTTCAATATGAAATCCGGTACAGTTGATAACAGCACTTTCACAGGTAACAATGCAACTTATGGTGGTGCAATCGCCAATTATGATAATTTGACTGTAAAAAACTGTACTTTCACAAATAACATTGCAGATGGTGGTGCTGCAATAGAAAATGAGGGTACTTTGACCGTTAATGACAGTAGTAATTTCACAGGGAACACTGCAACTGTTGATGGTGGTGCTATATTCAATGTTAATACTTGTTATATAGATGACGGTTATTTCACCGGTAACAGTGCAACTAATGGTGGTGCTGCAATAGAAAATGAACGGGGTACGTTGATTGTAACGGGCAGTACTTTCAAAGGTAACACTGCAACTTATGGTAGTGCAATCGACAATTATAATGCTAATTTGACTGCAGCGAGCTGTACTTTCACCAATAACACCTCAATTACGGATGGTGGTGCCATCGAAAATCAGGGAAATTTAACTGTAACTGGCAGTAGTTTTACAAATAATAAGGTAATAAGTACTTATGGTGCTGCTGGTGCCATCGACAATAAAGGTACTTTGACAGTTAATGGCAATAGTAATTTCACCGGTAACAGTGCAACTTATGGTGGAGCAATTAATAATATGAAATCCAGTACAGTTGATAACAGCACTTTCACCGGTAACACTGCAACTGGCGGTGGTGCCATCGAAAATCAAGTTACCTTAAATGTAACAGGCAGCACTTTCAAAAATAACACCGCAAATACTGGCGGTGGTGCCATCGACAATCTGGGAAATTTAACTATCGGGAGTAGTAATTTCAAAAATAATGAGGTAACAAGTACTTATGGTCCTGGTGGTGCCATCGACAATAAAGGTACTTTGACAGTTAATGGCAATAGTAATTTCGAATGTAATAATGCAACTTATGGTGGAGCAATCAATAATATGAAATCCAATACGGTCGATAACAGCAATTTCAACGGTAACAATGCAACTTACGGTGGAGCAATCTACAATTATTATACTTCGGCTTCAGCGGGCTGTACTTTTACAAATAACATTGCAACTTATGGTGGAGCAATCTACAACAATTATAATGTTAATTTAACTGATTTCAATAGCACATTCAATAACAACACGGCACAGAGAGTTGGTGGGGCCGTCTACAATGATGGTACTTTAACCATATGTAACAGCACTCTCATCTATAACACTGCAACTAGTGGTGGAGCAGTCTACAATGACAACAATGGAAAATCAATAATTCAATTCAACAGAATTATTGGCAACAGCAGCCCTGACATTTACGATGGTGCGGGATCAGTTAATGCTACTGATAACTGGTGGGGAACCAACTTCCAAGGGACTAATCCCAGAGCATTCGGAAGGGTTACAAGTAATGTAAATTCGAATCTCTGGATAATATTAACCATCACAGCCAATCCAACATCAATACTACCAGGCAAAACATCAACAATAATCGCCGACCTACAACACGATAGTCACGGCATATGTCATGATCCAGCAATTGCCGTAGTATCCTACACAGGACCTGCTAACTTTGCAACCACCCTCGGAAGCATAAATGATGCAAATTTCAACAATGGAATGGCAACAACTACCTTAAATAGATCTAACCCCGGAGTGGCGAATGTTTCAGCAACAGTTGACAATCAAACTGTTAATATATCAATATATATTTTCGGAATTATTAGTGTAGACCCCGCTGATGGGGCAATCAACGTGCCTATGACAGCTAAGGATGTTACTATAACATTTAACAGTCCTATACAGGCGGGTAGTAGTTATAACAGTATTTACATCTGGAATAACGCACTGCAAACCGGGAAAATGATAACTAAAACCATCCGGGGAAACACCTTAACCTTAAGCGCAGTATATGACTGGATGCCCAACGCCAAATACACCATATACATACCACCTAATGCTGTAACCGACCAATACGGGAACACCCTAACCACCACCTTCACCACCAACTTAACCTCAGCATTACCACTAAACGTAACCAGTGTGAACCCGGCTAACGGTGCAATCAACGTGCCTATGACAGCTAAGGATGTTACTATAACATTTAACAGTCCTATACAGGCGGGTAGTGCTTATAACAATATTTACATCTGGAACAACGCACTCCAAACCGGGAAAATGATAACTAAAACCATCCAGGGAAACACCTTAATCTTAACCGCAGTCTACAATTGGATGCCCAGAACTAAATACACCATATACATACCCGTAGATGCTGTAATCGACACTAGCGGAAACACCTTAACCGACACCTTCACTACCAACCTAACCTCAGCATAAAAAAAAATCCTTAAGACTTTTATTTTTTTTCTTTTTTATCGGAATTCAGTTCCAACTCATCATAGACTTTTACAATATTCGAAGATCATCATCACCCCAAGTTTACATTTGAAGTATTAGCTAAATTAATGATAATTTTTTAAATTTATATTTTATGTCTACTGTTCGGATGAATAATAATATAACAAGAAGTAAAATACTGGAAATCACTAAAAATAATTGAAATGTTGTACGCTCTGTAGATATAAACTCTACAGGAAAAATGTGTAGTATTCCTAAACTTATTGCAATGAGCAATGCTGAGTACATTAATAATTTTACATTACTTTTTGAAGATAGATTCTCTTTATTATACATTCCCGAAACTAACTGACCGAAAATAAAATAACAAATCATGTTCATTGATAAATTCTGTGGTGTTATTAAGAAATATAATGAACTAATATGGAATTGACTTATTAAATAAGATAGTTTTATTGGTTATTAACATATTAAAATTAATGGAAAGAAAGTGTATTTTCCAAATCAGATAAAAAAATAAAAGACTAATAATATAATTGTAATCATGGATTAATTATATTGTATTAAGTTTAAAATGAAAATTATTTAGAGGGTACCTGATGAAAAATTTTACAAGAAAAATAAAAAATTACATTAAAAAAAACCCTTCCTCTCCATTTTCAAAACTTACTTCATCTACTTATGCGTTATTTAATGATTTCATTCTCGTTTTGGCAAATTTAACTGGTTACTTTCCATCACACACCATAAGAAATGTTTTATATCGTCGCATATTTAGAATTAAAATGCCATCTGATTCTACAATATATTGTAGATGTAGATTTTTAAAACCAACTGATGTCAATATAGGTCATAATTCTATTATAGGTGAGGATGCATTTTTAGATGGCCGTTACGGTATTTATATAGGTGATAATGTTAATATTGGTGGAGATCTTAGAATTTATACTATGGAACACGATATTGAAAGTGAAGATTTTGGTAGTACGGGATCTTCGATCTTCATTGAAGATAGGGTTTATATAGGAACTAGAGTAATAATTTTACCGGGTGTAAAAATAAAAGAAGGAGCAGTTGTAGCTTCTGGGGCTGTTGTAACTAAAGATGTTGACGCCTGGACGATGGTTGGCGGTGTACCCGCCAAATTTATCCGAAATAGACCCAAATTAAAATATGAATTAAACACTAAAAATAGAATTCATTTCCAATGAGAGAGTTTTTATTATAACCTAACAAAATATAAGTAACATATTGAATTATAAATTATATTTCAAAGTTTATTTGATGAATATTCATGGTTGGAATGAATTTGAGGGTATAAAGATAACGCAATTAGAATATAGCAAAAAAAAGTCTTCCTATAAAACGGATGTGACGTCGAATAGTTTTTCTTTATCATGTCTTTTAATGTATTTCATTCAAATTGAATTCACGAAGTGAAATTATAAACCAAAAACTTTATTTATACATGGACTAATGACAAGATAACTTGCTTTAGAAAGGTAAAAGAGGAGTAGAAAAGAAGACTATTTTCTGCTAAATTGGAAGAGTCCTTCCTATTCTGGATAGTCTTTTAGGGAATACTGTGTTGAAATAGTCATACTCATTAAAAGATTACAATAATTTAAGACTAAATACTAAGAGTATGAGGGATACAAGAACTTTTCAAACTAGAAGAAATTAAAATAAGTTTTCCAGTGATATAAACATTATAAAATAATTTGTTGGGGTTTTTATGGACAAAAAAATTATTGAATTTTGGAATAAAAGAGGTTTACATACTAAAAAATATAATGGAAATGAGTTTTATACTGCTACGGAAATCCCATTTTATATTTACAGAAGAAATCGAATATTAAAACTTTTAGATGATAATTTAAAAGGCAAAAAAATTTTGGACTTGGGATGTGCTAATGGCATTAATACTGTTTACTTAAAGAAAAAGGACGCAGAAGTTGTTGGCGTTGATATTAGTGAAAATTTGCTCGAATTAGCAAGAAAAAATGCTTTTAGGGAAAATTTGGATATACCATTTTATAAAATAGATGGGGAAAATTTGCCTTTTGAAGATAAATCATTCGATATTGTACTTACAATGTTTGTATTACAGCATGATTTGGATGTAAAATCATTAAATCGATTATATAAAGAAATTTCTCGAGTTTTGGATGACAACGGTAAAATGATAAATTTTGAAAGAATATCAATTCCTAGTACAAAAGGTCCTACGTGGGTAATAAGAGAACCTGGAGAATATATAAAATTATCCGAAAAAAATGATTTTAAACTTGTTGATCATTCCATTCTCAGTTCACGTTTCTGGGATGATATGATGTTTCCATATTACATATTAAAAAAAAGATTAGCTCTATCAGATAATAATAAATTTGAGATTTCATATTCTAAATTAGCAGTAATTTTAACCAAACACTTCGATAAAGTATGGAAAAATAATAAATTTGGAACAGGATATTATTTATTTTGTAAGAAATAATATGATCATATTGGAAAACCATATTTTGACGATTGGTGATAAGTACCCACCAAATGCCCCTAATTTAATTGATGTACCAGAAAATTGGATAATAAAACTAAATTTTCAGGATATGTTTTAATAACTCTAAAATTTCTACTCTTTCTTCTATTAACAAATAATTCAATAAATAGAAAATCCAAATAGCGATAATAAATATTTTAAGTAAATAAGTAAATAAAGAATGGTTAAATTGACTATCTAAATATAAATAAAACGCCATAAGTAATCCTAGTGCAACCCATGATTTGATATACCACCATTTCGCAATTTTAATTTCTAAAAGTTTATTCCATAAATAAAAAGCTAATGATGGCCTTAGTATGAAGGTGGTTGAAGTTGCGATCGCTGCGCCTAATATCCCTAGAATCGGTATTAGTGCTATATTTATCATAGTATTAAGGGTTACCCAGATAATACCGGTGAAAAAAACAATTCTCGGTTTTCCAATTGCATTAAATAATGAACCAACTGAGATAAATGGAGTATAAAAGATTAAAGCATAGACTAGAACAATAAGAGGTATAGTGGCCTGCAAGAATTGAGGGGGAAGTAAAAGAGCTATTATATCTTTAGAGAAGAGAATTATTCCAAGGCCTAAAATAGAAGTAAAAAAAAATGAGTATCTTGTAGATTTTAATATGGTTAATTTAATTGATTCAATATTGTTTTTTGAGAAATATTCAGCGATCATAGGATAAGTTACTTGGGAAATTGCCATAGGAATAATAAAAAGAATTTGAGAAAACATTATGGCAATAGAATATATTCCTACTTCCTGGCTTGCGAGGAAATATCCAACTATAATTGTATCTATATTTGTATCAAGGAAATAAGTCCCGTCAGCAAGGACTACCTGAATTCCAAATGCAATTAATTCTTTTGATTCTTTTAAATAATCTTTTAATATAAAACTAAAAACATTCTTCGATAAGATTAATACAAAAATTGTAGTCACTATTTCTGATATTGTTATTGCTAGAATTGGTCCTTTAATCCCTAGATTTAAAAATATAAACAATAATGATAATACTAGGATAAGAACGCTCCTGAATATGAAACCAAAGGAATAAGATCCCATTTTACGAAGCCCATTAAATAATCTTATTATGGTATTGCTTAAAATAAAAAAAGGAACTCCAAAAGAAATTATTTGTATTAAAGGTGTTAAATCTGGTTTATGGAAAAACATTGAAATACTATTCGATAAAAAATATAATATTAAAGCTGATATTATGCCAAGAATTATGGAATTGACTAAACTACAAGATATAAAAGAATTTAATTCATCTCTTCTATCCTTAAACTTGGCTACATATCTTACAGTGGCATTTGGTATTCCTAAAGCACCAATTAATGTTACAATTGAATAAATAATCAGTACTAATGAATATAATCCGAGACCTGTTGCACCTAAATAATTTCCGAATAATATCCGGAGCAAAAACCCGATTATTAAAGGAATAGTTGTGGCAATGAATGACCATCCTATATCAAAAGTAATCTTTTTTTTCGTTTCCAATTCAGACATTTTAAACCTCATAAAAAAATGAGATAATAACCAATAAAGTAATTTACAGTTACAATAAATTTCTTAACTTTTATTAGTAAATATTTCTAATCTCTTTAAACCATATTTAGTTAATAGTCAATCTAAATTCACAGATAATAATATATTAAAAAAAAAATAATGTCTTTAAGATGTTTAAATATGAAATAATTTAATAATTTAAGATTATTAGGTTTAAAAATAAACTATTATTTAAAAGTTGATTTCTCATTAATAACAAAATAGTCAGAGTAATAAGTAAAAAACTTATTTCTATTTTAAACTGACAAACCGTAAATAAATAATTTTAGGGTGCTTTATCAATAGTTTCAGTAAAAAAAAAACTTATGATTAATAAATAATAAGCAATAAGTTTATTTATTAATCCATTCTATTTTTTTTTTCTAAATAATAGTTTATTTGGTCATTTATGATATCGTTTAAACTGTGTTTTATATTAGCTCCAATTTTCTGAATTTTTTCTGTATTAGATAGGAGAATGGGGACTTCGGCGGGTCTGAATCTTTCATGGTTAAATTCTATTTTAATATCACCCTTATCTGTTTGAATAATAATTCCTTTGTCTTCTATAGTGTATTCGATTTCTTGTTCTAAGAGTATTTTATCTATTTTTGTTTTGTCAAATTTTATGCCATAGATCGTGGATTTATCCGGCTCAGTGGGGGTTTCAACCACTTTTTCTCCATTAAATGTTTCTATTTTTTTTATTTCCCATCCTGCTTCTTCTAATCCTAGTAGTATGTAGGTTAGTACTGAGTTGGTTCTCATTGATCCTTGGTTGTATACGTCTCCTGAGCGTCCTTTTAGTGCTAGTAGTTTGTAGCCGTTTATAATGTCTGATACGTGTGACCAGTCTCGGAATGCGTTTATGTTTCCTATGATTATTTTATTGGTTTCTCCTAATTTTAGTTTCATTATTTGGTTGATTATTACGGAGGTTACAAACATGTGGCCTCTGCCTGCCCCTTCATGGTTAAAAGCTCTGGATACTATTGTATTTAATCCATAGGATTGGTAATAATTTCTCATTAAGAAGTCACCGTAGACTTTTGATACGGCGTAAGGGGACATGGGCCTTAGTGGATTAGTTTCTTTTATAGGTAATTCTGGAATATCTTCGGGTTCGGGAAATATGGTTTCATATTCTTTTTTCGCTCTATTGTATTGATCTTCAGATGATATAACCAATCCATATTCTTCACTAGAGCCTGCGAAAATAATTTTAGAGTTACAATCCTTTATTCTCATAACATCTAACAAATTTGAAGTTCCCATACAATTTATTTGTTGAGTTTCCATGGGATTTTGAAATGATCTAGGAACAAAAGACTGAGCTGCTAAATGGAAAATATAATCAGGCTGTGATTGATCCAAACAAGTAGCTAAAGAGGTTATATCTGTTAAATCTCCTTCTAATAACTGGACATTATCCTGAATTCCTAGTTTAGTTAGGTTTTGAGATAATTTACCATCAGATCTTCCCCTAATTAATCCAAATACATTTATTTCTTTTTCCAACAAGTTTTTTGCCAGATTTGATCCAACAAAACCGTTTATTCCTGTTATTAAAACATTTTTATCCTTCCAATTCATTCCTATACCCTCACAATGTATTTACTTTAAAATCACTCTAAAATTATATTTATAATATTTTATAATTTAATATTATTCTTTTATTGTATAGTTAATTTAGTTTCAAAGGGTTTGTAAAGTTAATGGGTGTTGTAACAATTTTTTGGTGATTACGAAAAACTTAATTTTTTCAGTTTATTGTCCTTTAATTCCAATTTTAGTATATTAAACTTAAATATAAGATGAAATTAGATAAATTAACATGACTAATGAAATTGTACCTACTCTTAGTTGTTGTTTATTGATTCCATGCAACTTAAACTTTCCTACTTTGGCTTGGAAAAACCAAGTTTTGAAAAGATCCTCACCGAAAAATTTCAAAGCATAAAAAACAGGTTAAACGTTAACGGGATACTCAGCTATCTAAACCTTAAAATGGAATAAAACAGTGGAAAAAAATCAACACCCATCATTTTAACCCCGTTTCAAATAATAATTTAATTGTATCGACGATGATGGGAATATTTGAGTTCTTAAGACTACTGTTTAAAGATAATAGACCCAAATTCTTTACTGGCGGTTCTCGCAAACCAGTATTAGTGGATAAATTCTTGCAACTCGATAGTATTAAATTCTATTATAATAATATTTCTAAATTTTTTCCCTTGGGATATTATTTTTTAATATTATTTTTTTTCATCGTTTATAATGAGCATATCCTTGGAAAACTTTCTTAATTTCTTCTGTTGTCAAATTTTTTATGCCTAAAGTTTTGGAGTTTCTTCCAATTTCTTTAAAATCCTCTTCCATAATTAAATCTGCCAAAGAGATTATATTATCCATAATATGAGTATCTGCTCCAACACATTTTCCAAGTTCGCATAAAGGTACTAATCCAGTGGGGATGTCTTCGTATATGTATCGGTGCTGTAATGTTTGTGGAGAGTTTATTGAAGCATAAGCACGGTTTGATTGAAGTGTTTCGTACAGATTGTCCCCAATTATTTCATAAGCATATTCTTGCCATTCTATTAAAGTTTTAATTTTATATCCATATTTAGATGCTATCAAAACTCTTTCAAAGTCCATTTTTTCGATTACTTTAGCGATTCTTTTACTTATCGCATGATAATAATGTGGTATAGGTTCTTTTCGGCTTTCTATCCAACCCGTATTTAACAAAACTGATGTAGGATGCAACATAGATCCAATATTTTCGAGACTAATTTTTAAAGTTGAATCTTCTATTACTGGATTGTTATAGATGGTCTTTAACATTTTTAAGATATTTTTACCTTCCCAAAAAGGCATAACACCTATTTGGAGATTATTCTTAATGGCAAGTAAGTTAATTAAACCAGGTTTAATAGTTCTACAAGTGTAGATCAAACTTTGTGTTTCGGCTATAATTGGAAGAGATTTAACTCCTTCATTTTTTAAAGTATTACAAAATTCAAGTGCTCCTGCTGTTCTACCGGGGTTTAATATTATTAATTGGTCTTCTGTAACGTAAGGTGCCAATAATCGGGCAACTTCTTTATGTGCATTGGCAGGTAATACGATTAATATAATTTCTGCGTCATTAATGACTTCAGATATTTTTGTTGACATTAAATCGGGGTATTCAAATGCTTCTACCCTACCTAAAAGTTTGATTCCATCATTTTTTTTTATTAAATCCAATTTATCTTTTGATCTATTCCATAACCTTATTTCATGTCCTTTTTGTCTTAGATGTGCTGCAAACGTTTGTCCCCCACTACCAGCGCCTAAAACACCTATTTTAAGCTTTTGCATGTGTCTTAACTCCTAATTTAATTAATTAAGAAACTTGTAAATAAAGGAATAATATATTATTGAGTTTTATGATTGTGAAAAAACTGTAAATATTTTTTAATCAATAGATTTGAAATTAAATTTTTTAATTAACAGGATGTTTCTTTTTTTGGTGTTATATTATTTACGAATAAAATCATCTAGTAAATTAACCCATTTAATTTTTCGATTAAGTACCTGTCAAAAAAAATAAATAAATTAATTATCGTATTCATTTATATTCTTATACATCAAAAATGTGACAATAAGTTATATTTACTCATCCGTTGTGGCTATATCCTATTATGAGTGTTTTCTCTTATTTCTTTAAGACTATTGCTGCAATAAACTTTCCCAATTTTATTGGAAAGTATCAAATTAGGTTTTGTTTAAAAAAAGTTTTTTATGACTACTAATAAATGTACTATACTTGGTAAAGGATCATTTAATGAAAATACGGCGTAAACTCTTTTTCCATGTAGCGAAGACATAAACATTTTTATACGAGTAGCGAGTCCATTATTACTTTTCATCACAACAATAAAATCTTCCAACAGACTTATCCATCTTAGACCATTTGTTCCTGGTGATGGAGTAATAATACTTTTTTGATTAGGTTTTTCATAGATATCTTGATATCCAATAAATGGAATATTCACTCCACCTCCAGTAGCTTTATAAATTGATAACACGGGACGGACGTTTAATTCTATAAATTTAAATTTACCATCTCTAGGATCCTTTTTGTATTCTAATGTTCCCATACCCCAATATTTTAAACTTTTAATGATTTTTTTGCCATATTCAAACATTTCAGGATTCCATTTGCTTTCCATTACTGTGCATGTTCCATACTGGGGGCGATCTTGCCTAGCTTGATATGAGGCATATGCTGCAATTATATCTCCTTCACGATTTGAAAAAAAATCAAGGGTATTTACTCCATAATTTCCGGGAATTTTTTCCTGCACTAGGACTTCATGTCCTTCTTTTATGAGTTCAGATAATGTGGAATAAAGTAATTCCGACGAATCGAACTCAATTGCTTTTGCATTATAGCGTTTAAAAAAAGAAAAGTTCATATCTTTGATTATTGGCTTTACTACACATGGGTAAGTGATATTTTTGACAGCATAGTCAATGTCACTATCTGCTATACAAGGAATTGTTTGTGGGGTTGGCAAATCTGCTTTTTTAACCATTTCAAAGAAATAATCTTTTCGCATGAATTTTTTAAAGCCCTCTTTTTCTGTTGGATCTCCTAAAATTATGAAGTATTTGATAAGTTCTTTGTAATTATTTGCTATAATTAATAGTGCATCATCAGCAGTTGGTAAAAGCAATAATCTTCTGCCATATTCCTTGCACATTGATTTTCCATAAGAAAGCAGAGACAAGACAAAATCTTTCTCATATTCACGGGGATTTGGAAAGATGATGGGTTCGACGTACTTAGAATAGTTAGCGGGCGTGAATTTATACCAATTAATTAATTTAACTGGAATATTTTTCACCCCCAAGCTTCTAGCAATACCTAGAACAACAGCATCATTACCATAAGTCATAATAACAGGATAATTAATATCTCTCATGTTAAGTAATCTCCTAAATTTTACTAAATACATAATCATTCAAATTTTATTCAAATTTCATTTGAATTATTTCTCCTACCCTATAAAATTATTATTAATTATACAGTTTTATTTAGATATTTATCTTATTATATTTCAGAATGAGTGTATTTTGTTACCCTAAAAAAAATCGTAATAATAATATTTAAAGTGTTAATATACAATGAATTATGACTTTGATACGGATTTAACTCTCCTTAACGACCCGACTTAAGATATTTTTCTATTTTTTTTCTTAACTATAATGTTTTCTGAATGTTTGGTCATGATATTAGCTCCTTGTCTTAATATCCATTCCAAACTTAAAAAGTAGTTGTATTTTCTCCAAATTCTTTCAAGAACCGTTAAAATCATAACAGTTAATATCACAATAATCAAATTAACCTCGGGCCGCTTCGAATTTTATTCATAAATATTCACCCATAATTTTATAATAATATATTATCATTTGTTGAAATGATAGTATATAAAAATGCTTAATAACAATTTTTATATCCTTTATAATTTTAGCCACGAATTTCTAGCTATAAACTATCGATAATCTTTAATTTACATGTATTTAAAATTATCTTTCACAAATTCTATTTCATTTCTAAATGCATAATTACCCTTTATCATCATTTTCAATAATTCATTGTAACTTAGTAATCTCCCTATTTAATATTTGTTTTTGGGATTTCGTATTCAGACAAAATTGGTTGAATATGTTTGTTTAATCAGTTATTAATGTATTAAAATTTTCGCTCATGCCTGATTTATGTTGCGAGGATTTAAATAGTGGAAAAGTCATATTTTTTAGATTTAATAGGGGTTTCGCTGTTGGAATTGTTACTCCTAATGAAAGAAATGTTTAGAATTTTCGATTTACAAGATGGGCTAATGAAGTGTATTGTCTCGAATGCAAATTTTTTGATGCATATAAGCGTGATTTCACTATGAATCAGAAAGTAAGGTGTTATTCTTGTGATAATTGTGATAAGAACTTCACTGATTCACTGGTACAATTTTCTTTAATATTCATCTTACTTTGAAATGTTTTTACATAATAGTAAATCAGGATAAAAAAAGCACGAAACGTTTAGCAAATGAATTGGGACATAAATGGTAGAGTGTTTGTAGAATATCAAAGAACTTCAAGGAATTTTTGGCGGACAATGTTGGAGATCCAGTTTTGTCTGGAAAAATTATATTTGACGAATTGTAAACAATTAGCAGGTTCTAACATACAAATGCACATGAAAAAGGAGAAGAGCGAAAATTTAAATGGAAGTATATTTTCCCGAAATCAGATAGCGACTAATTTATAAGTGGTAACTTTTAGAGAATAATTGATTATAGCAAATAAATGACCAAGATACAAATCCCTCATATTTTACATTGGTTTTATGTTATATTTCATGTATTTGAGTAAGCAAGGATAACTAAAATCAAAGATTTTCTTTTAAATAATTTTGATTATTCAACTTAATTTTAATCAAAAAATGAAGTTAAAGTGGTAATTTATTAATACAATTAACGTGAAATAATGAAAAAGACACCTAATTTCCTCGAAAAGTAAAATAAATGTGTCCTGATGCATATACAATGCTTTTGAGAGGCCATAGCAAAATATTACAGATTCTTGAAGTAAAACATCAAATCCGAGGTTAACTGTTGAACTATAAAATTAATTAGAACGTCCCGATGAAAATGATGTACAGCCCTGTGGGTAGTGGAATCGTAAGAGAAGAACATACCATTGAAATAAAAAAAAATACTAAAACTTAAATAAAAAAAAGGGCTAAAAGGGAAATGTTCATGTTAAGTTATTCCCCTTATTTTTTTTTTAAGTAAATCACATTTTTTTTTATGCTGAGGTGAAGGTGCTGGTGATTTTGAAGGTGATATCTGTAGTTATAGTGTTACCATACTGGTCGGTTACCGCGTATAAAGGTAAAAATACACTGTAAGAAGTGTTAACC
>Ga0182021_10006464_pt1 | contig 13920 bp, 11 predicted proteins | sample 612E3MmetaG_FD_120493 | JGI IMG/M metagenome (GOLD analysis project Ga0182021, IMG submission 120493) | Permafrost microbial communities from Stordalen Mire, Sweden - 612E3M metaG (Illumina Assembly) | ecosystem: Environmental > Terrestrial > Soil > Wetlands > Permafrost | place: Sweden...
AAGGCGCCGCCCTGGAGGGGCGCGACGTCGAAGAAGGGCCTGGCCGCTGCCGCGCGGGTGAGCGGCTTCGCGAGGCCGGTCGTGCGCTGGCCTCCGGTGTAGTGCGTGATCATCAGCACGGCGCCCACGGTCACGCCTACGATGCCCACGCCGAGAAAGACGTCGCCGATGGCGAGCTTCGTGCGCACCGAGCTGATCTGGGCGTCGGTGCACCCCGCGCCCTTCGGCGGCGCGCAGGTCCCCTCGAGATCGCTCTTCTCGCCGAGGCCCATCGACCAGAAGATGGGCGCCACGACGGCGCCCGCGATGAGGCCGAGCCCTGTGATGAGCGCGCCCGCCACGGGAAATCCAGGCTTTTCGCTCGGTGCTTCGCCGGAAGCGCCACCGCCGAAGCTCGCCATGACGGTGCGGTTTTGCTCGCCCTCGCCGATGACGACCTTCTGCTCGATCGGCTCGGCGCCGACCATCTCGAACCGGAACGTGTGGACGCCGGGATCGAGGGGGATGGCACGACCGTCGAGCGACTCGCCGAGCAGCACGCCGTCGCTCGTGACCCTCACGGCCACCGCGTCGTTGCCGGCCTTGTCCTTGGCGCGGACGACGACCGACGGCATCTTCTTGTCCAGATCGGCGAGCTGCTCGGCGCAGTCCTTCCTGACGGGGCCTGGGCACGCCTCGCGCCCGCACGCGAGGAGCTGCTCGCGCGCTTTCGTGAGCTTGTGCTCGTCGCGCAGCTGCTGAGCCTTCTCCGACGCAGCGATGCACTCGGTCTTGTCGTCGGCGAGCGCGGGGAGGGCCACGAAAATGGTGGCGAGCGCCACGGGCACGAGGAGCGAGTGTCGCATCGAGGGTCTTCTCCAGATCGAGAGCGCTACATGCATTCGGGCTTCCATTTCTTGTGACCGGAAGCGTCGAGTGTGTACGGCGGATCACAGTTGACGGTCGGCGTCGCGGCGGTGGCCGTTGCGGTGGCGGTCGGGTGCACGCCGACCGGCGGCTTCGTGCCGCCGCCGGCCGTCGGCCTGGCGGTGGGCTTCGCGGTGGGCGCGGCTGCGGTCGAGGTTGCGCTGTCCGCGATGGCGGCGCTGGCCGCCGTCGGCGCGACCGGCGTCGGGAGAGGCGCGACCGCCGCCGACGGGTGTGTCGAAGGTTCGACCTGGGCTCCGCCGGCCGCGGCGCGCGGCCCGCGCAGCGCGAGCGCTCCGATGAGGATGGACAACGACAGCAGCAGGAAGGCCCCGCCGGCGAGGCCGACGTAGAGGACGGTGCTCCTATTTTGCGGTGGTGACTCCTTCGAGACCGAGAGGCTCGACATCTGCGAGGCCTGGGACACCGGCGGATCGGCCGCGGGTCGCACGCCGGAGGGCTCGGGGCCGCCAGGGGCGCCCGCCGACGTCGACGTGTTCAGCCCCTCGATCGTCGTGGCGTCGTAGGTGGTCGAGGAGCTGCTCTCGATCTCGGCCACCTTCGAGGCGCGCTGCGAGAGCGTCGTGTGAGCCATCGCCTCGACCCACTCGCCCGTCTCGGTGGACGACGCGATGCCGGTGCAGCGCTCGAGGGCGACGGCGAACTCGCGCGCCGTGGCGTAGCGCTGGGTCATGTCGCGCTGCAGCCCGCGGAGGACCACTTCGTCGAGGCCTGGCGGAAGGGGGACGTAGCGGCTCGGCGGGTCGACCACGCCGCCCATCACCTTGGCGAGGATGGCCCCCTCGTTGTCCCCGGAGAAGAGCCGGCGACCCGTGAGCGCCTCCCAGAGAACGATGGCCGCGGCGTAGACATCGGTCTGTCGCGTGACGCTCCCGGTGATCTGCTCGGGCGCCATGTAGGCGAGCTTCCCCTTGAGCTGGCCCTCGCGCGTCGTCTGGATGCGTCCCGCCGCTTTGGCCACGCCGAAATCGAGCACGCGCGTGACGCCGTCCGAGCCGACGAGGATGTTCTGCGGGGAGATGTCGCGGTGCACGATGTTGAGAGGCTCGCCGCGCTCGTTCTTCGCCTCGTGCGCCGCGTGGAGGCCGTGCAACGCCCCGACGAGAATGCCGGCCGTGATGCGGCCGGGAATGCAGCCGCCCTGCTCGCGGGCGATGCGAATGAGCTTCGAGAGCGACTCGCCCTGGACGTAGTCCATGACGAGGAACAGCTCGCCCTGGGTCGCGACCACGTCCAGGGTGGGCACGACGTTGGGGTGACGGATGCGCGCCGCGAGGCGAGCCTCGTCGAGGAACATCGATACGAACTCGGGATCCTTCGCGAATTGCGGGTGCAGGCGCTTGATCGCCACGGTCCGCGAGAAGCCGACGGGGCCGAGCAGCCTCCCGAAATGCACCGTGGCCATGCCGCCGGCGGCGATCTCGCCGTAGAGCGCGTAGCGCCCGACGACGCGGACGGGAGCCGAGGGTTCTGCGTTGCCCACCGCCGTCGAGACTACCAGACGCACCCCTCCGGGACCCCAAACTTTCGAGGAACTCCGGCCCAACCACCGCCACCACCGCCGCGCGCGGTGTGGTACACGCAGACCCATGATCCCGGACGTCTGCATCGCCGCGATGCGCGTTGGCCCCGTCGTGGTGCCGCTTCCGCGCTACGAGACCCACGGCTCGGCCGGCATGGATCTGCGGGCGGCCGTCGCTTCGACGCTCACGATTCCGCCCCTCGGACGCGTTCGCGTTCCCACGGGCATCGCCATCGCCATCCCCCAGGGGTTCGAGGCGCAAATCCGGCCTCGCTCGGGCATCGCGTCGAAGTCGGGAGTCACCGTCCTCAACGCTCCGGGCACGGTCGACTCGGACTTCCGCGGACAGATCGAGGTGCTCCTCGTGAACCTCAGCGACGCGCCGGCGGAGATCGAGCCCCTCGATCGCATTGCCCAGCTGGTCGTGGCGCCGGTCGCGCGGGCCGAGCTGCTCATCGTGGACACGCTCGACCCCACCGTCCGCGGCGAAGGCGGCTACGGCTCGACCGGCAGGCGCTGAAGGAACCCGACGACGTCGCGCGCCACGGCGTCGCGATCGAAGTCCGCGGCGACGACGTGAGCGCTGCGCTCGTACACGCGCACGGTGACGTCCCGGCTGGCGACGTGATCGGCGACCCAAGCCGCGTTCTTCCGCGGACAGACGTGGTCCTTGGCGCCGTGGAGGACGAGCGTGGGGCACGTGATCTTCCCGACGAGGGGCCGCACGCGGAGACCCGCGCGGTAGACCTCCATGGCCGACCGGAGCGGATGGCGGTCGTAGCTCGTCAGGCGCCGCGCGGCCTCGCGATCCTCCATGTCGGCGCGGCGGGGCTTCATCAGGTAAGCGTCCGGGACCCGCCAGCCGAACCTGTCGAAGAGGCGAAACGGCAAGCTCGAGTGGATGGCGAGCTCCACCGCGTTGCCGAGCACGACGAGGCCGCGTGGCGTGGTCTCCGCGGCCAGGGCGAGGGCGACGAGGCTTCCCAAGGAGAAGCCGCAGAGCACGAGAGAATCGCCGCGTGCGAGCAGGCGATCACGATGCTCGCGACCCGCGTTCAGCCACTCGTCGAAGGTGCGGTTCTGGAGATCGCCCGGCGTCGTTCCGTGGCCGGGAAGGAGGGGAGCCTCCACGGCGAACCCCGCCGCGGCCACGGCGTCGAGCATCGGCAAGAGCTCCGACGTCGTGCCCGTGAACCCGTGAAACGCCAGGAACGAAGGCGCCCGTCCGGGACGGCGGTAGGTTCCGCCGCCGTCGCCGCTTCGCACTTCGCCGCTCATCCCTCGCCGCGTTTGATGGCGTAGGTGCGGATCTTCTTGTGCAGGTTCGTGCGCTCGACACCGAGGACGATGGCCGTCCTCGAGATGTTCCACCCCGTGAGGCGCAGGGTGTCGACGATGTACTTGCGCTCGGCCTGCTCGCGGAACTCGCGAAGCGTGAAGTACTGCGGTGGGATGGACGGGGCGGCTCCGCGGGCCGCCGTCTCCACGGGATCTTCGGGGGGTTCGGGGGCCTCCGGCTCGGCAGACGCCTCTTCGTCCCCAAATGGGCTGTCGTGAGGGTCCTCGGGAAGGTCCGCGACCGTGATGCTGTCGCCCGAGAGGATGGCCATCCGTTCGACGATGTTCTTCAGCTCACGAACGTTGCCGGGCCACGTGCGGTGAACGAGCGCGTCCACGACGCCCGGGGCCATCGGCTTGGGCTTGGCGCCGTTCTCGCGACAGAAGGCCAGCAAGAAGGACTCGGCCAGGAGCGGAACGTCCTCGAGGCGCTCGCGCAGGGCGGGGCTCCGCAGCGGGAAGACGTTGAGCCGGAAGAACAGGTCCTCGCGGAAGAGCTGGTGCTCGACGAGCTTGCCGAGGTCGCGGTTCGTCGCCGCGAGCACGCGCACGTCGACGTGCATCACGTGCTCGCTGCCGACGCGCGAGATCTCGCCGGACTGCAGGGCGCGCAGCACCTTCGCCTGCGCGACCAGATCCATGTCGCCAATCTCGTCGAGAAACAGCGTGCCGCCGTGCGCCTGCTCGAAGAAGCCGCGTTTGCGCATCTGCGCGCCCGTGAACGCGCCCTTCTCGTGGCCGAAGAGTTCGCTCTCGATGAGCTCGCGGGGGATGGCCGCGCAGTTCACCTTGACGAACGGCCCGTCCTTGCGCGGGCTGAGGCGGTGGATCGCGCGCGACACGAGCTCCTTGCCGGTGCCGCTCTCGCCGGTGATGAGGACGCTCGCGCGCGTGGGCGCCACCTTCTCGATCTCGTGGAAGACGCGCTGCATCGCCGCGCTCTTCCCGATCATCTCGTAGCGCTCGAGATCGCGCTGCGAGGCCTCGGCGAGCGCACGCCGCGCCTGGGCGGCCTCGAGGACGTTGCGCACGCTGACGAGGATTCGCTCGCGGGCGAGGGGCTTCTCGAAGAAGTCGCTGGCGCCGAGCTTCACGGCGTGGACCGCGTCGTTGACCGTGGCGTGCCCGCTGATCACGACGATGGGCAGCTCTCGCGTGGCGTCGTCCTTGCGGATCCGCTCGAGGAGATCGAGGCCCGAGAGGTCGGGGAGCTTGACGTCGAGGATGGCGAGATCGACCGGAGAGTCAGGGCTGGCCAGGATGGCGAGCGCGGCCATGGCGCTCTCCGCCGTCAGGACGCGGTAGCCGTCCCCCTCGAGGACGAGCTGCAGCGTGCGTCGGATGTTGCGCTCGTCGTCGACGACGAGAACGGTCTTGGCCGACGGGCCGGAGGGCGGTAGGTCGGCGCTCGTGACCACCGGCGCTCACCCCTTCGAAGCGGATTTTTCGGCGATCGTGCCGATGTACTCGCGGGCCTGCGTGCCCAGCGGGCTGCGAGGATAGCGATTGAGGAGCACCTCGAACGTGGTCTTCGCGTCGTCGTAGCGGCGCATCTTCAGGTAGGTCTCGCCGAGCACGAGCAACGCGTCCGGCGCGAGACCGAACTCGTCGGCGGGGCGGACGTGCACGACGTTCGGTACGGCGGCGCACGCCTCGTTGCCGGCGTAGTTGCGGATGGCGTACTGCGCGCGCCCAACGGCGGCGTCGAAGTTGTCGCGCGCGAGGTAGAAGCGAGCCACCGACAGCTCGTGGCGGACCAGGCGGGTGGAGATCTCCTCCAGAAACCCGCAGACCTCCGCGGACTGCTTGGAGCCGGGGTAGTCGCGAAGGAAGCTCGAGAGCTCCTTGTAGGCGTCGAGCGCCGCGGCCTGATCGCGCTCTTCCTGCGCGGGCAGCAAGAGCGAGTCGGACACTTCCTGGTACTGCGTCTCGGCGGACCTCGCGCGAGCGTACTCGACCTCGTCCTGGTCGGACTTGTGGTCGTGGATGAACTGCTTGTAGCCGCGGAGCGCCTCGGCGAATTTGTCCTGCTTGAAGTCCGCGTCGGCGATGCGCAGCTCGGCCAGGCGCGCGAACTTGGAGTAGCTGTAGCGCTTCTTCACTTCGCGAAAGAGCGCCTGGGACTCGGCCCAGTTGTGGGCGTCGAACTCCTTCATGGCCTCGTCGTAGGCGCGCTTCGCGTCGGCGCTGTAGCCGAGGGCCGAGCGCGCGGGAGCCGCCGGCTCGCAGGCGGGGAGCGCCGTGAGGAGGGCAAAGGCCAGGGGAAAGGCGAAGCGACGCATCGCGCAAGAGCGTGTACCCCGGCAGGGCGACGCCGGCAAGGAGGCTCCGGCTAGGGACAAACGCTCAGCTCGGCCCGCTTGGCTCGCACGTCCGGGTGCATCGGCCCGTAGCCGCCTTTTTCCAGCTCCACGAGCTCGGCCCGGACCGCGCTGCACTCGGCCGGGGTGGGCGTGGAATCCTTGCACTCTGCAAGCTTGGCCTCGACCGCGAGGACGTCGGGGTGGCGGTCCCCCTTGCCGTGGGCGCGCAGCGACTCGCGGTGGAGCCGGAGCTGGCCGCAGGTGCGACTGACGGGCGCCGGCGGCGGGCACGTCGCCTCCGCGCAGGAGCAGGACGCTGCGGGCCCGGGGACCTGCTTGACGACATAGACGACGCGCTCGCGAACGCACGCGACGAGGACGGTCGTCATCACGACCGCGACGAGGGGGGCTCGCAAGGCGCTCATCCGTCCTTCCGCCAGCGCTGGATGCGCCGGGGAGGGGGGCGCGCGTCTTCGCGGGCGTGGCGAAACGCGGCGCGGATGACCAGGCGCAGCTTCTCGAGCAGGGGCGCGTCGGCCCCCTCCAGCTGGACGGTCACTTCCCCCTCGGCGTCGACGAGGGCCGCGAGCGGACGGGTGGCCTCGGCGGTGGCGAGCTCTCCCGCGTACCGGTAGGGCGGACCCCCAGCGAGGGGCCGCTCGATGCGCAGGCGCATCCCGCTTTCGGGTCGTTCGCCGACGATGGACATGCCGTCACCTTAGCGAAAGCCCGATTCATGGTAAAAGCTCCATCTGCCATGGAAAAGCATCCGATGACCCCGGAGGGATACGCCAAGCTCCGCGAAGAGCTGCACAACCTCCGAAGCGTCCAGCGCCCCGCCGTCATTCAGGCCATCGCCGTGGCGCGCGAGCACGGCGATTTGAAGGAGAACGCCGAGTATCACGCCGCCCGCGACAAGCAGTCCTTCATCGAGGGGCGCGTCAAGGATCTGGAGGCCAAGCTCGCCCTCGCCGAGGTCATCGATCCGTCCAAGCTGTCGGGGAGCCGCGTGGCCTTCGGGGCCCGCGTGAAGCTCTCGAACACGCAGACCGAGGAAGAGGTGGTCTACCGCATCATCGGCGCCGAGGAGGCCAACCTGGCCGAGGGCAGCCTCAGCATCTCGAGCCCGCTCGCGCGATCGCTCCTCGGCAAAGAGGTCGGTGACGAGGTGAAGGTGCGCATGCCCGGTGGCGAGCGCGTCTACGAGATCCTCGAAGTCGCCTTCAGCTGAAGACGCGAAGCGCGCGTCCGTGGGACGATCCGATCGACGTCCTTCCGGGCGTCGGCGGCGCGGCTCGCAGCGCGCTCGGCGCGGTCGGAATCCACACGGTGGCGGACTTCGCGTGGATCCTGCCTCGCGCCTACGACGACTACAGCGCGCCCGTGACCCTCGAAGCGCTGCGCGAGCGGGCGCGCGTCGGAGAGCCCGGACCTGCCGCCGTCGCCGCCGTCGTCCACTCGGTGTCGCGCCTTCCCATGCGCGGGCGACGCGGGGTGCAGGTGGTGCTCCGCGACGAGTCCGGCGCCAAGCTCGTCTGCTCGTGGTTCTTCGCGGCGCACGGCGTCGCGGCCCTCGCAGAGCCGGGCAAGGCCTGGCTCGTGCGCGGCGTCCCACGGCTCGTCCGCGGGACGCTCCGTATGGCGCACCCCGACGTGCTCGCCGACACGCCCGAGGCGCGCGCCTTGCGGCCTCGCTACCGGAAGCTCGGCGGCCTCGCCGAGGGGATCTTTCGCCGGGTCTTCGAGCAGCTCGCCGACGCCGACGTTCCGTTGCCCGAGCCCCTGCCGGAGCCCATGCGACGCTCCTTCCCATCCCTCGCCGGCGGCCTGCGCGCCATCCATCGACCCGCGTCGTCCGACGCCCCGGCGCTCCGGGGCGCCCTCGCGCGCATGGCGTTCGTCGAGGCGTTCGCCCGCGTGCGCGCGCGCCTCGCGGCCGAGGCGCTGGGCGAGGGGAGACCGGCGCTCGTCCTGGCCTGGGACCCTGCGCTGCCCAGGCGCGTGGCCGACGCACTGAAGTTGCAGTTTACACGAAGTCAGCAGCGGGCCGTGGCGGCCATCGGCCACGATCTCGCGCGGACGACGCCCATGCGCCGGCTGCTCTCGGGCGACGTCGGCACGGGCAAGACGGCGGTCCTGCTCGGCGCGGTCGCGCAATGCGTGGCGGCCGGCGCGCAGGTGGCGATCCTCGCGCCGACGACGGTGCTCGTGGAACAGTACGCGCGGGTGCTCGAGCCGGTCGTCGCGAGCCTCGGCGTCGCGGTCACGTCGATCGCCTCCGGGCAGCGTGCCGCCGAGAAACGCGCCGCGCTCGCGAGCGTGGCGTCCGGCGCTGCGCGCATCGTCCTCGGCACGCACGCGCTCCTTGGCGCCGAGGTCCGTTTCGCGAAGCTCGCCTTGGTCGTGGTCGACGAGCAGCACCGGCTCGGCGTCGCGCAGCGGCTGGCGCTCGTGCAGAAGGGCTCGCCTCACGCGCCGCACCTGCTCACCGTGAGCGCGACCCCCATCCCGCGGACGCTCGCGCTGGCCTTGCGGGGGGATCTCGCGAGCAGCGTCCTCGACGAGCGCCCCCCGGGTCGCGTGTCCGTGACGACGACGCTCGCGCCTCGCGCCGAGACGGAGGCCGTGCTCGCCCTGCTCTCGGAGACGGTGGCGCGCGGCGAGCGAGCTCTGTGGGTCGTGCCGCGGATCGTGGGCGACGATGACGAGAGCACGATCGCGGCGCGGACCGATGCCCTGCGCGAGCAGCTCGAAGGCGCATCTCTCGGCGTCCTTCACGGCGGGCTCGCTGCGGCGAAGCGAAAGGACGCGCTCGATGCGTTCCGCCGCGGCGAGACGCAGGTCCTCCTGGCGACGTCGATGATCGAGGTGGGCATCGACGTCCCCGAAGCCACGCTCGTCGTCGTCGACGGCGCCGAGCGCTTCGGTCTCGCGCAGCTGCATCAGCTCCGCGGTCGGGTAGGGCGCGGCGACCGACCCGGCCGCTGCGTGCTCCTCCACGGCGACCTCACGGCCGAGGCGGCGCGGCGACTTCGCATCCTCGTGGACCACCCGGACGGTGAGGCGGTGGCCAGGGCCGACCTCGAGCTGCGGGGCGCAGGGGATCCGGACGGGCTCGCGCAGCACGGGGACGCGGGCTTCACGTACCTCGATCCCTGGCACCCGCCGGCGTGGATCGCGGACGTGCCCGACCTCGTTGCGACGACCCTCCGCGACGATCCGGAGCTCGAGGCTCCGGAGCATCGGCTCCTCCGGAGTCTACTCGCGCGTTTCGACGTCGTGGGCGGGCTCCGGGAGGACGCCGGATAGCGAAAGACGTTACGCACCGGAGGTGGCCGGAAGATGCTTTCGTCCGTGCAAAACTCGTGTAGTAAGCTGCCCCGTCGCCCGCGGATCCGGAGGAAGTACCGTGACGTCCACCAAAGAAGAAGTCGAAGTCTCCTACGACGTTTCCAACGAGTTTTTCCGTCTCTGGCTCGATGAGCGGATGCACTACACGTGCGCCGTCTACGAGAAGGAGACCGACACCCTCGAGCAGGCGCAGGAGAACAAGAGCCGCATCCTGTACGAGCTCGCCGAGCTGTCGCCGTCGAAGACGGTCCTCGACATCGGCTGCGGCTGGGGCGCCAACCTCGAGTACATCGTGCGCCGCGGCATCAAGGAGGCGCATGGGATCACGCTCTCGTCGCTCCAGTTCGACGAGATCAACGCCCGCAAGATCCCGAATCTTCGCGCGTGGTGCACCGACTACAAAGACTACGTCCCCGCAGAGAAGTACGACTCGCTCGTCTCGATCGAGATGATCGACCACCTCTGCTCGCCGGCGCAGGCCGCGAAGGGCGAGGCCGTGGAGATCTACCGCAAGTACTTCAACCGCGTCGCCGAGTGGGTCAAGCCGGGTGGCAACTTCGCTTTCCAGGCGATCCTCCGCAACCGCGTGCCGCGCACGCGCGACGACATCGCCGACCTGAAGTTCACCGCCGACGTCATCTTCCCGGGCGGCCTCAACCCGCGCCTCGAGGACCTGATCCTGGCCGTGAACCCGTCGTGGGAAATCCTCGAGCTCAAGACCCGCCGCGTCGACTACGGCAAGACGACCGCCGAGTGGCTGCGCCGCCTCCAGCTGCACGAGGCGACCATCGTCGAGACGTGGGGCAAGAAGGTCTACGACGAGTACGTTCGCTACCTCGACACCTGCGTCCGCGCGTTCAAGAACCACTGGTCGAGCGACGTGCAGATGAAGCTCAAGCACATCGTCATCGAGTGACGGCCCCATGACGGCTCGGCGCGTCGGCGCCGTCCTCCTCGGTTGCCTGCTCGGGCTCGCGCTCGAGCACGCCGCCGTGGGCATCGGGTACCGGGCGTACTTCGCGGGCGCGTGGGAGCTCTGGCCGGCGCGCACCTCGGCCGCGCCGCTCTTTCTCGCGGCGACGGTCCCGCTGGCGGTCGTCGTCGCGGCGCTGTTCACGCTGGCCGAGCGAGGCCAGAGGCGGGGCCTCGCCGTGCTCTTCGGGCTCGCGGCTGCTGCCGTCGGCGTCGGCGTCACGAACGGGCGCCACTTCGCGTCCCTCGCGGTTCGCGTGCCCTTCGTGCTGGTCGTCGTCGCAGTGGGAGTCGCCGCAGGCCTGGCGCTCCCACGTCTCGTCGCGCTCGGTGGCGCCCGCCGCGGCGTCTTCGCGGCGCTCTGCTTCGGCGTCGCGATCCTTGCATGGTGCACCGATGCCTTCGTGCTGCCGCGCCTCTACGAGGCCTTCCACCTTGGCCTCTTCGTGCTCTCGCTCGGCGCTGCAGGCTTCGCGATGCTCTTCGTCGAGGAGCGGCTGACGCGAGCGCGAGCGCCCGAAGTGGGACTGGTGCTCGGCGCGCTGTCCCTCGTCTGGGCACCGTTCGCCGCCCGGCGCCTGCACGGCTACGACAACCTGCGCCGCACGCTGGTGGAGCGCGCGCCCTGGATGGGACGCGCGGTGCGGCTCGCGGCGTGGATTTCGCCTCCGAAGGCGGACGTTGCCACGGACGTCGCCGGCCCGGGCGAGGTAGGCCGCGCCCTCGACTGGTCCGGAAGCGACATCGTGCTCGTCTCGGTCGACGCCCTGCGCGCCGACCACGTGGGCGCCTACGGCTATGGCCGGGCGACCACGCCGCACTTCGACGCGCTCGCCAGGGAAGGACGCCTCTTTTTGCACGCTTACTGTCCCACGCCGCACACGTCGTACTCGGTCACGTCGATGATGACGGGCAAGTACATGCGCCCGCTCCTGAACCTGGGCCTCGGCGAGGACTCGGAGACGTGGGCGGCGGACCTGCGGCGCTACGACTACCGCACCGCCGCCTTCTATCCGCCGGCCGTCTTCTTCATCGATCCCGACCGCTTCGTGGGCTTCCGCGACCGGGGCCTCGACTTCGAGTACCGCAAGGAAGAGTTCGCCGATCCGAAGCTCCGCGAAGCGCAGGTGCGGGGCTACCTGGCGACGGCGCCGAAGGCCACGCCTCTGTTCCTGTGGGTGCACTTCTTCGAGCCGCACGAGCCCTATGTCCAGCACCCCGAGCACCACTTCGGCGACTCGGACATGGACGCCTACGACAGCGAGATCGCCGCCGCGGACGACGGCATCGACGCCATCGTCCGCGCCGTGCGCGAGTCGCGTCCGAACGCGGTGGTCATCATCACCGCCGATCACGGCGAGGAGTTCGGCGAGCACGGAGGCCGCTACCACGGCTCCACGGTCTACGAAGAGCAGGTGCGCGTGCCGCTGCTCATCCTCGGCCCCGGCGTGAAGCCCGGGCGCGTTGCGACGCCGGTGCAGACGATCGATCTCCTGCCCACCACGCTCTCGGCGCTCGGCATTCCGCGTCCCGCCAGGATCCGCGGCCGGGATCTCGGCCCACTCCTCGCGGGGCGCGCGAAGCCCGACGACCCTGGCCAAGCCTTCGCCGAGACCGACGACTACGAGATGCTCGCCGAAGGACCGCTCCGGCTCCTGTGCGAGAAGCGGGCGGCGGCCTGCTCGGTGTACGACGTCGAGACGGATCCCCTCGAGCGCGTGGATCGGACCGCGGAGCACGGTGCCGACGCCGAGCGCCTGCGCGGCATCCTGGCGGCGGTCGGGCACCAGCATGGTCGCTTCGAAGGGGAGAGGGCGTCCGATCTTCCGGAAGCCTTGCGCCGCGGCATGCAGGGGGACGTCGCGGCAGCGCCCGAGGTGGCGGCGCTGCTCGACGACGCCAACGTGAACGTGCGACGGAAGGCGGCGCAGACGCTCTTCGATCTGCGCTCGAAGGACGTCGTCGCGCAGCTGGGCCGGGCGACCCGCGACGACGACGACGAGGTCCGGCGCTGGAGCGCGCTGGCGCTCGCGCGAAGTGGGGGCGAGGTGCTTCCGCTCGTCGCCGCGCTGCTCTCCGAGCCCGAGCCGCGCTGGTCGCGGGCCGCGGCGCTGGCGGCAGCCGAGCGCGGTGACGCTCGCGGGGTCGAAGCCCTCGTCGCGTGGCTGCGCGCCAAGGACACGAGCTTCGCGCGCGCCCGCGAGATCGTCGCCGCGCTGGCTACCGTCAAGTCACCGAAGGCCGTGCCGGCCCTCGTCGAGCGCCTCGAGGACCTTCGGCTCCGGCCGTACGTCGCCGACGCCCTCGGCACCCTCGGTGATCCGGCGGCAAAGGCGCCGCTGCTCGCCCGGTTCTCCGAGGAGCGGTACGTGAGCACGCGGCTCCACGAAGCCACGGCGCTCGTCGCCGTGGGAGCCAAAGGCGAGCTCCGCGATCCGCTGACGCGCTTCGCAGGCGTCCCCGAGCCGATGGAGGGCGCCGTGTCCGTCGCCCTGGCCGCCGGGCTTCTCGACGCCGAGCACGGGGGGCTCCGAGGGCCTCAGGGCAAGGTGCGCGTGCCCAAGGGGCAGCTCCGGGCGCTCGTCCTGCTCGCCAAGCCAGGCGAGCTCCGTCTCCGCGTCGACGGCGCCGACGTGGTGGTGCCTGCCGGGGCGGGAACCCAGCGCGCCGTCGAGCTGGGCGCCCGCGAAGCCGGGAGCCTGAACCTGGAGGCAGAAGCCGGGGGAGGGGTCGTCGCCATCTGGATCGTGCCGCGGGCCGACGAGCTCCCGCCACCGCCCCCCGAACCTTGAGGTCCTGAGCGCTGGTCCTGGCCAGGGTTCTCGACTAGGCTGCGCGCCGTGGAAGGCGACAAAAAGAAGCGCGACGTGGCCGAGGATGACGACAAGAAGGTCTCGGAAGAGGAATCTCCCGACGAAACTTCCGAGGAATCCGAGGACGAAGCCGAGGGCGGCAAGGGCGAGGACGCCGAGGAAGAGGAATCTTCCGAGGACGAAGCCGCCGAGGAAGGCGAAGAGGAGGAGGAGGAGGAAGACAAAGCCTCCCCGGAAGCCATCGCCAAGCGCGTCGAGGCCTTCGGCGGCGAGGACGAGTCGGATCGCATCGCCCGCGAAGAGGAGCAGAAGCTCGCCGAGCGTCGCCGCAAGCTCAAGAAGCGTGGCGGCAAGAAGGGGCTCGAGCTCGCCGCTTCGAAGAAGCTCTCCAAGATTGGCAAGAAGGGGCGCCCGACACGCGCCGTTCCCGCCGCCGTCGAAGCGGCCGATCCGCTCATCGAGCGCACGCAGCGCTTCGGTGAGTGGGCCCAGAAGAACGCCAAGGTCGTGTGGAGCGTCGTCGGCGTCGCCGTCGTCCTCCTCGCGGGCCTCGGTACGTACACGTACTTCGACAAGAAAAAGTCCCAGGACGCCTCGAAGGGGCTGGCCGCCGCCGTCGCCGACGAGCGCGCCCCGATCGGCGATCCCGACAAGGTGAAGGACGACGAAGACGTCCCGCCGCTGATGTTCAAGA
>Ga0182021_10006465_pt1 | contig 13919 bp, 12 predicted proteins | sample 612E3MmetaG_FD_120493 | JGI IMG/M metagenome (GOLD analysis project Ga0182021, IMG submission 120493) | Permafrost microbial communities from Stordalen Mire, Sweden - 612E3M metaG (Illumina Assembly) | ecosystem: Environmental > Terrestrial > Soil > Wetlands > Permafrost | place: Sweden...
GAAAATCGGTTATTTTGCCCAGGCTCACGAAGGATTGAATCCAGAGAATACACTCATCCAGGAGATCGATTCGATCATGCCAGGATGGTTGCCGGGGCAGATCCGTGAATACCTGGGGAAATATCTCTTTTCCGGTGACGATGCCTTTAAAAAAGTTTCGGTCCTCTCCGGCGGTGAGCGAGGACGACTGGCATTGGCAAAGCTGGCATTGCAGGACACCAATCTTCTGCTGCTCGATGAACCGACCAATCACCTTGACATCCCCTCGCAGGAGATCCTGGAAGCTGTACTGGACGATTATCCTGGTACCATTTTACTGGTAACCCATGATCGCTACCTGATCGATGCGCTGGGTACGCAGATCTGGGAGATCGACCCTGATGAAACCACCCTCGATATTTTTGCAGGGACCTATAGCCAGCGACGTGAAGAACGTGATCGTCTGGTTGTACTGCAGGTGGAGGAAGAGTCGGTCAATGGCATAAATAAACGCACGGCTTTAAAACGTTCCACCGACCCGGCGGCCAGGGAAGAACGCCGGCGGATCGCCCGACTGCAGGAACTGGAGAATAAGATTTCCAATATCGAAGCCCAAATGGCAGAGATTGGCCGCAAGCTTGAAATTCCTCCAGCTGATACTGCATTCGTGCGGAAATGGGGTAATCAATATGCAGCCCTGCAGGTCGAAATGGATCAATGGCTGTCGGAGTGGGAAAACCTGCAACGATAATTGCTTTTTCCTGACGACCCAAAAATCAAGACCGGGAACTTATCCAGATCCCGGTCTTCGCTAAAATGTCCTTACCTTGCCCGCCTTTTTTTGGGAGGCGGTGCTTCCTTTGCCATTCTTGCTGGTTCCACATGGACGGTTATATCGGCAGGAGAGATAATGGCATGGATGGCATTCTCAATCACTTTTGTAGCAGCATGAGCTTCGTTCAGGGTGCAGTTGCCATCCATGGTGATATGCATGTCAATAAAAGTATGTGCACCAGAAGGGCGTATCCGGATAGCGTGGGCGTTCACGACGCCATTCACGGAAGCAGCAACCTTTTCCACTTTTTCAGCCAGTCCTTTCGGAGCGGTGTCCAGTAGGGCGGATATAGTCCGGTAGCCCAGTTCGGTACTGACATAGATCACAATGAGCGCGACCACCAGAGCAGCAATGGAATCCGCCTTGTGCATCCAGGAAAGTACTGAGAACCGGTTGGCTATCGTCAAAGCAACCAGTCCCACAATAACCACCGCTGATGACCAGATGTCAGTACTGAAGTGCAATGCGTCAGCTTCGAGAGCCTGGCTTTTATATTTGCGTGCTGCCTTGTACAGGATGCGGGAACGAGTGTAATCAACCACGATCGACCCGCCCATCACGAGAAAAGACCAGATGGATGTTTCCGGGATGATATTGGGATGGAAGAACAGGCGCTGGATCGCCTGGTAAATGATCCAGCCGGATGTGACCAGCAGGAGTACGGTTTCAAAAAGGGCGGAAAGATTCTCGATCTTCCCATGGCCAAAGGGATGTTCCTGATCGGCTGGCTTGTCTGAGAGGCGCACTGCAAAATAGGTCGTCAGAGCTGCCACCAGATCCAGACCGGAATGTGCAGCCTCGGCCAGGATACCGAGTGAGTTGGTCAATACCCCGACAATTAGCTTGAAGCTGGTCAACCCAACAGCAGCAACAACCGAGCTTAACGCAGCAGTACGTTTATCCTTGCGTGCTTCCTGGTTCCTCATGGAATCCTTTCAAACCATTTCGATTATAATCGAAGAAATGCTGGCCTTAGACAAGATTATGAACGTCCCAACATCGCCCCTATCAATGGATGATTCGATCATTGCCTGGGCGATAGACGTTTGATTACCCGGGAGATTTTGGAAAAAGCCATCACGGATGTAAAAACGAAACAGGGTGACCGAAGGTCACCCTGTTTCGTATAACCATTGTTGAAAGGAACTTCTACCTCATCCGATATTATTTATTTTGGTTTCCTGCTTTTCTTACCTTTTTGATCCTTCTTTGCAACTACAACTGGTTTGGTCTTCTTCTGTACCCACTTTTTTCTGGAGGACGTCCTCTTCGATGGGCTTTTTACCCCTTTTTCCTTCATCATGCGGGCTTCCACAATCATTGGGAATAATTCGTCGTGCTTGCTATAAACTGACACCACACCCACACCATGCAGTGATTCGCAAACTGATTTCCACTGATCGCCATTGACAAACTGCCAATCCAGGAAGACGTGACATTGATACTCTCCCAGTTCCACGAAAAGACCTTTTTCAGCCAATTCACGGCAGTAACGGATATATTCCAACCCGGAAACGTAATCCTTGAAGATTGCATATGCCTCATTTGGAAGACCCAATGCCTCTACCAGAGGTTTCTGGACCAATTCTGTGCTGGTCTTGTCCATCGCCGCAGCAGAGATTTTAATCCAACCACTTGTCCGGGTATATTTATTATTGTAGATTACCAGCCCACGCTCATTTCCGAGCCGATTTGAGTAGACGAACACATCCTCGTTGACAATTGCCTGTGGAGTATAGAAGTCGTATAGCCAGAAATCCTCCACATTAGCGAATAAGGGACGCCGGTGGGTCAATGGAAAGATACGCCACTCATGCCCGTGCACCAATCCTTCGTCCACATTCTCTTCTCTTTTAGCATGGCGGTATTCCATGCCATATTTTTCCCGGTAGCCCTCTATCTGTCCATGGCCGAACATCGGCAGGCCGGGCAAAGTAACCATCATGGTGCAGATACCGAAATACTTGTCCGTTGTTCCGAACTGCTCCGCTGCAGTTTTTTCGTCCGGGTTATTCATAAAGTTGACGTACCGTTTGAGAACCTGCGGATCAAACTCGAGGGTGTTTTTTATCACCTGGCGGTACTTGGCATTGTCCTCATCCCGTAGCATGTGCATGAATGCTGAGTTATATACCCGGTGCATTCCCAGCGTGCGGACAAAATATCCTTCCATCATCCAAAAGGCTTCGGCCAGTAGCAGGGTATCCGGAACTTCCGCGGCGACACGATCCACCACGTCACGCCAGAATTCATTAGGGATGGCAGTGTCGAACTGGGTCTGGGTCAGCCCCTGCTCTGAACGGGAGGGGATTGCCCCCCCTTGCCCGGGTTCAGGGAACCAGAGACGTTGGATATGCTTCTTGGCGAGGGTCATGGCAGCATCAAAGCGAATGATGGGGAAGTTCCGCGCAACGTGCAGGATGGTCCGAATGACCGCCTCGCGCACCTCGGGTTTGGAGTAATCCAGTTGAGCAGTGTCATTCCAGGGCATGGAGGTACCATCGTTCCCGTGATATATATAACGGGTGTCACCAGTCCAGCGGTCAAATCGTTTGAAGACCACCGCGGCGTCGTTCTTATCGTAATAATGGTCCTCGATCTGAATGCCCACACGGCTGTCATTTGACAGGTCCGGACCATTGAATGAGTAGTTCGGATATGGTGAGTAAGGGAGAGACAGGAACCAGTCGGGATGCTCGATCACCCAGCGCGAGTCTATCCCCATATGGTTGGGAACCATGTCTGCGGAGAGCCGGATCCCGCGCTGCCAGGCACGCCAACGCAGGTTTTGTAGGGCCTCCCACCCCCCTAGGTCGGAGGCGATCTGGTAATCCATCAGCGAATAGGCCGAAGCCACCGCATCATATTGGCCCATCATCTGTTTCATCCGCTGCGAGGCGATGCTGCGTTCCCATAGCCCGATCAACCACAGACCGGTAATGCCGCGCTGCTGGAGGAGTTCCAACTCCTCATCCGGGATCTGATCCAGGTGATTGATGGCACGCTGATATTTTTTGGATAACTGGTCCAACCAGACATAGGAATTTTTCGCTATTAAAACCAGGCGGGGCATCCAATCCTTATCAGGGCTGAAGCGTTCATATTCGGAGTAATCATGACCGCTGAACGTCAGCAGGGGGGTATCTCCAGAAAAGCCGCCGGTATAATTTCCGCGAATTGCATTTTCCTTGACGAAATCGATGCCGCGTAGGATTTTCTGGATAAATCCTTCACCCAGGATACCACCCCAGCGGTTAAGCAGGAATTGCAGTTGGGCGGTCAGGGAATGGGGTGCAATACGCACCGGAGCTGATAGCACCTCGATCAATGACTCGTTGTTACCAATATTAATATCCAGTGTTCCAAAGGCTGGTTGTGCTTTGAAAAAGTCAACCATTTTTTGAATTATTTGAGTGTAATTGCTGGATTGTTTTAGCGATTCTTCATCGAATAATTCTCTATATAACTGGACCGCTGGATTCTGGTTTGTGATATGCAGCAGAAGCATTTCCTCGAGCGTGGCAGCCCGGTTTGATCTACCAGCAATTTCGATGTTTAAATAACTTGTAGGATCCATCTCAGAGCGATAGATTTCCGAAGGTGGAAAGTCCTCGGTGAATTTTAACAGAGCGGTATCCGCCTCCGGGCTTACCGCCGCCAGGGCGCGCATCATGATGCCAGGGTTTTGCATTTCATACTGACGAATCAGGATATGCAGGATCTCATCGATCAATCCCATGGCATTGATATCGCTGGCCGGAATAACTTCTCCTCGCACTTTTGTCATGCTCTCGGCGAACCGACGAGCAGCTGGGAAATCAGCCAGCACGCCATTACCGTTCAGAGCGAATAACTGCTCATCAAATCGATATTTATCGCGGGCTTTGCGTGAGACATGGAATTCAAACCAATTGATCTCAATAGATGGGTCACAGGCAGCACTCATGGATCAACTCCTACGGGAAATCGCTCAATTGGACCGCCATTAATAATACCCGATATCCTGGATTCGAGGTTGCCATCGGACATAATTATTCCATCCAGCACATGAAGACTGTGTTATAAATGAGGACAATCCCTCCATTGAGGATCCTGAATCTGCAAGAGTATATGTAAAATTCATACTTGACTTATCCTAATAACGGCAGTATTATAGCCGCTGTAAGATGCCAGTAAGTTCACGTTGGAAGGAAAAACGATGGCCCAAGGCTCTGCGCCTTGGGCCATCGTATAAGACCAACCGATGGAACAAGCCTGACACACTATTTTTCTTTTTGCTATAAGGAGCAAAATAAAATGTCTGAACGCATCATCGGTACGGTCAAGTGGTTCAATGCCAGCAAGGGCTATGGTTTCATCGCCCGTGAGAGTGGCCCGGATGTTTTCGTCCACTACTCTGCTATCCAGAGCGAAGGCTTCCGTAATCTTGAGGAAGGCCAAAAAGTGGAGTTTGAGGTCGAGCAGGGCAATAAAGGCCCGCAGGCTTCCAACGTTACCATCCTGTAATTCGTGACCCAGGCCAGATCAAAACCCCCGCACTAACGGGGGTTTTGAATTTTTATCCGGGAAAATCTGAGGCGATTCCGATTATTAATTCTCTTTTGGCAGGATCCATCCGACCAGCAGGTAAAGGACACCCAGCAGGAGCAGCGTGAATTTGAAGGTAGCACAGATACCGACAAAGATGGTTCCGGAAACATTGACCGTTCCGTTCAGTAATTGTACGGCCTGCCCAATGTTTTCAAGGGCATCGAACAGGATTCCGACGAATGCGCCATATGCAACCAAACTTCCAGTGCGGAAGAACCAGCCTTTATGACGACCAGCTACCAATAAAGTGCCAATGGCAACCGTCAGGGCGTAGGAAGGCATGAAAAGATAATCCAGGCCAAGCCCAAAGGCAGCGAAGAGGCTGGCACGTTTTCCCCATGAGGCAAGGATGGCCTGAGATTTTTCGGGTGTCCAGGCAAGTTGATGGGAAACAATGCCATAAGGTGCGGCGGTTGTGGTAAGTGGAAGGTTGAGGACCTGGAACAAGGCAAATAGGGCCAGGGTCCAGATGAGCAGCCCGAGGAAGCTTTGCCGGCGGATGCTGCTTGGAATAAAATCGAGCGGATGTCTCATGCAAGAACCTTGTGGTACACCCGGTGGTTTTTATATTCCACCCCGTTCAGGTTTTTAAGGTCGGCTCGCATTTGCCTGGTAGTCTCAGCTACCTGGGTCATCTCAACGAATTGGAACTGCTTGAACTCAAGCACTGTTTTACCCATTTCGTAATATAGAAGCGCATTGCCGCCTATCCCCTGAAAATCTGGCAATACACCCATCCCGTTACCAGAAACCGTTTTCGTTCGCTTCATTTCAACCAGCAGGTCGATGATACCAAATGGAAAGAGATGTCCCTTGACCCGCTGGAGGGCAGCCGAGGCATCCGGGAAGGCGAAAAGGAAACCGACAATATCTTCCCCGTGCATGATGAGTTTGATGAGCCGGTGGTCCGCCACCATGAAAACGTTTTGAACCGCATAATCGACATCACCCTGGGTGAAAGGATAATACTCCCAGTTATTGATGAAGGTTTTATTGTAAGTTCTGCCGATACGCTGGGCCCATGAAACGAGTTCGCGCTTGCTCTTGAAATGCTTGACCCACAGGTTACCGCGTTGCAAAACCCGCTGGGCAATGCGTTCTACTCTTTCCGGAATGGCAAATGCTTCTGAGGGCAGATAGCAGGAGACAAAATCGACTTCCTTTTCGAATCCGAGTGCCTCAACCAGTTTAGGGTAATAAGCATAGTTGTAAGTCATCATGGTCATCATCTGGCGATGTTCAAATCCTTCGATCTGGATACCGTACCCATCGAACGGTGACAAACCTTTCGGACCAACCAATGTATCAAGACCGTGGATTTTCGACCAGTCAAATACGGCATCAAAGAGGGCGCTGGCAGTCTGCTGGTCATTTTCGGAATCGAAGAAATAAAATTGAGATTTTTTTGTATGGTGATATTCATTGAATAGGTTATTCACTCCGGCACAGATACGACCTACGACTTCACCATCCCTGACAGCCAGGAAAAAGTCTGCATCGGAATGTTCAAAGAAGGGGTGCTTCTTACGATTCAAGGGGAGGTAAGCATCCCCAAATAACGGGGGGACCCACTGTGGGCAATCCTGGTAAAGGTCATAATAATACTTCACGAAGCGCTTGACCTGGGACTTGTTTCCGGTGTCTACTTTCTCAATGGTTAGCATCGGCTTCTCCTGGAAGATTTAATTAATTTCTATACAGTATATAACACATAATTAATTTTGAGATACGGAGCATCGGTCTTCCAGATCGGCTGTCTGGGAGACCAACGGTTAACAGTTTTTTGGGGATGGAATCAAAAAAATGTGCGATAATAACCTCAGGAAAACACCAAGGATAGCAACCTGTTAAAAATCTACTGGATACAGGCCTTTCCTTTACCTGTAGAGCATTGAGGAATGGAACGGATGGGCAGCGGACACACCTGCGCATCAAGGGAGTCGCAGGGGCGGGGTAGGTCTGGTGAAACGGCACAACCCGTTTGAGGTTCATGCCTTCTACCACCGAGTGGTCGTGGGTTGGCCAGTTGTTGGCTCAGCATACTCATTAACTGCCCTTTTTCTCGGTGGATCGTATGGATCTGGGAATGTGTGGTTTAACTGGCTCGACCACCGCGGCGCTGGCAGCATTGCAATCGCCCGGATAGAATGGAAAATATTGATGCATTTCAAGCAATTTAAAGGAGTGTGCCATGCCTAATATGCGTACCGAAGAATTTCGGGTCAACGGGGAGGAACTGATTGCCAAGATCAAGGAATTGATCCATGCGGGGAACATTCGCCGCATCATCATCAAGGATAAGGATGGAAAAGTGATGCTTGAATTTCCATTGACTTTCGGCGTGGTGGGTGCAGTGCTGGCTCCCACGCTGGCAGCGGTGGGAGCTGTTGCTGCCTTGATCGGAGAGGCGACCGTAGTCGTGGAAAAGGTCGAATAATCCCAGTAACCGTCATGAGGATCAATAGCCGTCGGATTTTTTATACCGCAGGTCTGATTTCTCTGGTCTTGTGCAGTTCAATCTTGTGGTTGCGTATGATCACCAGCAAGGCTGAACGTACCGGGTCGGACTTCATTGCCCTGTATGCCGCTGGACGGGTTGCCAGATTGGATGGGATGTCGAAAGTCTATGATCCGTTGCTCCAACAAGCTGTCGAGCAAGAGCAGGTGGGCTTTGAGCTGGCCCCAGGCCAGGTGCTATTGTACAATCATGTCCCGTATTTGGTCCCTGTTCTCTGGCTCATTGCCGGGAAGTCGTACCTGACCTCTTTTATAATCTGGTCTGCCCTGCTTGTGCTGATCTATGGGATTGGGACCTGGATCCTGACCAGAATGGTTCATCCGGGTCATCCGTATGATTGGTTGTCTGCGGCTGCCATCCTGACCTTCTATCCGCTTTTTATCAGTCTGATGAACGGACAGGACACGGCCTTCGTATTCTTAGGTCTGTGTCTCTGGCTGGTTGGACTGCTTACCGGTGATGATCGCATGGCGGGACTTGGCCTTTCTTTAACGACCGTCCGACCTCAGCTGGCTCTCCTGCTGGCTGTTGCTTTTCTATTCCGACGGCGGAAGGTGCTGGCCTGGTTTTGTGTGGGTGTGGGCATTTTGGGGCTTGTAAGTCTGGCGGCGGTCGGATTGCAGGGAATGCACGGTTTTTTTGTCCAGATATTGGTCAGTGCCAGTGGCGAATGGTATGGATTAAAGGAAAACCTGATGGTGAACCTGGTCGGCCTTTTATGGCGGATCGCTCCGGGTCTTGGGGGGCAGATCATCCACGGGCTCGGTTGGGCATTTTATGGATTGGTCATGGTTGGTATATGTGTGCTCTGGGCTCGCAGCCGTGAAATCGGGGAGAAGCAGATCGTGCTTGCATTGACCCTGGCATTATTTGCCTCCCCGCACCTTCACTACCATGATCTGACCTTTCTTCTTATCGCTCTTCTAGCAGGAGCATTTCTCTTGGCCAGAGGGGGGTTAATCCAGCCCCGGGATACAGCCATGGGACCGCTATCAATTTCAATCCTTTTATTGCTTGGGAGTCTGGTCCCGGCCTTGAAATATAATCTTGCATATGTTCTGATGGTATTAATTGTTCTGATAGTATGGCACCCGGAGAAGTTTAAGATTTTATGGAAGAGGAAAGTTGAAATCATTTCGTAGGGAATTATGGTTCAACCTGCCCGAACGGCGGGGATTTATTAACATCACAGCGGAGGTTGAGATTTGCCTGCGCGCGAGTGGCATACAGGAAGGATTGTGCCTGGTTAATGCCATGCATATTACCGCTTCGGTTTTCATCAATGATGATGAATCCGGTCTCCTTCATGATTATGATGAATGGCTGGAAGTCCTTGCTGCACATGATCCGCTGGGGAAATACTGGCATAATCGCACCGGTGAAGAGAACGCCGATGCCCACCTCAAGCGCCAGATCATGGGACGGGAGGTGGTGATTGCTGTGACCGAAGGCCGGTTCGATTTTGGTCCCTGGGAACAGATATTTTACGGCGAGTTCGACGGCAAGCGCCGGAAGCGCGTGCTGGTGAAGATCATTGGGGATTAGCAGGAACCTCAGGGGTTTATCGCTGTTCAATCATCCTAAGCCTGACCGCCCGCCTCAAAGGAGTGAAGAATGAAACGTTTGAGCTGGTACGATTACATCACGATCAACATATTCTGGTTGGGATTAAACATCCGCAATACAGCGCTCGGCTCAATATTCATGCCGTATCTGGTCTCCCTTTTTGCGCCAGAAGCATATAAAAATACTGCCTTGGGGGCGATGCGTTCGGCAGGACTGGTGATTGCCATGCTGGTCCAACCGGCAAGCGGTTTAATGAGTGACCGATCCTTATCCCGTTTCGGGCGGCGTCGACCGTATATCATTATTGGTGCTATTCTCGACTGCGTTTTTCTGGTAGCAATCGGCTTATCCCAGAACTATTGGGCGCTCCTGATTTCTGTCCTGTTGATCCAATTCTCTTCCAACATTTCTCATGGACCGCTGCAGGGCCTGATTCCTGATCTGGTACCGGAGGATCAGCGTGGTAGGGCTTCAGCGGTTAAATCCGTGATGGAATTGCTCCCGGTGATCCTTGTCGGCTTGACCATCGCCAAACTGGTCGGCGCCGGTCATCTGGATTGGGCCATTTTCGCAACGGCCGGGAGTTTGTTGATCGTGATGTTGATCACCGCGATCTTCGTAAAAGAAACTCCTCTGCAGGATAAACCGGATACCCCCTTCTGGCCGCCGATGCTCCGCGTCCTGGGGATGCTGGCCGGGATTGGTATTGGGGCTGTGGCCGGGTTGATTGGCGGAGCTCTGGTGGGCGGGTTGGCGGGAATGTTGACATTCCTGTTCACTGGAGCACCGTTCACCTGGATCGTAGCCGGAAAACTGACAACAGGAGCCGCAGCGGCAATCGGTATAGGTGGTGGGGCGGCGATGATCGTGGCCGTGATAGTGGGAGTCTGGGCAGGGGTTATGGCCACCCTGGGGAAGGAAGCCCGCAACCATGCTTCATTCACCTGGTGGATCGTGAATAGGTTGATGTTCTTGGCAGCAGTCACCTCCATCCAAGGCTCTGTGTTTTATTTTGTAATGTACGCCTTCCGGATCAATGAGAAAGCCGCATCTGACCTGACTGGCAGCCTTACTGCTGTCATTGGAGTTTTTATCATCGCGACCGCCCTGGCCAGTGGCTGGTTAGCTGATCGGGTTGGACGCAAGCGTCTGGTTGGGATCAGTGGATTGATGGCAGCTGCTGGTGGCGCCTTGTTGCTCAGTACGATATGGGTACCCAGCCTGGTAATGATCTATATAGCCGGGACTATCATCGGCTTGGCGACGGGCCTCTTCATGACCTCCAATTGGGCTCTTGGTACGGACCTGGTCCCGGATGCTGAAGCTGGTCGTTTTCTGGGCATTTCAAATCTGGCTGGAGCCGGAGCGGGTATTGTCGGGGCGGGCATCGGCGGTTTGATCGCAGACCAACTCAACTCCTACCGACCCGGGTTGGGATATTTTTCCATTTTTGCAAGTTATGCGGTTTTATTTGCCCTGAGCACGGTCAGTTTGCTGGGCGTGAAGAAAGAGAACTAAGGCACTAAGAGCACTCGTATTAATAACCAAGAAGAGAGGAGCGGGAAGATTTCCTGCTGCTCTTGCTTTAACTTTCCGGCTTTTCTTCCTCATTGATCATAACCTTGAAGGCCTCGGCATATTGAAAATTGTGGTCCTTGCCTTCCTCCGCTGCCCATTCCTTGATCATTTTTTCAGGATCCCAATCTCCCAACTGGCTGACATGTTTTCTCAGTGCAGCTACTTTTAGATCAATCGTCCCGGTTATATCCACCCAGTTATCCGGTTTCTCAGCCCCATGGACATACAGACGTTTGACTTTGTGCGGTTCGTACCCTGCCTCGAGAAGGTCGGTGAAAATGAGCCGAGTCTCCGAGGAAGGGAACACTGCATAGAGGGCTGCCTGGGCTACGGCACGATGGTCGGGATGGTTGATGTAACCGTTGCCATAAAAAATGCTCTGGGGGTCACCAGTTACGACAGCCTCAGGTTTGTAGTGGCGGATCAGACGGGTTAAATCCTTGCGCAGGTTTAAGGTCGGTTCCATTTCGCCATCCGGGTAGTGCAGGAAGATCGTCTCCTGGATACCCAGCATAGTACAGGCTGCGGATTGTTCAACTTCCCGCAAACTGGCGAGTTCCGGTTTGTACTCAGCCCCCTTCGTTGGTTCATTTGAGCCCGCCTCGCCGCTGGTGACAATGACGGATATGACCCTGCACCCAGCCCTTACCCAATGGGCCAGGGAACCCGCGACGGTGAATTCCTGGTCGTCCGGGTGAGCGTGGATGGAGAGGGCTGTTTTTGGTATATGTTCTTTTTCACTCATGGGGCGATTGTAACCCATTCAGGCTGATTGGGTCGGCATGGCCTGGGGGAGCATTTCATAAATGCAATGCTGTCCTTCAGTCCGCATGACCCAGCAGCCACCGAAACAATCATTTCTAGATTTGCACCTGGAGCATTTTGGATCAGTAGACAGGATATCCCGGTTCCGGTATCGCCCGAAGCCTTTTTGCCAGATGTCTTGGAAGGAGGTATCCAGGAGATACCCTTCCCGGTTTTCAACCGTATCGGGTTGCTCGGGACAGCCTCTGACATTTCCATCCACCCCAATGCAACAGGCGGTAAACCCAATGGGACAGATCACTGGTCCGTTCCTGACCATCCTATCCCATTTTCCCAGGAAGGTCAGGTTTTCACCAAAGTAGATATGCAATTCCCGGGAATAATGCTGCTTCACATATTTCAACAACCAGGTAATCTGATCCTTGTCCGGATAGAGGTTGGATCCATGGGCGCGACCTATCGGCATGACCAGCGCCAGCCTCCAGAGCCTGACGCCCAAGCGCATAAACAATTTCCTGAGTTCATCGATCTCGGGAAGATTATTCCTCGTGACGGTCGTGGCCACCGACACCAACGGAACTTTGAGCCTGTTCAGCAATTGGATCGCACGAACTGCCCGGTTGAAACTCTGTTCATTTCCCCTGATCCGGTTGTGGGTTGCCTCCAGCCCATCCAGGCTGACTTGGATCGAATGGATCCGGGCAGCTTTGATCCATTCCGTGGCACCCTTGTCGACCAGAAATCCATTGGTGGCGATCCCGGTCTTGAGACCCAGACTGTGAGCGTGGAAAAGGACCTCTGCAAGGTCCCTGCGCATGAGCGGTTCGCCCCCCGTCACGGCAAACATGCTAACTTTCATGACCGCAATTTGGTCCAGGAAACCCTTGATCTGTTCAGTGGACAGTTCGTGGGCGTATTTTTCTTTGACAGCCCCGCAGTGAAGACAGTTCAGATTACAGCGGCGGGTGCAATCCCAGATCACATAACCCGGAGGGGGAATCGGTCTCCCCGCACGGTAGCGATCCTGGATACCTCCCAGGTAAAAATCAGTTTTGAGTTTGGCAAACTCATAACGGAGATTTGTCATTTCCCTGGTGGAAGTCCTAACTTATTATCAGGGCAAAGGGGTGGGAGGCGGACCGTAGACAACCATCGTACTTGGAATAAACACCACCAGGGCCAGGCAAAGGCAAACACCTGGTAAAATAAATGTCAGGAGCAAGCCAACGATCAGATAGGCTTTTTATCTCGTTTTTGCATATCGAACGATGTAAAAGACACCCACAGCCAGTGATACCAGTGAAAGGATGATAGCAATGGCGATGACTATAAAGGGGTTAAGATTGGATTGCATCATCGAAGCCTCCTCCTAAGAAGATACTCACATTATTCCTTATTGTCGCACATATTGAAAATATTGATGACTGGCTGTCGGCGCGTGCTCACGGTTATTAATATGCCGGGGATTTGGCGTTGCCTCCATTTTATTAATTCTGTCAGATAGTTATCCACCAAAAAGGGGAGTACAATCCGATTATCTAAAACACAAGGAGAAATAAATGACCATACACCTAGATGGTTCTTCCCTTTCCATTGAAAAACTTGTGTCCATTGCCCGAGATGGTGAAAAAGTCGATCTTGCGCCAGCTGCCCTTAAAAGGATCAAGATCTGCCGTGCCATGGTGGAAGAGAAACTAGTCAATAAGGAGATCATGTACGGAACCAACACCGGTATTGGAGAATTCTCGGAGAAAATCCTCACCGATGAACAAGTAAAAGAATTCCAAAAATATCTGATCTACAACCACGCGGCTGGCATAGGCGACCCTATCCCGGTTGAGCAGGTGCGGGCTGCCCTGGCCGGGAGGATCAATGTCCATGCTCATGGCAATTCCGGTTGCCGGTCTGAGATCACCCTGACCCTGGTGGAACTGCTTAATAAGAGAGTCACGCCGGTGGTCTGTAATAAAGGTTCCGTCGGCGCATCGGGTGACCTGGCACCCATGGCCCAGGCCATGCTTCTGCTGCTGGGCGAAGGGGAAGCCTTTTACCAGGGTGAACGCCTGCCCGGAAGGGATGCTATGAAAC
>Ga0182021_10006466_pt1 | contig 13916 bp, 6 predicted proteins | sample 612E3MmetaG_FD_120493 | JGI IMG/M metagenome (GOLD analysis project Ga0182021, IMG submission 120493) | Permafrost microbial communities from Stordalen Mire, Sweden - 612E3M metaG (Illumina Assembly) | ecosystem: Environmental > Terrestrial > Soil > Wetlands > Permafrost | place: Sweden...
CCCCGTAATATCTTTTACCGGGATAGCCTTCAGCGTATTTGTTGGTTAAACATGACCCCATGGCCTTTAGCACCTGGTCACTGACGAAATTCTCGGATGCGATCAGTTCAAGCCCGCTGCTCTGGCGGTGAAGCTCCTTTTTAATGATGTTAAAAAGTGCATTATCTTTTTTCATTTTAAAAATTTTTATGGTTCCGGAAACGTTATGAATTAGCATTGAATTACAAAAGTATAAATTTTCCGGTAAATTGCTGATCTTTGCAGGGAACATGTTATATTCCAAAATCGCATTGTCGTTGATTTATCGCGGTCGGCCTGGTTGCATGGAGAAACTAAAACTCATACTGTTTTTACTGCTATTCCCTCTCTGGTCATATTCCCAGCTCAGTGCGGGTGTTGATGATACAATCAACCCCAGCGTCCCTGTCACCCTTACTGCTACTTACGGTATGGTAGGTATCGGGATTAATACTACGGACGACGGAGTGGAGGGACCTTTCCCGATCGGTTTCGAATTTTCATTTTTCGGGACCAGGTTCACCCAGTTTTATGTGGGAGCCAATGGTTGGATAAGCTTCAGCCCCAACCCGAATGCCAAAGGAACCCGGCAGCCTTTCAGTGTGCCCAGCAGTATGGATTACAACCCGAAAAACTGCATACTGGGCCCCTTTTGTGACCTGATCCCACTTTCGGCCGGTAGCCCCTACATTTTCTACCAGACAATCGGGAATGAACCCAACCGCAACCTGATTGTGATGTGGTGCCAATGTCCCATGTATAACTGTCTTGACTCAGTTGCAACCTTCCAGATCATTCTGAATGAGGGCAGTAACACGATTGAGAATCATATAATGAGAAAACCTTATTGCGACTGGCTTAACAATGATGGGACTCTCGGGGTTCAGAACAGCAGCGGATATATTGGCTTTGCAGTACCGGGCCACAATGCCAGTTCATGGACTGCAAGCAAGGTTGCATGGAAGTATACCCCTGCAACAGCCGACAGTTTCCATATTGCCCAGATTCCATATGATTTGAAACCTCTTACACCGGGTAATAAGGTCACCTATCACTGGTACCAGGGTGGGAATGAGATTGCGGAAGACCAGTCCGTAGTCGTCGCTCCGGGCGAAACAACTACCTACGTGGCCTACGCGAAGATATGTGCAGGGGACGAATTCTATGATACGGTTACCGTGTATGTCCATCAGAACATTCCCAACGCCTTCACTCCTAATAACGACGGTCTTAACGACAGTTTCAGGATCCTCGGTCTTCCGCCGGAGAACATAACCCAATTTAATCTGCAGATTTTCGACCGGTGGGGACAGGTTGTCTTTGAGACAAACAATATAGAAGCCGCCTGGGACGGAACGTACAAAGGCAAACCATGCCCTGCCGAAGTGTATACCTGGGTAATCTACTACGAGACTTCCAAAAAAACAAAATTATCCAACAAGGGGCAGGTTATGCTCATCCGTTAGCAGGAATTCCGAATACTTGTTCCAGCAAAGAGGTCAGCTGGTTTTTATTGAAGGGCTTGACCAGGTAATGGTTTGCCCCCTTTTTAAGTATTGCTTCCTTTTCATGTTGCAGTATGTAGCCTGTGACTGCAATAATAGGTGTTGAAAAGTATAGCGGGTTTAACCTGATTCGTTCAATAGCCTCCCCACCATCCATTCCCGGCCCGAGATTAATATCCATCAGTATGCAATCGTATTTGTTCTTTTTTGTCAGATCAATGGCACGCAGCCCGTCTTTGGAAACGTCAAGCCTGTATTCTGTTTTCAGAAACAACCTGACAAGATCTATGTTCGCTTCATTATCCTCAACCAGCAGCAGGAGAGGAGATTCATGAAGGTTTTCCAGACGAACTGTCGGTCCTCCCTGTCTGGATTCGATTCCCTCTCTGCCGGTAAGGTGTCCGGGCCCTGCCGGAATAGTCAATGTAAAGGCTGTTCCTTTCCCTACCTCGCTTTCAACAGTGAGTTTGCAGCTGAGAAGATTCATGCATTTTCTTGTGATGGAAAGGCCCAGCCCGCTGCCTTCATAAGGCCTGTTATAGCCTTCGCTGGCCTGCCTGAATTCCTCGAAGATCATTTCCAGTTTTTCGGCAGGGATGCCTATGCCTGTATCATGAATGCTGATTTTAATGTCTTCGGATGGCGCTTTCCCTCTCATAAGCTGGACATCAATTCCGCCTTCATTTGTGAACTTAACCGCATTGTCCAGAATATTCACAAGGGATGTTTGTAAAAGATGCTCGTCAGACCGGATAAATATCCCGCGTTCGATCCGGCAGTTCAAGGCAAGCTGCTTTTGCTTTGCTATTTCCCTGAAGCCTTCAACTGAGTTTTCAAGAAGAGCCGCAAGATTAACGTTGACAAGGTTCAGATTGTATCCTGAATCAAGCTGGGCAAATGTCATGATTGAATTCAGGGTCCTCATCAGCCGTTGTGCGGATGTGAGAATATGCTGTGCCATGCCCTGCTGCACCTCATCGGTGATCATGGAACTGAGCATCTCTGTAAATCCCAGGATACCATTCATCGGCGTGCGGAATTCATGGCTCATATTGGCCAGGAGTGAAGATTTCACCCTGCTTGATTCTTCGGCCGCAAGTTTGGCAATGATGAGCTCCTGCTGGGCCTGTTTCTTTTCAATCCTCACCTGCGTTTCTTCCAGCTCCCTCTTTACTGCAGGACCCAGCCTGTTCAGGGCGCTCTTCATCATATAATCGTTAGCCCCGCCTTTCATAATACCTACGGCAAGGTCCTCGCCCACTGTACCTGAAACAAGAATAAAAGGGATTTCAAGATTTCTTGATTTAAAAATTTTCAAAGCCTCCAGGCCGCTAAAGCCAGGCATTGAATAATCGGAGATCACAACATCCCAGCCTCCCTTGTCCAGTTCCGCTTCCATATCGGGCCTGGTTTTAACCCTCACATGATCAACTTCAAAACCGTCTTTTTTCAACTGCCTGATCACAAGCAGAGCATCGGTTTCGTCATCCTCAACAAGCAAAAGCTTTATTTTTGTCATGTGCCCGGGATTATTTATCTAAGAGCCTGAATACAGAGTGAAATAAAATCTCGTACCTTCTCCCGGCGAACTTTCAGCCCAGATAAGCCCTCCGTGTTTCACGATGATACGTTTTACAGTGGCCAGCCCAATACCGGTTCCGGTGAACTGGTCATCGCTGTGCAACCTCTGAAAGGGGGTGAACAGCTTGTCATAATAAGCCATATCGAACCCTACCCCATTATCCCTTACAAGATAAACAGATTTCCCGTCTTTGATGGTACGGCTGAATTCTATAACCGATTCTTTTTCTTTTCCTGAATATTTCCAGGCATTGTCAAACAGATTCTGAAAAACAATGCGTATTAGTTTCGGATCGCAGTAATCAAGCAGGCCTTCCTGTATCATCAGGCGAACTTTCCGGCCGGGATTCAGTTTCTTGATCTCATGGTTGATATCCCGGGCTATTTCACTGATATTGATCTGCATTTTGTCGATATCATGCCGCATAATCCGTGAAAGTTTCAGCAATTCATCGATGAGAACATTCATCGAACTTGCCGATTCGTTGATCTTTTTCAGAAAATCCTTTTCAGTATCATCCAGAGTTAAAAAATAATCTTCGATAAAAGCCCTCGCAATACTGTCAATCCGGCGCACCGGCCCTTTCAGGTCATGAGAAACAGAATAAGAAAAGGCCTCGAGTTCCCTGTTCGCAGCTTCCAACTGGGCAGTCCGGTCCGTCACTTTCTGCTCCAGTTGTTCATTCAGTTTCCTGATCTCTTCGGTGCGGGTGGCAACCAGGGCTTCCAGTTCCTTCTCTCGAATGTAGCGGATACGGTATTTTATGATCATCCAGCCTACACCTAAGCCAGCAATAATGCATAGAAGAATAAACCACCAGGTTTGGTAGAAAAAAGGCAGCACATGAATTTTAATACTTGCAGTGCCTGGGGATAATTCACCAAGACTATTAGAGACCTGTACTTGAAAAGTGTAATCGCCTGGTGGAACATTAGTATAATAAGCTATGCGGCGGGTTCCCACTGAGTCCCAATCCTTTTCAAACCCTTTAAGTCGATACACGAATGTAAGTTCTTCAGGTGATATAAACGAAGGCGCCGTATAGTGGATCTCAAGGTGCATCATGCCTGCACCAACATTATATACTTCCTGGTTCACCGAATGTTTATTGTTTATAAGCACAGAGTCGATCAGAGGAACAGGCTTGCATCTCCAGCTCATTGAATTTTCAGGATTGATTATTGCAATCCCTCCTCCGCTTGGATACCACAACTGACCGTTTTTCAGCTTACATGCTCCCGGAAAGAGTCCCATGTTCAGACCGGTCAGGCCTATTGCCGTATCAAATGGAATTGTTCTTAGGAAAACAGGACTTTTGTTGTTCTGGATTAATCTCTGAAGTGCGTTGAATTTAATACCCGTCAAGCCCCAAGCACGTGCTAACCAAATACATCCCAACCCATCCTCAAAAATATAACCGATAGTTTTACCAATTTCTGAAGTCAGTTTTGTTGATGTCAGAGGAGTAAAGGTTTCAGTTTCAGGATTAAAGTGCACCAGACCGTTCTGAGCAGTACCAATCCAGATGTTACCAAGGGAATCCAGGTGCATGCAAAGTATCATATTATCAGGCAGACCCTGTTTGATTCCATAGGCTTTAATCTTTCCATCTTTGATCCTGGCCAGTCCTCCATCCTGGGTACCTGCCCAGACTACCCCTTTACGGTCTTCAAGAAAACAGAAAATTTTATTACTCGGCAATCCTTCCCTGCTGGTCAGCATTGAAGAAACCTTATCATCCTTCATTATAAATATTCCCTGGTCGGTGCCTATCCATAGTTTTCCGTCCTTCGCTATGTAAAGCGCATGAAAATATGTGCAATTCAGTCCCTCTTTATATGTGAATCGTTTTGATGTTTTACCGTCAAATTTTATCAGGAGCCTCTGACAGCCGGCCCAGATATTATTTTTATTATCAATAGCTAAGGAGAAAACCTCATTTTTCCCAATACCTATTTTTGATCCCAGGTTTTCAATCCTGTTATCTATGATCCTGTCAAGGCCCTCTGTTGAGTTCCCTATCCAAATGCTGCCGTCAGCCGATTGAATAATAGCCGTGATACAATCACCGGAAAGTCCGCTGTCGGCATTTAGCATCTGAATCGGAACTGTCCTGATCCTTGAAAGCCCGGATGCTATTGTTCCGGCCCAAAGATTTTCTTCCATGTCCTTGAACAGGCATAGAACAAGATTTGATCCAAGATGTTTCCGGGAATCAATCTGTTCGGTTTTTCCCGATTTGGTATTCAGCATTATAATACCCTGCCCCTCTGTGGCTATTGCCAGCATATTTTCTCCATACCCGATGATCTGTTTGATGCAACTTTTAATCATCCCCTTTTTATCCTCCCACGAATTGATCTTTCCGTTCTGCATGTAAAACAAATGTCCGTCAGCGCTCCCGATCCATAAAGTATTAGAAGAGTCTATCCACAATCCGTTAATGTTCCGGTGAGTCAGACCCTCTTTAGCGCCATAATTTTTTATTTCATTCTTTCCTATCAAACAAAGGCCGTTATCGGTTCCTATCCAAACTTCATTGCCTTTTCCGGGGCAGATCACATTGACCTCATTATCGCAAAGACCCTCCTCGGTGGTATAAAAACTGGAGGATTTTCGGCTGTAACGCATAACCCCTTTACCTGCAAGCCCGATCCAGAGATTATGGCTGGCATCTTCAGCAATAGCATCAATATTTTTATCCAGGAACACTTTCTCTGAATCCAGAACCTTCCATTGCCGATTTTTATATGTAAGGATCAATCCTCTGCTGAAACCGGCAAGCAGCGTGCTGTCGCTGGTAAGATAAAGCGCATTGCATTCCTGGTATTTGAAAAGCCTTTCAGAGGATTGATTCATATACACGAATTGTATTCCGTCGAACCTGAAAAGCCCGAACTCATTTCCAAGCCAGAGATAACCGTCGGGCGTCTGGGAAATATTATAAATGCTTGCAGGGGCAATGATGGGAAGCCAGTTTCTTACCTCATAAGCATATCCCGAGATTTCGCTCAGATTCTTTTGAGCTCTTGCAGCAGGAATTTGAAAAACAGTAACAAACACCAACACTAGCATAGCATAATTTCGGAGCCACATAGGAAAATTTATTAATTTGTTTACAAATCAAAGATATAACTATTCGAAATTTTTAACAAAAAATATTGCTTTTTACCGAATATTTCATATTTTAGTGGAAAAATTACTAACTAAAATCAATAGCCATGGCAAATGATAAATTAGGAGTAACTTTCCTGGATGCCGCCACCGGTGTAACAAAAACAGAAGCATTCATTAATCTGGACCTCACGGTGATTACCCCCTGCGATTTGATCCAGTTTGTGTATCAGCGTGGAAACAATGTATCGAAACCGAATCCAGGAAGTACTACTATCTGGAAGATGGGGAGGGTTCAAAGTGGAGATCCGAATCCTTTCAAAACACCTCCACGGGATTTTTTTGATCCGGGTCAACCATGCGATTCTCCGGGAACAGGAAACGATTTGACTTCCGGAGAAAATGTCGGGCTTTGGGAGTTGTAATTGGTATGATGACTCCTTTCCTTATTAAAGGATTAGGAATTCTCACCTGCACTCCACCTCATCCGCAAAAAGCCAGCATTTTTGCCCTGCTGCATAATGCCAAAGTGGATTTGTCTTCTGATTTTTTGCAACAACTTTTATAAATCTTGCCTGCCGGTTTACCTTGTCGGCTGTAATGCATATTATTGCCGCCCTGGCATTTAAAGAAGAAGAATCAGGTACAGAGGGTTTAAACCTACCGGCTTTTTCAAAGTCGCGCCCATTCAGGCTTGTCAATATCTCAACCGAGACCGGGGGGAAAATATAAGAAGCTGTATTCACCAGGAAATTGATCTTTACCGAAGCTATATGTTTTTCCTGCCCCAGGTCAATTATTGCCTGAAGATCGGTGGATTGAAATCCCAGCCACCTCCCGTCACGGAAATCCTCGCTGCCGTTGATCCCGTCGGTAAGGGTATAGTCATTCCCCCGGTATTTCTCTGAAGGCGGGTCTTTGAAAATAACTTTACATCCCAGAGCTTCATGTTTAATAAAGCTGATCCGGACTGAGGACTGTGAAGGAACATCCCGAAGCATTGCCATTGCATTCAACCGGCATGAGGTATTAATTTTCAATGTATCGGAATAAATGGCTGAAGTGCCGTTGGGTAAACTCCCATCAATTGTATAACGTATTACGGCATTGTGGTCAGGGCAATGTAATCCAACTTTCCAGTTTTTAAATAAAGGATTTAAAACTGCAAAAAGATGAACTTCCCTGTAGTTTTCAGGAAGACTGTCAGTCCTGAACGAGCCGGCCGGCAATCCCCACCTGTCAAAGACAGATGCAGTATCTGTGTTCAGAAAAGCATATCTCGCATACTTCGGAACCGGTACTTCCTTACTGTTTATCATCACTGAGTTTCCCATGATCACTGCATTGGCCGGTTTGAAAATCCCGTCACTGCCTGCAAGCCTGAAACCCATGAGTTTATCACTTTTTCCGTACAGAAAATCACTGTTTTTAAAATATACCTGGATCCCGTCTCCTTCAATTCTTGAAAACCAGTAAGCCGGCCCCGAGTAAGATGTGAGGCATGCCTGGGTATATGCTTTAGAAAACGCCAGTAAGGCAAGGCGGCGGCCCACCTCCTGCTTGTTTTTCGGGTGAATGTCTTTGATGTCCCCGATGTCAAGCGTCACAACCATCCCTGTATTGTCCAGCACAAGCGCTTTCTCCTGGGCTTCTCTCAGGTAGCCGCTGGCTTCATCATAATCACCATAATCGAATGGAGCGATCTGGACAAAGTAGAAAGGCAGTTCAGGCTGGCTCCAGTATTTACGCCAGGACCTAATCATGCTTGTAAAAAGAGTGGCATACAGATCACAGTCATAACGGTTCGATTCTCCCTGGTACCAAATGAATCCTTTTATTGTGTAGTTCCGCAGAGGATAAATCATGCCGTTGAACAGCACGGAAGGAGCTGAGGCTTCCCAATCAGGGTTATTGGGATGATTCAGGTAATACGAAAGACCGGGTGTGTATTTCAGGTATTCATCCGGAGTCCAGGCTTCAGCCGGTGTCCCTGCCCAGCTTGAAACGATTAGCCCGACCGGAACCTTAAATTTCTTATAGATTTCAATCCCGAAATAAAAAGCGGTGGCACTGAAATTCAGAATTGAAGAAGAATCGGCGGCCAGCCATTCCGCGCTGCATGAATCCAAAGGGTTTTGCGAAATCTGCTTTTTAATGGTGCAAAGTCTCATCTTATAAAGCCTGGCAGTGTCAAGCCTTTTCTTAAGGTCGGGAAAGTATTTCCAGCCACCAAGATTATTAAAAGTAAACTCCATATTGGATTGGCCGCTGCAGATCCATACCTCGCCAACCATGACATCCTTCAATTCCACTTTATTCTTCCCGCTAAAGCGTATAGTATAAGGACCGCCCGGCCCGCCTGAGAATAGCTTGACCTTCCATTGCCCTGCCTGATCAGCCTGTATTGAATAAGATTTATTGTTCCAACCGGTCACAATAGTGATTACCTCCCCGGGATCGGCCCGTCCCCAAAGATTTATCCAGCTGAATTGCTGCAGTACCATATGATCGGAAAGAACAGGGGGCAGCAAAACCGCCCCGCTCAGGGATTTCAGGAAGAGAAGAAAAAGTAATGAACAAAGCAGCCTTTTGATTACCCTGATGTTAGCTTCCAATGGTCAGATTTTATAATTTTATCGCCGAAAACAAATTAAAATCATCAAACAAATATACCAATGAAAAGATCATTGAACCTGATTTTGCTTTCTTTTTGTTTTATCATAAAACTTGCTGCCCAGAAAGAAACAGCAGACCAACATGATGCAAGAATGCAATGGTGGCGTGAAGCCCGCTTTGGGATGTTCATCCACTGGGGACTTTATGCTGTACCTGCAGGTACATGGAATGGAAAAACCGATTACGGAGAATGGATCAGGACATCCGCTCAGATACCCCTTGAAACCTATGAAAAATTCGTCCCTCAATTCAATCCTGTCAGTTTTAATGCCGATGAATGGGTTAAGGCAGCCAGGGATGCAGGAATGAAATATATCGTGATCACGTCCAAACACCATGATGGTTTCTGTATGTTCGACACAAAGCAGACCGGTTTCAACATCATGAAAACGCCTTTTCAGCGTGACCCGATGAAGGAACTTGCTGCAGCCTGCAGGAAATATGGTTTAAAGTTTTGCTTCTATTATTCGATTATGGACTGGCATCATCCCGATTACCTTCCTCGCAGGGAATGGGAAACGGACAGAACGGTTGGGAATGCCGATTACGATAAATACGTTGCATATATGAAAGCCGAACTCAAAGAGTTGCTGACCCTGTATGGTGATATCGGTGTGCTTTGGTTCGACGGGGAATGGGAACCAACCTGGAACCAGACCCGGGGACTTGATCTCTATAATTACGTCAGAAGCCTTCAGCCTTCAATCATAATCAATAACAGGGTAGGAGCAGGAAGACTGGATATGGAAGGGATGACTAAAAAGGGGATGTTCGGCGGAGACTTCGGTACACCTGAGCAGCAGATCCCTTCAACCGGCCTGCCCGAAACAGATTGGGAAACCTGTATGACCATGAACGACCATTGGGGGTATAACAGCCACGACAAGAACTTTAAAAGTTCTAAGGAAATTATCCGGATGCTCACAGATATTGCCTCAAAAGGAGGCAATTACCTGTTGAATATAGGTCCGACTGCCAGTGGCATATTCCCTCAGGAAAGCCTGAACAGGCTCAGGGATATCGGCAAATGGATGGAACTGAATTCCGAATCGATATACAACACCAAGGCCAGCCCGTTCAATTCAACTCCCTGGGGCAGATGCACTATGAAAACCACTAAAAACGGTTTCCGGCTTTACCTGCATGTGTTTGACTGGCCGGCAAACGGGCAATTGCTTGTGGAAGGCTGCCTTAATAAAGTGAAGAAGGCTTTCGTGCTTTCCGATACAAAGCACATTACACTTAAAACGGGCAGGATAAATGACGCAATTACTGTTATGCTTCCAAAAACCCCTCCCGATACTATCAATTCCGTGATTGTTCTCGATCTCAAAGGAGTACCTGACTTTACAAATCCCCCAGAGATCCTTGCTGATTATTCCAGCCTGATTGATTCCCTGAGAGTGACCCTCGCTTCATCACGCCCGAACGTTGAGATCAGGTTCATGGTGAGTGATACAATCAGGCCGGTTGATACCAGCGGAGTTATTTACAAGGGCCCGTTTAACCTATACACTCAATGTTATGTAAATGCAAGATGCTTCCGGACTGATAGACCTGTAAGCGGGACAAGCAGCAGGTTGTTTACCCTGAAAGTGCCCGTTGTGGCCAGGGCCGTTTCTGATCTTAAACCCGGGCTTGCATACCGTTATTTTGAAGGTGAATGGGATAAAATACCCAACTTTAAGAAGTTGAAACAGTGGTATTTCGGGGTGGTGGATACAATTACGCTGGCGCCGAAAAAGCGCAATGAGAACTTTGCAATGTATTACTTTGGTTTCATTAAAGTCCCCAAACGTGCATTATACCGGTTTACTCTTGCATCCGACGATGGGAGCAAACTCTTTCTGGATGACATTTTGGTGATCAATAACGACGGACTGCATTCGTTAGAGGAAAAAAGCGTGGAAAGAGGTCTCAACGAGGGATATCATCCTGTCAGGTTGGAGTATCTGCAGCGAACAGGAAGTGCCGACCTTCAGTTGTTCATCGAGAGCCGTGGAATACTAAAAACTTTGGTAAAGAAAGAAATGCTGTTCCATGAGTAGATTATCCGTTTGCCTGAGACTGGCCCTGGTTCTGCTGCTCGCCTCAAAGGGTTTGTTCGCTGCAGAGAAGACAGGCTGGCCCCCGTCATTTTTCATGGGATGGGAACGCTCGGTAAGGGGAGGGGGTTTCGGGTATCATTCCCCCGAACCGGATGTAAGAACTTCCCTTCTTGTACGATCAGGGGATTCCCTTCAATACATCGAATGGCAAACTGAAAAGATTCCCGTAAACCTTTCTTCAGATATTATTCAGTTTGTATGGATGTTCGGGATAGATGCCAATCCTGACAGCCATTCTTACAAGCTGTTCCTGAACGGTAAGTACTGCCTGGAATTTGTCAACCCTGCAGTTTCGGAGAAAAAGACCTGGACCGTCAGTGGAGACAAAGGTATTTCCCTTACTTTCAGGACCACGATGCTCGACAAATACGATGATCCCATGGGCTATGCCTTTCTTACGGTGCCATCCGCATTGATAAAAAAAGGAGAAAGGCAAAACCTCAGGGTCAGCGGGGAAACGGCTGCAAGCCGCACCTGGTATATGACATTCGAATCGGGTGTCGCAGAGAAACTCACACTGGCCCAACAGGAGGCAGTTATCCGCGGAGCAGAAAACATTAATTACTATACGGCCATTGCAGGTTTCGTCCATCTTGGTGATCCTGTGCCAGCCAGGATAGAGCAATCCGACGGTATGACAAGCTCTTTTACGCTTCAGCCGGGGTACAATACGGTAAGGCTATTGTTCCCGGTAACAAAAGGACTTCATGAAGAAAGCGTCAGGATTAGTATTGAAGGGAGGGAAGCGGTAGAAAAGAAAATCACCCTGTATCCCGTAAGGCAATGGAAGATCTATTTCGTTCAGCATGCGCATACCGACATAGGTTATACAAGGCCTCAGACCGAGATTCTGCCTGAACACCTGAGGTATATTGATTATGCTCTGGATTATTGCGACCAGACGGATTCTTTACCGGATGCTGCAAAATTCAGGTGGACCTGCGAGACATCCTGGGCGGTGAACGAATACCTTAAAACACGGCCTTCTGTGCAGATTGAAAAACTGAAACACAGGGTGGCGGAAGGAAGGATAGAGATCACCGGCCTGTACCTGAATTCATCTGATCTTGGCGACGAAACCACCATTGCTGCTTCCCTTCAGCCCGTGAATTATTTCCGCAGCCTGGGGTTTACGGTCAGAACCGCTATGCAGGACGATATTAACGGTGTTCCATGGTGCCTGGTTGATTACCTGAGCGGGGCCGGAATTGATTACCTGAACATGGGCCAGAATACCGACAGGGCAAGGAAGCCCTTTGACAGGCCCACTACATTCTGGTGGGAAAGCCCCTCGGGTAAAAGGATCATCGTAAACCGTCCAGAGCATTATATGTGGGGAAATAATATGGGCATCATCAACAGCAGGGAAGCGCTCGAGAAGAACCTGTTCGCCCACCTTTCGGAGATCAGCGGAAAAGGATATCCTTTCACTGAATACGCAATACAGTTCAGCGGCTATTTTACCGATAATTCACCTCCCTCGACTACGGCTTGTAAAATCGTAAAGGAATGGAACGAAACGTATGTTTGGCCGGAGCTAAGGCTTGCCACCATTTCTGAATTCCTGGAACAGGTAAAAACGAAGCACGCTACGGAACTGCCTGTGATTCATGGGGCCTGGCCCGACTGGTGGATCGATGGTTTCGGCTCTTCCGCACTCACAACCGCCTATACACGCGTGGCCCACACCGACTTTATTGCTAATAACGGCCTGATGGCTATCGCGGTGATCATGGGCTCTGAGATCACTAAGCATGTTGAAAACCTGCATCAGCAGATCTTTGAAGACCTGGCTTTCTATGACGAGCATACCTTCGGCGCTGCTGAAAGTATCACTGACCCTATGTGCGAAAACAGTGTGGTTCAGCTTGGAGAGAAACTTTCGTACACCTGGGAAGCGGTCAAGAAAAACGGGATACTCAGGGAGGAAGTCATGGGCTGCGTGCAGAACCAGCTGCCTTCATATCCTAAGGAAGCCTCGGTTTCGGTGATCAATACCCTGAACTGGAACAGGAGCGGAAACGTGAATCTTTACATCGATCACCAGATACTCCCGGGGGACAGGCAATTTAAAATAATTGATGCTGATAATAAGGAAATAAAAGCCCAGTCCTGGAGCGAAAGAGCTGAAGGCAGCTACTGGACTCTTTTTGCTGATAAGGTGCCGGCAATGGGTTACAGTTCCTACCGTATCATGGTCTCAGGTGAACCCCTGAAACGCCAGGGCCCTGCGAAGTTCACAGGCAGCCTGGAAAATCAGTGGTATTTGCTGAAGATTGATTCCGTAACTGGTAAGATTACAAGCCTGTTTGACAAAGAATTGCACCGTGAACTTATTGATAAATCAGTGAAATACGGCTTCGGGGAGTTTATTTACGAAACTCTTGGAAAAAACCGGGAACAGATATCCAACGGACATCTCGAAGAGTATAAGCGGGTGGTTTGGGACCGGATTAAAGTTTCCGGTGTAACGGAAGGGCCGGTATGGATAAGCATAAGGCTTACCGGCCAGCTTCCTGCCTGTGCAGGTATGGATGGAATACAGTGCGAGATCAGGCTGTATAGCGCCGAAAAGAAGGTCGAGTTCAGGTACTCCATGAAAAAGCTAGCTGTTACTGACCCAGAAGGAGTGTATATTTCTTTCCCTTTCAACATGAAGAAAGAAAACAAGATGTTCTTTGAAGTCGCCGGCGCCACAGTTGAGGCAGGGAAAGATCAGATCAATGGTTCAGCCACCGACTGGCAGGGGATACAGAATTATGTTTCACTTACCGATGACAGCTGCCGGGTGGTTTTTGTTTCGCCCGAGATCCCCATTGTGCAGCTTGGCGATATCAATCTTGGCAAATTTTCTACTGTGGTTCAGAAACCAGGGCCTGTCGTATATTCCTGGGTGCTGAACAATTACTGGAC
>Ga0182021_10006467_pt1 | contig 13916 bp, 17 predicted proteins | sample 612E3MmetaG_FD_120493 | JGI IMG/M metagenome (GOLD analysis project Ga0182021, IMG submission 120493) | Permafrost microbial communities from Stordalen Mire, Sweden - 612E3M metaG (Illumina Assembly) | ecosystem: Environmental > Terrestrial > Soil > Wetlands > Permafrost | place: Sweden...
AAGGGAGTAAAAGTTTTAGTTATGTGAGAAATAATAATGAAGTCAAAATTAATTTGATAGACAGTCTTCTATCAGAAGTTGAAGCTCGAGTAATTGCTGAAAAGTCTTGTATTAAAGGTGGTGAAGTTTTGGCTAGTGGTATTTATAATGAAAACTCTAAAACTTGGTGGTATGACGCTAATTTAAATGCAACAAAAGAAGGATGCAATCCAGCTTGTGTGGTAGATGAAAAAACTAAGACAGCTGAAATAAATTGGAGATGTACAGGATTAAAAGAACCAGTCGCTTGTACCATGGAGGCGAAACAATGTCCTGATGGTTCTTATGTTGGACGTTCTGGTCCTAATTGTGAATTTGTCTGTCCTTAATTATACTCATTCAAACATCATCCCAAGTTCGGAGCAAGATTATGTATTAATCCCCTAGAGTGGTAAAATTATCTTATGGGAATGGAAATGAATAATATAGATATAGAGAAAGAAAAAAGACCTTATCCGCCACGTTGTACCGAACTTCTAGAGAGATTTAAATCAAAAGAAGCTCTTCCTATGGGGGAGAAGTTACAGTTTTCAGGTGTTGATGGACAAGATGTATATAATATTACAGCTCCCTTTTTATTGACAATAGAACAGTTATTGCTGGGCGCGTGGAAAAACGAGAAAAATTGGCAGATTCGCAGGTTATGTTCTTTGAAGAGAAGAATGGCGAGTGGTCTCCAATTGATGGTGCACCTACTTTTAAGTTGGAAGATGGTTTTTTAAAACAAATTGGAGATGAAACAATTTTTGGTGGCGTTGAGGTGTACCCCAGTCCTGGAAAGGACAATAAAGACGAAGTCGGTTACCGAACGGTTTTTTATCGCGGGCACGATCTTTCATCGCTTGAAAAATTCGCCGTCGGTCCGGACGGAATGAAAGATATCCGACTTGTGTCTCTCGCAAATGGTCATATTGGTGTTTTTACTCGACCACAAGGTGGAGAAAATGGAAATGGTAAAATAGGTTATATTGAAATAGAGAGTCCCGAAGATTTGAACGAGAAGAATCTTCTCAATGCGAAAATTATTGAAAATCAATTTGCTTCCGGAGAATGGGGTGGTGTAAACGAATTGTATCTATTGGAAGATGGAAAAATTGGAGTTGTTGGACATATTGCGTATATCGACGAACAAGACATCAAACATTACTACGCTATGGCATTTGTGTATGATCCCGAAACGCATCTTTCATCACCGATTGAAATTATAGCGACAAGAGAGAATTTTCCTGCGGGGGAAGAGAAAAATACAGAATTAGCAGATATCATCTTTCCTAGTAGTTTGGTATTTGGCGATGATGGTACTGTGACACTCTATGCGGGGTTGAGCGATGCGGAAGCAGGTATAAATTCTGGGTTGCCCAATCCATTTAAAGGAAAAATCTTGTTTAAATAGTTTAACCTTCTTCCAGACGGGGAGTAAATTATTTACTCAATTTTAATATGGTGGTTTTTTGTTTTCATTAATTCAAATCAAATTGATAATTTTTGTGAAAAGGAGTAGAGTAAAGGAAAAGCTTTTACTTAATCTTTATAAAGATGGAAGGAAAAATATTTAATGTTTTAGTGGTTGATAAATCACTAAATACGACAGCACTCATAGCGATGCTTGAAAAATACAAAAGAAAAGGATATAACGTTTTTGTTTTTCCTTTTACAGAAACAAAAAGAGAAACGGAAATACTTTTCTTTAATTTCATTACGGCGAGTATTTTTGAGCAACTCTTTGTTGTTGAGATACCGCACAATAAAGATGGCCAACTCTTCTGCTTCGACTTAATAGAGATTGGTGCCGAAGAATTTTGTGGAATTCTTGGTAAAGAATGTAAAGTTGCAACTCGAAACTTAACCGAAGTTGGAGGGTAAAAATGTGATAACAAAAACAAAATAGATACCTACATCAAACAATGCAAGGGTCTTTTTTATTTTCCCTCATTCAATAAGGTTCCCACCCGCCTGCTCCCGAGTACGCGAGGGCGGGCAGGTTTCGCCCCAGACGGGGAGTAGTAAAAATCTTGGGTCTTTTCATGAGGGCTTTTGATGAAAAAAATATTATTAATGCAATATTAATCTATTGAGGGTATATTAAAAATGTCGGCATAAAAAACACAATAATATAAAGTTCGAAATTATAATAATTTAACCAACGATAATAATATGGAAGAAAAAACAAACTTAAACAAACAGAACGTCGAAATAAATAAGGAAGTCTTACTATCGTCGAGAAAAATATCATTAACGGCTGGCATACTTTACCTGCTCACATTTGTTTCGGTTCCGACTCTTGCTATTTACGGTCAAGTAAAAAGTGCTAACTACATTCTCGGTGCCGGGCCGGACACTTCCGCAATCATCGGCGGTATCCTGGAGATTATCGTGGCCCTTGCAGGTATCGCTACCGCTGTTGTGTTATTTCGTGTTCTCAAAAAACAAAATGAAACACTCGCATTAGGCCTCATCGCCGCCAGAATTTTGGAATCCAGTACTATCTTCGTCGGTGTGGCGTTTCTATTGTCAATTGTGACATTGCGACAAGCCGGAGCTGGACCAAATGCGTTGGTCGCAAGTCATGCGCTTGTCGCCCTTTATGACCGCATCTTCCTCCTCGGGCAAAGCCTCATGCCAGCCATATGTGACTTGTTACTGGGATTTCTTTTATATAAGTCGCAGTTGGTACCGAGAGGTCTTTCATTAATTGGAATCTTTGGGGCACCAATACTACTTATTGGTTATCTAGCGGTAATGTTCGGTTTAATCGGTCAACATGCCCCTCTTGCAGGATTATCCTCAATTCCAGTCGCACTATTTGAGTTTTCGTTGGGCATCTGGTTGGTCGTCAAAGGCTTCAATCCTCAATCAATGGTTATCCTCGAATCCAAAAATTAAACTCTTTCGAGTATCGTTCCAAGTTCGGAACAAATGAATTTAATCTTATTATGTAAGGTTGTTTTTGAGTTATAATTGACAAAATTATTGTTAAGAAGTAATGTGAGGAAAAAATAGTATAAACCAAAAATAGATAAAATGAAAGGAATAATTTTAAAAGATGTAGGGAACTTAAGCACTAATATGTTAGAAAAATTGAAAACATTACCAGGAGTTACTATCTTTCACATTGGAGCTGAAATCGATATAGGGATTACTGTTCCAAATTCAAGAGCCAGAAGTACAAGAGAAGAGTTGGATATTTTTAGTAAAGTAAAAAAGATATATGAAATTCTTCTTGAATAGACAAGAATAAAATAGATACCTACATTCATTAAAAAATGCAAGGGTCTTTTTTTATTTTCATATTCAAAAAAGTTCAACTTCCAGACGTGGAGCTGAGTAGTATAAACAAAATTTGTCTCGTTTATGATATATTAATACAGTGGAGGAAACAAAAGAAAAAAAAATATTTGCAGTTTATGAATTCGGTCTTTTGCTTAAAACAATGCAAGCATTATTGGAAGTTGGTATCGGAGCCGTTCTGTATTTTATAAGCACCAACAATATAGTAAATTTCATTTTAAAAATTATTCACGGAGAACTTGTTGAGGACCCAAATGATTTTTTTGCCAATTTAATTTTAAAAGATGTTCATCAATTTTCCTTCTCGGGAAAACATTTTCTTATTTTTTATCTTCTAACACACGGTATTGTAAAGCTCATAATAATTGTCGGTTTGTTACAAAGAAAAAAGTGGGCTTATCCTGTGGCCATTTTTGGACTTGGTGGGTTAATTATGTATCAGATATATCATCTTCTGATAAATCACTCTATAGCCCTACTGATAATTACTATCATTGACATCATAATTCTATGGTTAATATTCCATGAGCATAAGGTAAAAAAAATATAAAAGTAAACTATATTTTGTTACAATAGGGGAATGTCTATTAGTTCAGAAAATTTATTTCTTCATGTCGACGGGGATTCTTTCTTTGTCTCGTGTGAAGTGTCGCAACATCCGGAATACAAAGGTAAGCCAGTTATTGTCGGAGAAGACCGAGGAATCGCTGTGGCCATGAGTTATGAAGCGAAGAGTCTCGGAGTCACTCGCGGGATGCCAATATTTAAGATTAAGAAAGAATTCCCCCGAGTGATTATACTTCCTCATCATTTTGATTTGTACGGAAGGATTTCAAGTGGAGTATACGATATACTCGTGTCATATCTCGAGCAAGTGGAGCAATATAGCATTGATGAGTGTTTTGCTGTGGTCAAACCATCGGATATTCGTCTTGCCGGCAGTGCCGAAAAGTTGGCAAACGATATCAAGAACGAAATAAAGAATTCTTTTGGAGTTACATATTCACTTGGTCTTGCCCGGACCAAAGTCTTGGCCAAGACGGCTTCGAAATTGAATAAACCGAACGGTCTGGTTTTGCTGCTTGATAAAAAAGATGAAGAGGAAGCTTTGAAAAAAACCGAGATAGATGACGTCTGGGGCATTGGTCGCCGGACTGTTCCGCGCCTACGAAATATGGGGATAAAAACCGCTTATGATTTTGTTCATTATCCGAGCGAGCAAATAAAGAAATATTTTTCCGAACCTATATACATATTACAAAAAGAACTTTCTGGCGAGAATTTCTACGAAGTTGATGCCGATGCCGACCCGCGCGACCAAAAATCAATCCAATCGACTGCCACATTCAGACCATCGTCAAGCGACTCGAAAATAATCTTCGCCGAGCTTTCGGAGAATGTCGAACGAGCTTGCGAACATGCCCGAGGACTTGGATTGATGTCTAATGCCGTTTCTTTTTTTGTTAAAAACACCGATTTTGCTTATCGTTCCGGTGAAAGTAAATTGCCGCTTTATACAAATAATCCGAGTATCATCCTTAACACTATTGAAAATGTTTTCAAAAAAATTTTACAAAACGGAGAAAAAATTCGCTCAACAGGGATTACACTGCAAAATTTGCGACGTAGCGAAGAAGTGCCAAGAGATTTATTTGGGATGCAGGATAAATCAGAATCAAAGAGTATTATAGAAGAAGTCAGTGACAATATAAGGGCAAAATTCGGACAAAATGTCCTGAAAAGAGCTTCATCCTTAAAAGGTGAAGGAAGAAAAAGAGGGAATTCGTTTCCACTAGGGAAGAAATAATTAATAAAGCAAATATGATATAATTAAATATAATCTTGAACCAGTTTAAGGTATTAATAATAAATTCATTTATATATATTATAATAAATGAGGTCGAGGACTAGTGTTTTGAGTTGTAAAAAATATCTATGATTACTACAATTGCAATAATCTTATTAATTCTGTGGATTTTAGGTCTTTTGGGTGGTTTCGTTTTGGGAGGATTTATCCACATTCTTTTGGTAATAGCGATAATTCTTTTTTTGGTCCGTGTTATACGCGGGGAAAACCCGTTAAAATAAATTTTAATTTTGAATCTATTAACTTTATGTTAAAATAAAGGGAAATTATAAGTCAACAACAATAAATTTATGAAACAAGAATTTAAAATAGACGGTAAGGACTTGTTAAAAAAGGTCAAAGAATTGATTCATGAGGGTAATATAAGGAAACTTATAATAAAAAACGAAGAAGACAAGGTGATTGTCGAAATTCCTCTGACTTATGGGGCAGTCGGGGCAATTATTGCTCCAGTGTTGGCAGTTGTCGGAGCTTTGGCGGCTCTTCTTACCAAATGCACGATTGTCGTGGAAAAGAAATAAATCAATTTATTATGAATTTAAAAGCATGGCTAATTTTATTAATAGTGATAATACTAGGAGTGGTTTTATTTTCCAAAATTTTAATTAAAGAAAATGAGTCGATTAATTTTAAAAATGTAAATATTTCAACATATATGAAAATAGAAAGTGATGTTTTTACTAACAACGGCAAAATCCCGGTGGAATATACTTGCAATGGAAAAAGTACGCAACCGACGCTCAAAATATCCGATGTTCCTAAAAATGCAAAAAGTTTGGCACTAATTGTCGATGACCCTGATGCTCCAAATGGAGATTTCGTGCACTGGGTGGTTTGGAATATTGATCCTAAAACATCTCTGATTGAAAACAATAGCGTGCCAAGTGGTTCCGAAGAGGGTTACACAAGCCTGAATAAACCAGGGTGGATTGCTCCTTGTCCACCATCCGGTATTCATCACTACAATTTTAAACTCTATGCTCTCAACACTATTCTTTCAGTAGTAAAAACTTCGACAAAAGCAGACCTTATTAAGGCGATGAACGGGCACATTATTGATGAGGCCACACTGGTTGGCTTATATGGTATAATGTAAAAGTTAATCGTTTTATTATTTTTTAAGAAATATTATTTTATATGTCAATTTATTTTGAATGGACGAAAGATATGTCGGTTGGAGAGGACCATATTGATAACCAACATCAAAAGTTGTTATTGCAGATTAATGAAATTATTCATGCTATGACTTTTGGAGCAACTTCCAAGGAAGTATCTGAAGCAATACATTTCTTTGACGGGTATGTTAACGATCATTTTTCTTATGAGGAAGAATACATGAGAAAATACAACTATCCTGAGTTTGATGAACACAGAGGCAGACATAAAGAATTTATTTTAAACAACCTTTCTTTCAAGAAAAAGTTGAATAGCGGAGTTTCGCCGAGAGAACTTATTCTGGACATCGAAACATACATAGGGCAGTGGTGGCTAAAACATATTGGTCAAGAAGATAAAAAATATCACGACTTTATAGACGGGATCTCAAAATAATTATTTTATTATCAATTTTAATTAAATTTTTATGTTGAAAGAATTCAAGCAATTTTTACTTAGAGGTAATGTCGTCGACTTAGCTGTCGGTGTAGTCATCGGAGCGGCGTTCGGGACAATAGTTGCGGCCTTGGTATCGGATGTAATCACCCCGCTCATTGCTGCCATTGTTAAGGCTCCGGATTTTTCAAGTTTATTTTTTGTGATAAATGGCAGCAAGTTTATGTATGGACATTTCATTAATGCTCTCGTTTCTTTTATCTTGGTGGCAACATCGGTATTTTTCTTCGTTGTCAAACCGATAAACTTGCTTATTTCCCGTTCTCATAAAGAACCGCCAGTCGACCCAACTACAAAAAAATGTCCGGAATGTTTAAGCGAAATACCGATTGAAGCAAAACGTTGCTCACACTGTGCAGAGCTAGTTGAAAAAATTCAAAATGATATCTAATTAAAAAGTTATTAACAAAAATATTTACAAAAAAATTGACAGTAAAATAAAAATGTATATCATTAAGATAACATTAGGTCTTTGATAATTGATTTTAGTTAATTACTATTTGTTGATTATTCCAAGGACCTCTCCAGGGGTTTTTAGAATAATCAATTTATAGTGTTAACCCATAAATCTAATACAATGACTACAAGAAAAGATGTTTTTTTAGGATACACGGACAAGGGAAATAATAAATATAGAATAAGGGTAAAAGCTGAAGCTGAAGGCACAATACTTTATTTTATAAAAAAAATGAAAGATAACTTAAAAAAAACAGGAATCACTGTAATACCTAATGATGAAGAAAAATATCATAAAACTTTCAGAATGAAAAGTTTCTATAAGGAAAATTGTAAAAAACCTTACCTTGTCTATGTTGATTTATATGTTCCAGCTGATGAATTTAATTTCTCTAAAAAGGCTATAAAAGTTTTGTTTGAATTTGACGGGGAAATAATAATTAATGAAACAGAAGAAAAAATTCTTATGGCCGTGTAGAAAGCCTAGAAATTGTTCTGTTGTTATTGAAAAATAATGACAGAACTTTTTATTTTTATGTTATAATAAAACCACAAAATGAAATTCAATAAATACATCCTGGAAATTGTTGTCTTTGTATGTGGTGCGGTAGTTATGATTTTTGAGCTCGTCGGCTCAAGAGTGCTCGGACCATACTTGGGGACATCGATTTTCGTCTGGACAAGTTTGATAGGTGTTATCTTGGGTAGCCTTAGTTTGGGTTATTATTGGGGCGGAAAAATTGCGGACAAAAAACCGAATTTTGAGAGTTTATCGGCTATTATTTTCATCTCGGCAATTTTAATTGGGCTAACGACCCTGACGAAAGATTATTGGCTCATTGGATTACAGGGTGTTTTTTCTGATGCCAAAATTACTTCTGTCTTCGTCTCAATAATTTTATTTGCGCCTGTTAGTATATGTCTCGGGATGATTTCTCCTTATGCCGTAAAATTAAAAATGCACAATTTGGATACTTTAGCTTCAACTGTCGGTAATCTATATGCCATATCGACTCTTGGCAGTATATTCGGGACATTTTTATCCGGTTTTTATTTGATTCCATACTTTGGCACGAATAAATTGTTAATTATATTGTTAATAACTTTAATCCTTACGTCTATCACTCTTTCCATAAAACAATTTGTAAAAACAAAATTATTTTTTTTGCTTATTATAGTTATAGGTTGCTCAGTAATGAATATTTTTAACTCCGTAATATTGAAGGATGTTAAATTTACAAATTTTATCGACGTTGATACTGCATATAATCGTATCTGGGTCTATGACCATATTGATAAGGGAACGGGCGAGTTGGTAAAGACAATGGGTATTAATAATGAAAATCACTCGTCAATGTTCTTAAATAGCGATGAACTGGTAAATGAATACACCAAATATTACAATTTAGCGGAACATTTTAATCCAAGCTTCCAGAAAACTTTGATGTTCGGTGGTGCCGGGTATTCGTACCCGAAATATTTTTTGGAAAGATATAAAGATGCGACTATAGATGTCGTTGAAATTGACCCAAAAGTCACCGAGTTGGCCAAAGAATATTTTAGATTGAAGGATGACCCAAGACTGACTATTTATCATGAAGACGGGAGAGTGTACTTGAATAAAACAAAAGAAAAATATGACGTGATTTACGGCGACGCTTTCACTTCTCATTATTCTTTGCCATATCAACTGACGACAAAGGAAGCAATACAGGAGGAATATAATGTTTTAAATGATAATGGACTTGTCGTGCTAAATATTATTTCCGCTTTGGAAGGGGGAAAGAGCGATTTCCTAAAGGCTGAATATATAACATACAAAAATATTTTCCCCCAAGTATATTTATTTCCGGTAACAAGGCCAGATAATGGTGGTCAAGTTCAAAATGTAATTTTGGTGGCGCTCCGAAGTGAAAAAAGCCCATCTTTTACTGATGTCGACTCGACATTAAACGAATATCTGGGACATTTATGGCAAAAACCGATTGAGACAAATTTACCGATTCTGACCGACGATTTTGCCCCGGTGGATTACTATATAAATAAGACGATTTAAGGAATTGACAGCAATGCAAAAAATGTTATTATCGACGTAATACGAGCTTTTTGAGAATTCTAATAATTAATTAAATACGGAAAAAATTGAAAACAAAACAGAAAGTTTTGATGATTTTAGCTATAAGCACTATCATCATATGTGGAAATGTCGAGGCACTGAAAGATCTTTTTTACGACCACTTCGCCGATTTGACTGTTGATGCTGCAAACTGGTATTTTCCATGGCATGAAAACCAGGATGGTACACCGATAACTATGGGTCGTACAATCTACAGAAATTCGCCCTTACCGCAGTCATCTTTCAGCGAAGCAAAGGTTGAAGCTCAAACTTGGACCACGGAAGGGAAATACATTCTCGGTACTGATTTGGCTACGAAACAAGAATTTGAAATGAGGGATGGTAGGCTAGTCTTTACGGTTCGGGCCAGAATACAAAACCCGGCACCACGAGGAATGGCTGGTTTTATATTTGTACAAGGATTGCCTAAATTTGGGAATTCCGATGAACAGATCTTATTTGGATTGCTGACGAATGAAATTTTAAGTGACCCGGATCCGGTGGTCACCGACGTCTTTGTTAAAGGATCACCTGTAGGAGATCCGCGTGAATTTATCATCTCAAATTCAATCGCGATCTATCATACGTATACTTTGGAGATTACTCCAAAAGAAATAATATGGGGGATTGATGGTCTTGAAGTGAGAAGGTCAAACAAAGTACCAACTGGTCCTGTGCAACTGCATTTAAGTATGTGGGCACCTGCTGATTCATGGGCAGAAGCTTATGATGGCACTTTACAGCCAACTAACGTAAAAACCGAAAATATAATCGGCAGAATGCTAGTCGATTATGTATTGGTTCAATACGAGGGAGATGTAACAACTTCGGTCAACGATGTAAATACATCTGACAAGGTCAATATCTATCCCAATCCGACGCATGACCAAATTAATTTTTCTGAAAAATGTGAAGGAATGAACGTAGTTATCTGTAACATGACCGGTACTGTAATGATAAACAGTAAGAAAATAAATAGCAGTTTATCAACAGCCGGTTTGCCAAAGGGGCTGTATATAGTAAAGTTTTACAAGGACAATAACTACTACACAGCAAAGAAATTAATTATTAAATAAAAAAAAGGAAGGGATTTATACACATGGGGCTGTCTTAAAATAAGTCAGCCTCTTTTTATTCTGGATAAAACATTAGGTATATTTCCAAAATGTGTTATACTGTACTCTGTGTTAAGGCACAGGAACAACGTCGAAGTTTCAAGCAAAAATAATCAAAAATAAAATCACATGATGACAGGAACAATCAAAACTCTCACAGATAAAGGATTTGGATTTATTGCTCGCGAAGGCGAAGCAAAAGATCTTTTCTTTCATTCCAAAGAGTTAGTTGGCGTTACATTTGACGAACTTCAAGTTGGCGATACAGTCACTTTTGAAGTTACTCAAAGTGAAAAAGGCCCAGCTGCAACAAAAGTATCTCGCGCATAATTAAAAGAAAAATACCCTTCATCCGCTTTTGGCGGGTGGGGTATTTTTCTTTGTATTATCCATGGATATAAAGTATAATAAAATCATATTATTAATAATCGAAATAAATATTATTTATGGCAAAAAGAGCAACGCATTTAATCGCACACATAAAGTCAAAGCATTCCCATAAGACGAAGAAAAGACTGGCAGTCAAAAAACTTATGCTCAAGAATAAGAAAGACAAGAAAAAGTCAGTTAGTAAAAGGTCTTAAAATTTCTAGAGAGTCAGTTTCTTTATGGATATTTTAGCTCACACATTATGGACGACAGTGGCAGCCAGAAAGGCCAACCTGGCCGCCCTTAAGAAAGGCAAGCCATTTAAATTGAATTTAATTTGGACAGCCTTTTGGGGTATATTCCCGGATTTATTCGCTTTCTCAATTCCTTTCGTCATTGCACTATGGACTATTTTAACCGGAGCAAGAACACTTCAATTTTTCACCACAAGAAATCAAGTTGCCGCAGGATTAAATCTATCTCATGACCTTTATCAATATAGTCACTCTTTAATAATCTTTGCCGTGATATTCCTAATCGTCTGGGCTATCAGAAAACGTCCGCCTTGGGTTCTTCTCGGCTGGGCATTTCATATTCTAATCGATATTCCATCGCACTCTCTAGCCTTTTTCCCAACGCCATTTCTTTTCCCGTTATCTTCATACCGCTTTCCTTACGGCATAGCCTGGAGCAACATGTTGTTCATGATAATAAACTACTCGTCTCTCCTCATCGTCTGGGGGAGTATCTTCATCAAAAAGTATTTTCGTCCCAAAACTTAAGCATTGACAAAACAACAAAATTATGCTATCCTACAGATAGTAGTGGTTCTTTGATATTTGGTTGCGTTTGTTTGGATTACTCTGTATTTCTGTAAGGAGTTTAGAGTAATCTAAACAAATAATTAACCACTTAATATAGACAATTATGAAAAAATTGATTTTTTTGCTGAGTGTAATAATAACACTTGCTGCTTGTAATGGCAGAGCCAAAAACGGCGCTCAAATAATCCTTGGCGGGAAAAATACTGAGGACACGATAAATATTCCATTTAAAAAAGGATATGTTGTCCAAAGTATAGACGTTACAAGGAACAACAAAATAAAGGTCACTTACAAAGACACTACAAATTCTTCTGTTTCATCCGAAGAATATTATGAAGAAAGTTTTTTTGGAAAAGGGTCTTTCCATTATATTGTTAAATTCTCTGATCACAAATAATTAATGTAATTTCAAACTTTTAAAACTTTTATAAATGGAAAAAATTAAGGCAAAATTAGTTATTTGTCATCATACAAACGATCGTCGTATCTTGATGGCACTTGAAGGTTCAGGCTTTGACTACGAATCGGATTCAAAGGGAAGAGAAACCGTGTCACCAGTAGAAATATCTCCTGCGTCGGATGATTTACTTAAAAAAGAATTATCTAAATTGTCAATTATCATAGATGATATTCAGACAATTAGTAAAGTAGCCGATAAGTTCTGGAGAGAATTGGCTGAAAGTAGAGAGGGAAAACTCGGGTGGGCTGAACATGAAAAAAAGTTCTTTGAGATAATTTAAAACATCTCGATATTTTTAAAATAAATGGTTCCCAAGCAAATTGGGAACCATTTTATATTTTCTTGATTCGATGACTGGCTTGACGCTACACGTATATTTTTATAGTTTTCGACGTAGTCCAAAGTGCTACAATAAAAATATAGGTGTGGAGCTTGACAAATACTATCAAATATTATATACTCTTTAGGTAAGTTGTATTCTCATTGGTTTCTTGCGCTTGTTGCGCTATATATAATGCCTTATCCCTCGCGATAGTCTTTATGGAAACTGGAGGGAAAGGTCTCGGTCCGTCTTACTTTAATATATAGACCGAGTAAAAATTATGTATAAACAATATAACCGAAGCACTAGCTCCGGCAAGCCTGCTTCGCATTATGCGAATGGAGGAGGCCACCGAGCAGGTGGTCAAAATGGTCAAAGAAGCAGTTTTCGAGGTCGTTCAAATAATCAATCAAGACCAGCAAGTCGGGGTAATTCTCGAGGGCGTTTTAATGGTGGAAGCACTATTCCGTCTTCTCGTTTCGTTTGCAAGGCTGACCCAATTATCAAATCGGCTCCGTATGTGCCACAAAATAAATTTGCGGATTTTGCGATTAATAACGTGATAAAAGCAAACGTAATAAAGAAAGGATATGTAACACCAACTCCGATTCAGGATGTGGCAATTCCCTATGTGCTTTCTGGTCGCGATGTCGTCGGCGTGGCAAATACCGGTACCGGCAAAACGGCGGCCTTTCTCATTCCGCTTCTTGATAAAATTCTAAAAAATCCACGCGAAAAAGTTCTTGTCATTGTGCCGACTCGCGAACTGGCATTGCAGATTAATCAGGAGTTGATGGAATTCCGCGGTGACTTGAGAATTTTCTCAGTCTGCTCGGTTGGCGGAATGAGTATTTCCAATCAGATTTATGGTTTGCGCCGAGCTCACAATTTCGTCATCGGAACGCCGGGACGTTTACGCGACTTGGTTGACCGCAAAGTAATACACTTGGCAGAATTCCGCACAATCGTTCTCGATGAAGCCGACCGCATGCTCGATATGGGCTTCGTCGCTGATATGAGGTTCATAATGGCGGGTATGGCGCCCAACCGTCAGACACTTTTATTCTCAGCAACGATTACTGGAGAGCTCGATAAATTAATCAAAGAATTTTTGACCAATCCGGAAAAAATTTCGGTTAAAACAGGAGAGACAGCAAGAAACGTTGAACAAGATATTATCCGCGTTCCACAAGGCAGTGATAAAATAGAGCACTTGAGTAATCTTTTATCTAAAAAAGAATTTTCAAAAGTTCTTATTTTCGGCCGAACCAAACACGGTGTTGAAAAACTTTGCCAGATACTAGTTCGCCAAGGATTCAAAGCCGAATCAATTCATGGAGATAAAAATCAAAATCGCCGCCAAAGCGCACTCAAAGCTTTCCGCGAAAACCACTCGCAAATACTTGTGGCGACCGACGTAGCTGCTCGAGGACTTGATATCCCGAACGT
>Ga0182021_10006468_pt1 | contig 13915 bp, 16 predicted proteins | sample 612E3MmetaG_FD_120493 | JGI IMG/M metagenome (GOLD analysis project Ga0182021, IMG submission 120493) | Permafrost microbial communities from Stordalen Mire, Sweden - 612E3M metaG (Illumina Assembly) | ecosystem: Environmental > Terrestrial > Soil > Wetlands > Permafrost | place: Sweden...
CCCTACGCTCGTCGATGTCGACGCGCGGTCATTGCGCGCTACGCGCGCCAACCGTGCTTTCTGTACGGATGAAAAGCGCATCCGTACAGAAAACACGGTTATGGATAACAGCAGCAACGGTTTGGGCGTGTCCTTATACAAGATCACCGATTGGACACGGATGGATTTTCATCCGTGTCCAATCGGTGATCCGCGCGGACGGGCCGCCGGCCCCGCAAGTTCTATCAGCGTAGCTCGTTGTATCCCCCTGCCGCCCATGTTACAACTAACTGCTGCGTATCTTGTTCAGGGTCGCCGTGGTCGAACGCTCGAACAGGAACGGGATCGAATGTACGGACCCGCCCCACGTGATCACTTCCTTCGAACCGACGATCGCCTCGGGCTTCCAGTCGCCGCCTTTCACCAGCACGTCGGGCCGGCAGGCGAGGATCAGCCCGAGCGGCGTGTCTTCATCGAACCAGGTGACCAGGTCCACCGCCTGCAGGGCGGCGAGCACCGCCATGCGGTCCTCCAGCCGGTTGATCGGCCGGTCCTCGCCCTTGCCCAGGCGCCTGGCAGAAGCATCGCTGTTGGCGGCGACCACCAGGCTCGCCCCCAGGGCGCGCGCCTGCGCCAGGTAGGTGACGTGGCCGCGATGCAGGATGTCGAACACGCCGTTGGTGAATACCAGCGGACGGGCCAGGGGCGCGATCCTGCCGGCAAGCTGCGCCGGCTGGCACAGCTTGTCCTCGAATTCAGGGCTGCTATGCATGCTAGGCCGCGTGATCGGGTGGCGTCGATGGGTGCATCGGGACAGCGGCAGCTAAACCGCTAGTCGGATTACTTTGACGGCGGTGGCGTGGTCGCCGGGGCCGGCGCCGGCGGCTCGATGTACTCGAACACGCGCACCACTTTCTGCACGCCGCCAGTGGTGCGCGCGATTTCCACCGCCGCCCCGGCTTCCTTGCGCGTGACCAGACCCATCAGGTAGACCACGCCGGCTTCGGTCACTACCTTCACCTGGTTGGCCGAGAAGCTGCCGTCGTTGTCGACGAAGCGCGCCTTGACCTTGGAGGTGAGGTAGCTGTCGTTGCCGCGGGAGCTGTATGAGCTCACGCCGGCAATCTGAAGTTCATTGACCACGCCGCGCACGTTGGGGAGTTCGCGCGCGATCTTTTCGATCTCCGCCTTGGTTGCGGCGTCGGGCGCCTCGCCGGTGAGCAGCACGTTGCGATTGTAGCTGGTGACGTTGACGTGCACCCTGTCGCCGAAGCGGTCGTTGACGCGGCTCTCGCCGCGCAGGTCGATGTCCTTGTCCTCGGTCTGCGCGCCGACCGAGCGGCGGTCGCTGGTGGCCAGAGCCGCCGCGCCGACGCCGACCACGGCCATTTCGACGCAGCCCTGCAGTTGCGGCGCGAGTCCGAGCAAAGCGATCAGGGCCAGCGCGCGAAACGGAGGAACGGTCTTGTTCAATGCAATCATCATTCAGCTCCCAGTAACAACGTGTCGATGCCGTCGCACAGGCAGTGCAGCGTGAGCAAATGCACTTCCTGAATGCGCGCAGTCCTGTCCGAGGGCACGCAGATATGCACGTCCTCCTTGGCCAGCAGGCCGCCGATCTTGCCGCCGCTCTTGCCGGTCAGCGCCACCACCTGCATGTCGCGATCGTGCGCGGCGTGTATCGCGGCGATGACATTCTTCGAATAGCCGCTGGTGGAGATCGCCAGCAGCACGTCGCTCGCCTGCCCCAGCGCCTGCACCTGCCGCGCGAATACCTGGTCGTAATCGTAATCGTTGGCGATCGCCGTCAGCGCCGAGGTGTCGGTGGTGAGGGCGATCGCCGCCAGGCCCGGGCGCTCGCGCTCGAAGCGGCCGAGCAGCTCGGCGGCGAAGTGCTGCGAGTCGGCGGCGGAGCCGCCGTTGCCGCAAACCAGAATCTTGCCGTTGGCGAGCAGGGATTTGACCATCAGCTCGGCGGCCTGCGCGATCGGCGCGGCGAGGAGTTCGGCCGACTTCTGCTTGGTCTGGACGCTGTCGGTGAAATGCTGGCTGACGCGCGCTACGAGGTCCATCTACGCTCCGTGAAATCGAAATGGGCCATTCTACCCTAGAGATGGCCGGAACAAGGGGGGCGTGCCCTCTTGTAAATCTCCCAAGTCGGAGGCCCATTAAATAATTCTGAATGGGTCTTCTACTCGACATACACCTCGAACTCGATGCGTTTGCGCGGATTCCGGTGCGGTTGCAAGCGGCTGACGCGGGCGTCCAGGCTCTCGCCCCGGTCCATGGCCCAGGCGAGCGCGGCGTTCTGCGCGCGCGGCACGTAGCCGAGCTTGCGGCCTTGCCAGCGTACGCTTATCGCCTTCGCATCGTGGACGTTGTCCGGCTCGCGCTCGAGTTCGAGCGCATCTCCGACGCGCATGGCCCGCCAGACTTCGGGCGCCTGGTGGTAATTGAACCCGGCGAGCGGCGAACTCTGCACCAGGATGCGCACCTGTTGCGCCGCGGCCGGCCGCGGCGCGGCGCATAGAAAGGCGAGCAGCGCAGCCGCGAGAAATGCGTGCTTGCGGGTCATTTCGGACTCATCGAAATGGCCCTGACTTAGGGGAACACGAGGGGAGGCATCCCCTCGTTTCGTATTTCAATCTTACTCACCGAAGGCATCCTTGATCCATTCGATACGGTCCGGGTCGAGTGCGTCGAGCAAGATCACGTCGAAGCGGCACGGCCTCTCCGGCCTGCCTGAGAGGTAATGACGCGCGGCCCTGAGGATGCGTTGACGCTTCGCCGCAATAATGCTCGCCGCCGCGCCGCCGTAATCGAGGTTGCGCCGCAGCCGCACCTCCGCGAACACCAGGGTGTCGCCGTCGGCCAGGACCAGGTCGATTTCGCCCAGGCGGCAGCTGTAGTTGCGCTGCATCAGCCGCAAGCCGCGGGCTTGCAGCCAGTCCGCGGCCAGCGCCTCGGCGAGATTACCGCGCGCCCTCGCCTGCCGCGTCATGGTCGAGGGTAACGCCGACGCCGTTCCTGAACACCGCCTGCACCGGCTCGCGTGCGACCACGTTGCCGTAAAGCGTGATCCGGCCGGTGACACCGTCCAGCCCGAGCGTGCCCGGCGCATCGAGCAGCGCGGCGGCGACGCGATAGGCGTCGATGCCCAGGGCGTAGAAGCGCTCCAGTTCGCCGCTGATGCCCGCCGCGCGCGGGTAAACCATCACCGCCGGGTGGTCGGGCTGCACCAGCCAGGGCATTTCGACGAAACGCATGCCGTTGAGGTCGATATTGGCCACGGGATCGTTGCGGCCGGAATTCACCTGCGACGTGGCGAACACCGCGATGTTGTTGTTGAGGAACGGGCGCACCGCGCGCGCCTGGTTCGCGTCGCCCGCCAGGAAAATCATGTCGACCGCGGCGGTGGAGAGCGTTTCTTTGAGCGCAGGCAGATCGGTCTGCGGGCCGAATTCATACGCCGCCTTGATCGTGCCGCCCAGCCGCGTCCATGCCTCGGCGAAGGCATCCCGGCTGCGCTGCGCGAGCGGGCTCTTCGCGCTCACCAGGATCGCGCTCTTGAAGAAATCGGCGTAGGCCAGCCGCGCGACGAGTTGCGACTCGGCTTCCAGCGCCAGGCCGAAGGTGTAGAACCGCGGCGGCAGGGCAGTCTTGTCCTCGGGCTGGTTGAGACCGAGCGTGGGCACACTGGCGAGTTTGCTCGAGGCCAGCGCGGAAACGCCGCTCCGGGTCATCGGGCCGATGATCAGGCGCGCCCCCAGCCGCGCCGCCTTGTCGTATCCGGCGAGTATGCTTTCGCTCGACGCGTCGGTGGCGAAAACGCCGATCGCCAGTTTTTCGCCGCTGTGTTTGTGCGCGGCCATGAAGCCCAGTCGCAGCGCCTCTGCGGGGCGGGCGAAATCTGGCGATGCCAGCGGCAGCAGCAGCGCCAGCACCGGCTGGACGGCTTCTTCAGCCCCGCTCGCCACGACGCTTCCTTTCGCAACGGCGCTTGCTTCATTGTCGGCCGCAACGCACAATCCCATGCCATGGAAACAGAGCGCAAGGGCGAAAAGCGCGGCACGCAGGTGGATCGGCAGGACCATGGGGGGAAGGCCTCGGAGGGTGCCGGGAAATTATATGTCGTCGCCACGCCGATTGGAAATCTGGGTGATATCAGCGCGCGTGCTCTCGCCGTTCTGGAGCAGGCCGACCTGGTGGCCGCCGAAGACACCCGCACGACCGGCCACCTGCTCGCGCACCACGGCATCGGCGCCAAGCTCGTCGCCTTGCACGAGCACAACGAACGCGAGCGCGCCGCCGAGCTCGTCGCGCGGATGCTCTCGGGCAAGACGATCGCATTGGTGAGCGACGCCGGCACCCCCGGGATCTCCGATCCGGGAGCGCTGCTGGTGGCGCGCGCCATGGAGGCGGGCATCACGGTATGCCCGATTCCCGGCGCCAACGCCGCGATTGCGGCGCTGTCCGCAGCCGGGCTGGCTGCGCCGCATTTCATCTTCTACGGTTTTCTGCCGGCCAAGCCCGCTGGCCGGCGCGCGGCGCTCGCGGCGCTGCGCGAGCTTCCGTACGCGCTCGTGTTCTACGAGGCGCCGCACCGCGTGAGCGAGTGCATCGCCGACCTCGCGGCAACGCTGGGGGGGGAGCGCGACATCGTGATCGCGCGCGAGCTGACCAAGCTGTTCGAGGCGATCCACCGCTGCCGGCTGGATCAGGCCGGGGACTGGCTCGCGGCCGATCCCAACCGGCAGCGCGGCGAGTTCGTGTTGATCGTCTCGGGCGCGCCGGAGCAGCAGCAGGAAGGCCTGCCGGCCGAAGCCGAGCGGGTGCTGCGCCTGCTGCTTGCGGAGCTGCCGCTCAAGCAGTCCGCCGCGCTCGCCGCAGCGATCACCGGCGCGCGCAAGAACGAATTGTATGAACGCGCGCTCGCCCTGCGCGACGCCGGGGCGCCGCCGCATGAGTGAGCGCTGGCTAGGTTTGAGCGAGGCGGATGCTAGCGGTAGGCGGTGGCGAGCGTGTTCTGCACCAGGTCCCTCAGCTGGTCGGCGCCGAAGCTGGGCAGGGGCTTGCCGTTTACGAAGTACTCCGGCGTCATCGTCACATTCAGCGTTTTGGCGTCCGCCAGGTCTTGCTGGATGATTGTCTCGATGTCGGGCGCGTTCATGTCCTGGCTGAGCCTGGCGCTGTCCAGCCCGACGCGGCCGATGTAGTTCAGCACCAGCTGCGGTTGCGGCCGGTGATTCGGCGCCCAGCTGGATTGGGATGCAAACACGGCGTCCAGCGTTTCCCAGAATTTTCCCTGCCGTTTCGCCGCCTCGAGTATCCGCACCACGTAGTCGGAGCCGGTGTGAAACGGAGCATAGCGCAGGACCAGGCGGATCCTGTCCGGGTTGTCGGCCATCAGTTTCTTGACCAGCGGGGCAAACTCCTTGCAGGTTTCGCATGCGGGATCGAAAAATTCGACGATCTCCACTTTCGCGCCGGGATTGCCCAGCGCCGGGGAGTGCGCGCGGACGAAAGTCGATTTGTCGCGCTGGTAGGCCTCGGCCGCCTCATTCGATTTCTGGTTCTTGTAGACCAGCGCGCCGGCGATGAACGCGAGAAGCAGAAAGACCGCGGCGAAGATGAACCATTGCGCCTGCTTCGCTTTGGGCTCCTGTTGCTTCGCCTTCGGCTGTTTTTGTTGCACTTTGGGGGCCTTCCGTGTCACGTTGAACTCCTACGATATGTCAGGACCAGCAGCGCACTGATCAGAAGAAAGGACAGGGCCGAAAGCAGGGGAATGGTCACGAACCCGAACCATACGACCTGCACCTCGGTGCAGGGGATGCCCTGGACGCAGGGCTTGATGCTCTCGGGTATGAATCCGGCGACGAGCAGCAGATGGAACACGGCGATCAGCGCGCCGAGCAGCGACAGCGGAAGGGCGTAGCGCACGACCTTTCTGTCGAACGGAAACAGCCCTGCCGGCAGGACGAGCACCAGCGGATACATGCAGATGCGCTGGTACCAGCACAGCACGCAAGGTGGATACCCCATGACTTCGCTGAAGAACAGGCTCCCCAGTGCGCCGACGCTGGCGATCAGCCAGCACGCGAATACGAGCGTCCAGGCGGAGTCATGCGGGCGGGCGGGGGAATTCATCGACTATGGCTCGTGCGGGGAAAGCGAAATTATACCGGGTCGCGGCAAATCCCCTCGGTGGGACGCCCAGCGGTCCGGCGTACGCCTGTTGGCGTGACCTGTCGCCAACGCGGGGTGCGGGGCCGATGTTCTCGTCAAGCCGTACGCAAGCGGCACAGTTCATCGCGCTGCGTATGCCGCGGCCATTTGGTATGATTATTGCCTCGCGAACATATGTAAGTTAAAAACAACATTCAATGAATTACGGAAGCAAAACGAGCAACATAGTGATTTCGTTTGGCAATTTGGCAACAGGCCAAGACGGCCATCCGAAAGGCTGGTCGGACGGCACGCGAATCGCCTCCCTTGAAAGCATTCGCCCGCCTCGTTGCCTCAGGCGCTGCATGGGGCAGGCCTTAAGGCGGCCTGCCGTTTGATTGGCAGCAATGGCGCAGCGGTGGTAGGCATGTTCGGCCCGGACCTTGGGCACGACGGCTCGCTTGCGTCGCGCGGGTGGGCATTTTTCCAGATCGATGCGTCCGAACCGCGTGAGACGGAACGATTTCTCCGCGCGGTGGACCCCGCTGATCGCGAGCACGTGCGCGACGCACTGGGCCAGGCGTTGCGGGACGAAGGGCCTCTATTCGTGGAATTTCGCATGCCGCATCCACTCGGCCAGCAGCGCTTGATTTGCGCTCGCGGGATGGCGGAGCGCGCGGGTGCCGCTGAATCGGTGCGCCTTGGCGGTGTCCTCGTAGACATCACCGACGTTGAGCCGGTCTCGCGCGATGCGCTGTCTCGCCCTCACGCGATGGCGCGCGCGACCCACGCGCGCTTGATGCACATGGGCGATTTGCTGGGGTCCCTGACGCATGAACTGAACCAGCCGCTCATGGCGATTCTGTCCAACGCAGAGGCGGGCGCGCGCTTCCTGCAGGCGCCGTCGCCCGATTTCGGGGAACTGGACAGCATTTTCCGGGAAATCTGCAAAGACAACCAGCGCGCGGTGGCGGTGATAGGGAGATTGCGCAACCTGCATTTGCGCGCAGATCTCCAGCCGGAAGCGTTCGATCTGAAGGATACGCCATGACGGACGCTGCGCGACCCACGGTCTTCGTCGTGGACGACGACCCGTCGGTGCTGAAATCGATCGACCGCAACCTGCGCAGCATGGGGTTCGCGGTCGAAATATTCGATTCGCCTCGATTGTTCCTGGACCGGTGCGATCTGGGGCGCCCCGGCTGCGTGCTGCTGGATCTGGCCATGCCGGACATGAGCGGCATCGAGGTGCAGCAGCATCTCCTGGATGCGGAAAGCGTCCTGTCGGTAGTGTTTCTGAGCGGCGAGGGCACTGTCCCGGCCAGTGTCTCGGCGATGAAGGCGGGGGCGGTCGATTTCCTGGTCAAGCCGGTAAAGGGCGTCGAACTGGCCGAGACGATCGCGCGGGCAATGGAGCGCAACAAGCGAGCCCGGCTGGACCGCGACGAGAAGGCGGATATCGTCAACCGATACTTGACCCTGAGTGCGCGCGAAAAAGAAGTGATGCGCCATCTTCTGAGCGGCAAAATCAACAAGCAGATCGCATACGAACTCGGCGTCGTCGAGCAAACCATCAAGATACATCGGGCGCGGATCCTGGCGAAGCTGCGGGTCAGGTCCTTGGTGAAGCTGTTCGAGCTGGCGGCGCGGGGGGGTATCCAGCAGTAAAACGCCGGCGATCGCGGCGCTCAGGGGGTGTACCGCCGCAAGCCGCACCGGTGGCCGGGGCGTCCGGCCTGGGGTGCGTGGCTTCTTGTTCGGCCTGTCCGCTCATCACGATTAGCCTCAAGAAATGTGACATTAGTCCGCGAATTGAACCAAAGTCCACTAGGCAAGAATCGGCGATCGCGATAAAAACGTGCTTATGGACATCATCCCGGCGGATCTAAGTGTTGCCATCATCGACGACGAGCGCGCTGTTCGTACGACGCTCACGCGCTTGCTGCGGTCCTTCGGCATTCATGTCGAAGCCTTCGCCTCGGGCGCCGAGTTCATGGCGTGTCTCCAGACCGGAAACTGGCAGGTCGTGCTACTGGACACCCAACTTTCGCAACTCACGGGATTCGAAGTGTTGAAGCGGGTTCGGGAGGAACGCCCGGAGCTTGCCGTAATCATAATCACCGGATACGAAGGGCAGGACGTCCGGCGGCGCGCTTACGAAGCCGGCGCGCAGGGCTTCCTGCTCAAGCCATTCACGTTTTCCGAGCTCCTCGATGTTGTCCGAGCGCTCCCCGGCGACGTCACGCTGGCGCGCTCGTGACGAGCGCGAGCCCCGCACGGCACCGCTGGTCCCGCCCCGGCCGGGCCTCCGCGCGAACGAGTTGACCGAAGGTGTAATTGCCGGATCCCCAGCGCGTCGGTAGTCTTCAGCCATTCTTCATTCGCAATGCAATATCTGCAATAGGGACTGGCATGAACCTCGCGTGTCCGGAATCGGATACCAAAGTCGTCGAACGGGTGCAATCGATCGGCAAGTATCGGCTGCTGCGCGAGCTGGGCAGCGGCGCCACGAGCACGGTCTATCTCGCGCGCGATCGATTTCAGCAGCGCGAAGTCGCGATCAAAGTCATACGCGCCGACCAACTCGATGCCGAAGAGAGCATGCTGTTTCAGCGCATGTTCTTCACCGAAGCCACGCTCGTCGGCATGCTGAAGCACCCGCACGTCGTCGAGCTTCTTGACGCCGGCATCGACGATAACGACTGCTACATCGTCATGGAATTCGTCGAAGGGTCGACCCTCGAGGTGCATTGCGCGCCAGGGAAGCTGGCTTCCTTCGAAACGGTCACCGACATTGCGCACAAATGCTGCAAGGGCCTGGATTTCGCGCATCGCCACGGGCTGGTCCATCGCGACATCAAACCCGCCAATATCCTGTTGGCGCGCGACGGCGGAATCAAGATCACCGATTTTGGATCCGCAGTGAGCACGAAGGCATCGAACATCACACAGATCGCCGGGCTCGGATCGATCGCGTACATGTCGCCGCAACAAATCCGCGGGCACTACCCGCTGACCTACCATACCGACATCTATTCGCTCGGGGTCGTGCTGTTCAAAATGCTCACCGGCCGCACGCCTTTCAGCGCGGAATCCCTCGCGGACATGGCGGACCAGATCGTCAACAAGGACGTGCCGGCGCCGAGCAAACTGCGCGCGGGGGTGCCGCCCCAGCTCGACGCGATCGTCCGGCGCGCCACCGCACGCGATCTTGAACGCCGATACGGGACCTGGGACCAGTTCGCCGCCGACCTTGCGATATTTTCGACGCAGGACTCGCGCAAGACCAGCGTCATTTCCGAGAAGGAGAAATTCCAGACGCTGCGCAAAATGCCCTTGCTCGCGGGATTGTCCGACGACGAGATACGGGCGATTCTGCCCGGAACCGCATGGCGCGAATTTCCCCCGAACTCGCGCGTGTTGTCGGAGGGCGACGATGGGTATTCCTTCTCCATTTTGGTCGAAGGAGATCTCAAAGTGGTGAAGGGCGGGCGGCAGATCGGGGTAATTCGCCGCGGCGACTGGTTCGGCGAGATTGCCTATCTCACGCGCGGGCGTGTTCGGCGCAGCGCGAGCGTCGTGTCAGCCAATAACGTCCGGACGGTCGAATTCAATCCGGACCTGGTTTGGGTGCTTCTGAAAGGCGCCGAACGCAGAGTCGACGCGATGCTGCTGGACAGGCTGGCGCGCCGTGTCGTGGAAGCGGACGAAAAGCTGTCGCAAATTCTTCCGGGAAATGCAATCCGGCTGTAGCTTGATCGGAGAGGAAACGTCGCATGAACATCAAGACAAACGCCGTCGCCGTGGACGGGGGCACGGACCCAGCCGAAACCGGCAGCGATACGGTCGTCGCCGTGATGGAATCTCTCGAGCTGAGCCTGCAGAACGTGGCGAAGGACATCGGCGAGTCCCGGCAGTTCCTTGCCACGTCGTTCGGACAGATCGCGGCCAATTTCGCGAAGGTTCACTCCATCGCGAGGTCCGGCGAGGAGCGCGCGGCGCAGATGCCGAACGATACGCTGATCGCCTTGCGGCGCGTCGTGAACGGGCTGACGGTGGAGCTGCAATTCGAGGATTCCTTGAGCCAGAGCCTCAGCTACGCCTTGAGGAGGATCGACTCGATTTGCGTGGCGCTGAAGCAGACGCGGGCCATCGTCGCCGAGGCCAGATGCGCCAGGGGCGACGACGGGCAGGGCGAGCATGCGCTCGCTGTGCTGGCGCGCACCCTCGACTCGCTGCGGCAAGCCGAGCGACCCGGCGGAAGCGCTCTGCGCGAAGGCGGTTCCGGGTCAGTCGACCTCTTCTAACGATGTCAAGCGCGCAATCAAGATTAACCAATCCGATGCAGCTGGTGCAGGCTCGGATACACCGATAGGAGAGCTTATGGCAGCGTCCATTTTGACGGTAGATGACTCCGCTTCAATGCGGCAGATGCTGGGCTTCATCCTGAAGTCCGCCGGTTACGAGGTGGTTCAGGCCGCGAATGGCGAAGAGGCCATGACCTACGCGAGCGAGCGCGAGTTCGACATGATACTGACCGATCAGAACATGCCCGGCAGCGACGGCATCTCGCTGGTCCGGTCGCTGCGCACGTTGCCCGCCTATGGGCGCACGCCGATCATCATGCTGACGACGGAGTCCTCGGACGAAATCAAATCCAGGGGCAGGGCCGCTGGGGCGACCGGCTGGATGGTCAAGCCTTTCGACCCGAACCGCCTGCTGGAAATCGTAAGAAAATTCGTCAGTTAATTGCGAAAACAGAAGCCGCGGAGATAGGCGCTTGGCGATCGACCTGAAACAGTTCCACGATGTGTTCTTCGAAGAAGCCGAGGAGCACCTGTCGGCGATCGAGCGCTTGTTGCTGAATCTCGACGTCACGCGTCCGGATCCCGAGGACGTCAACGGTATCTTTCGCGCAGCCCATTCGATCAAGGGGGGCGCGAACATGTTCGGATTCACCGAAGTCAGCGCAGTCACCCACGCCATGGAGACGGTGTTCGACGGCGTTCGGGGCGGCGTGCTGGACATCTCCGGCGAAATCATCGATACGGTGTTGCGCGGCAGCGACGTCGTGCGTGGCGCGCTCGCGGCGCAGCGCGCGGGACACGATGTCGACGCGGCGAGCGCCCAAACCATCGCGTCACAGCTGGAGCGCATTGCATCGGCGAAACGGCGCGCGAGTCCCAAAGGGCCGGCTGCGGCGGCGGAGTCGCCGGCGCCGGGCAGCGCCGAGGTTGCGCAGCCACCGGTGCCCGTACGCGGGGTTTCAGACGAAGCCGGCCGGCAAACCGGAGTCAGCGCCGAAAAGCCGGATTCGTCCCACGATTTCGGGTTCTTCGAGGAGAACCTGCCGGCGCCCAGCGACACGGCCAGCCTGGCCCGCGGCGGCGAGCATGCCGGCGCCGAACCGATGACCCTGGGCGGCACGCATGCGCACGGCGCTGCCGAGAACCTTTCGATCCGCGTCAGCACCAGGAAGATCGACCGGTTGATCGACCTGGTCGGCGAACTTGTGATCGGACATTCGATCCTGCGGCGCGAGCACGAAGTCCGCATGAGCGATTCCGTCGACACCATGGCCCTGGGCCTCGCTAACGTCGAGCGCAACCTGCGCGATCTGCAGGATGCGGCGCTGGCGATCCGCATGATACCGATCGCGTTCGTGTTCAATCGCTTCCCGCGCATGGTCAGGGATCTCGCGCAAAAGCTCGGCAAGAAGGTCGAGTTGACCATGGCCGGCGAGGCCACGGAACTGGACAAGGCGCTCATCGAAAGAGTCACCGATCCGCTGACGCACCTGATACGCAACGCAATCGATCATGGCATCGAAACTCCGGAAGCGCGCGCGGCCGCGGGCAAGCCGGAAACGGGCAAAGTCACGCTGCGCGCCAACCACCAAGGCGGCTCGATCGTGATCGAGGTGATCGATGACGGCCGCGGTCTGCCGCGCGACAGTATCCTCGCTATGGCGCGCGAGCGCGGCATCGCCGTGTCCGACTCGATGAGCGACTCGCAGGTGTGGCAGATCATCTTCGAGCCCGGTTTCTCCACCGCCAAGGAGGTGACCGATGTCTCCGGCCGCGGCGTCGGCATGGACGTGGTGCGCCGGAACATCCACGAAATGGGCGGCCGGGTCGAAGTCCAGACCGAGCCGAACGCCGGGACGCGCATCTCGATCAAGCTGCCGCTGACGCTGGCGATCCTGGAAGGCATGTCGGTGCGCGTGGGCAAGGAAATTTTCATCATCCCTCTAAGCTACATTGCCGAGTCTCTGCAGCCGACGGCTGCATTGCTGAGTACCGTGGCCGGCCGCGGTCAGGTCGTGCTGGTGCGCGGCGAATACCTGCCGGTGGTTTCACTCGCCGACGCCTTCAACCTTCCCGGAGACGCGCAGCGCAGCGACGAGGGAATCCTGGTGATTCTCGAGGCCGAGGGCGGGAAGACGGCTCTGTTCATGGACGAGCTGATGGGGCAGCACCAGGTGGTGATCAAGAGCCTGGAGACCAATTACCGCAAGGTGCCAGGGGTTTCGGGGGCGACCATCATGGGCGACGGCCGAGTGGCGCTGATCCTGGATGCGGCCCACATCGTCGGGCTGTGCCACAGCCGGCTTGACAGGGCGGCCTGAGCCTATGCGCGGCCATACAAAATGGGCGCAGGACAAGCTGCATCGGCAGGCTGCAGAGGTGCCAGCGGCGGCAGGTTCGACCGCCGAGATATTGCCGGCCTGCGGCAACAGCTTGGCGCGAACCGCATCCTCCACAGGGAAATGAAGGGGTAATCATCATGCTTTCCATCGGCAATCTGAAGGTCGGCGTCCGGCTGACCTCGGCATTCGCTACCAGCAACCTGTTGACCCTGTTGCTGGCGTTCCTCGCGCTATACGGGATTCATACGATGAGCGCGAAGTGGCGGGAATTCGAACAGGTTACGCTGGCGAAGAAAGCCGCCGTGGCGAACGGCAGGCAAGGCCTGGCCGACGGCATGCATCAATTCAAGAACTACGTCATTAGAGGCGGGGACTACAACAAATCATTCGATGGCGACATGACCAAGATAGAGCACGCCGCGGCGGAGTATCGCGCGCTCGGCACCATGTCGCAGCAGGAGGAGCAATCCCTGAATGCCGTCGTCGACGGGGTCAAGGCTTACCGCTCCGGCATGGCCGCGGCGACCGGGTTAAGAGCCAAGGGCGCGCCGATTGCCGACCTGGACAAGGCAGATGGCGGCGCGGATGAGCTTGTTTCGGCTGCTCTTCAGGAACTGCTGGCGATCAACCAGGAGGATACGAAGAAAGCATCCTTGGAGCTCTCCGCCTTGCTGGCGTCGACCCAGCAACGGGTAGCCGCGATGACCGTATTGATCCTGGCCCTCGGCGCCGCGTTTGCGCACTTTATTTCGCGCCGCATCACGCGCCCGCTCATCGAAGCGGTGGGCGTCGCGCAACGCGTGGCCGCGGGGGATCTCACCAGCGAGGTGAAGGTAAAGAGCAAGGACGAGACCGGTCAATTGCTGCAGGCGCTGAAGGACATGAACGAGAACCTGCGCAAGACCGTGGGCGAAGTGAGGGGCGGCACCGAAGCGATCGGCACGGCATCGGCGCAGATTGCCAGCGGCAATGCGGATCTGTCCTCGCGTACCGAGCAGCAGGCGAGTTCGCTGGAGGAGACGGCTTCGTCGATGGAAGAGCTCACGAGCACGGTGATGCAGAACGCGGAGAACGCCAAGCAGGCGAGCCAGCTGGCGGCAGGGGCCTCCGAGGTGGCGA
>Ga0182021_10006471_pt1 | contig 13915 bp, 15 predicted proteins | sample 612E3MmetaG_FD_120493 | JGI IMG/M metagenome (GOLD analysis project Ga0182021, IMG submission 120493) | Permafrost microbial communities from Stordalen Mire, Sweden - 612E3M metaG (Illumina Assembly) | ecosystem: Environmental > Terrestrial > Soil > Wetlands > Permafrost | place: Sweden...
AGCGGGCTACCTCGGGTCCGGTATTTAGCCCGGATTGGGTTGATAGCCAAGGAATCGACATGTTAACCCTATCTTCGGGCAAGAAGTCCGACCAGGCCGATCAAGCGCTGGCGCTGGCTCGGAAAGCTGAAAGTTTAGATCCGTTTAACCCAACTCATTATCAACTCGAGGCTCACGTCTTAGTGGCCGAGGGCAACATTAAAGAGGCTGAGTCTCTACTGCGGAAAGCCGTCTCGATGGATCCGAATAATCGCCCGGATCTTTACTCCGATCTCGCCGGTCTATTATGGTCGACCGGCCGCGGGGATGAGGCCATCAATCTGGCGGAGCCGTTCTTGCAAAAATATGATTTAAAAATAATTGCCGGTCGGTCGGCGGATCCGAAAATAAAGCCGGCTTTGGCCAACCTTTATGGCATGGTAGGCCAAATATACTTAGAGTCGCACAATATTGCGAACGCTCGAAAATGCGCTCAACAAGCCATCAAATTATATCCTCAGTCGTTGCGCGGTCGCGCGCTGACCAACCGGCTCAATAAACAGTAGCTCCCTCGGAGATAAACCACTATAATAGTAACTATGCAAATCATCGATTCGATCATTCTGGGATTGGTTCAGGGCATAACCGAATTCATACCCGTTTCTTCATCCGGCCATCTTCTAGTGGTAGGGCATTGGCTTAATTTTAGATATTCGGGACTGGCTTTCGACACGGCTTTGGACCTCGGCACATTAATGGCGTTACTTTTGTTTTTCGCGAAGGATTTCGTCGCCATCATTCACGATGTTTTGATCGGCGGCCCGCAACGCCGGCTCGGTTGGCTGATCATAGCGGCTACCGTGCCGGGCGTCGTCATCGGCATTATCATTCAACACGCGGCGGAGACGATATTTAGATCGACCACGCTGGTGGCTTTCAACCTAATTTGGGTTGGTATTTTAATGTGGGGTATTGACCGCTGGTCAAAATCTAACGTTCATATTTCAGGTATAAATTTGCCTAAGGCTCTGACCGTCGGCGTCGCTCAGGCGCTGGCTTTGGTTCCGGGCGTCTCACGTTCGGGCATAACGATTTCGGCCAGCCGTATGTTGGGGCTGGATAGGGTGTCGGCAACCAAATTTTCCTTTCTGATGTCGGCGCCGATTATCGCCGGAGCTACGGCTAAAGTATTGCTAACCGGAACCGCGCTAACTGAAATGTCCGCCAACCCTTCATATTTTGTCATGGGAATATTGGCCGCCTTTATTAGCGGCTATTTGGCTATTAAGTTCATGCTAAGTTACTTATCCCGCCACGGCCTGGCGGTTTTTGCCTGGTACAGGGTAGCCTTCGGCGTATTGATCTTAGTGGTGGGAATAAAATAAATGGCGGTTAGTTTTTCTCAGATAGCTATCGATATGATCTCAACCCTGGGTTACTCGGGTTTGGCGGCCGGTTTGTTTGTCGACAGCTTCGGCATCCCGATCCCGAGCGAAATTTTGGTGCCGCTGGGGACGGTTTTGGCGCAACAAGGAAGATTCTCGTACATTTGGGTTTTTGTGATCGGTACTTTAGCTCAACTAGCCGGCGGACTGGCCGGATATTTCATCGGCCGCTATGGCGGCGAGCCGGTTTTGGAAAAATACGGTAAATACGTACTGATATCTAAACACGATTTGGATAAAACGCACCGGGCGTTCGCCCGAAACGGCAAGTGGATTACCATGATCGGCCGATGCGTCCCCGGCATCAGGGGGCTTATAGGTTATCCGGCCGGCATTGCCGAGATGGATTTGAAGTTGTTCGTCGCTTATACCACTTTGGGGTCGGCCGTGTGGACTTTGGTTTTAATGGGCTTGGGGTTATTTATCGGTAATAATTTGCCGGCCATCGACGCGCTGGCCGGACGTTTTTCCATCGCCGGTATTATTTTGGTCTTACTGTTTGTAATTTGGTATGTTAGGCGACATCTAAAAGGTAACCGCTAAAAATGGGGGATAACGACCTTATTCGGCACGTGATTCACGACTATGGTTATCTTGGTTTGGCGCTCAGTTTGATCGTCAACTGCATCGGCGTACCCATAGCCTCCGAAGTGCTGCTACCCATGACCGGGGTTTACGCCGCTAGCGCGGGGTTGGATCTCGCGGTAGTTGTAATAATCGCAATAATCGCCCAAATTATCGGTCTAACTATAGCCTATTATATCGCTTTGAAGGGCGGAGTTGAGTTGCTGGAAAAATACGGCAAATATGTTTTTTTGAGACACCGAGAATTGATGAAGTTTCATAAGATATTTAAGAAACACGGACCGGGCTTGATTTTGTTCGGCTCTTGCATACCCGGAGTGCACGGTTACATGGGCTTTACCGCCGGCTTGGCGGAAATGAAATTGTATCCTTTTTTAACAACGATTTTCGTTGGGGCCACTGTCTGGACTGTAGTTTTGGTTGGGTTAGGGGCTATTTTTTCTCAGCAAGTGCTGTCGGTTATCTCGGCCGCTAGCGGGTATGGCCCCGTTATTACCGCCGGATTGGTGTTTATCGCGCTAAGTATCTGGTATATTAAGTTTCGGAATCGTAAACATCCCAGAAAGAAGATCCAGTGAAAGTTAAACAGACGACGTTAAAAAACGGTTTGAGAATCGTGACCTCGAAGATGGCCGAGATGCATAGCGTGACGGCATTGGTTACCGTTGGTACCGGTAGCCGCTTTGAGGACTTCGCCGTAAACGGTGGCGTGTCTCACTTTTTGGAGCATTTATTATTTAAGGGATCGAAAAACTACCCGTCGGCGCAAGCGGTGGCCGAGGCGGTCGACTCCGTAGGCGGCAGTAACAACGCGTACACGACCATCGACTCGACCTCTTTTTACGTGAAGCTTCCGGCCGAGAGCGGGGAACTGGCCTTGGACATCTTGTCCGATATGGTTAAGAGCCCGCTGATTGACGCGTCCGAGGTTGATCGCGAAAGGGGCGTGGTCATTGAAGAAATGAATCTCTACCGCGACGATCCCGCGCAGTTTGTATTTACGCTTCTGCCCAAGATGATTTTTCCCAACAACCCTATCGGCCAAGATGTTCTCGGCTCCGACGAGGTTATTAAAAATATTCCGGTCGAAGCCATTCGCGGCTATATGCGAAACCATTATACGCCCAACAATATGGTCGTATCAGTGGCGGGCGACGTGGATCACGCTGAGGTTGTCGAACAAATATCTAAGCTAATGGGGGACATGGAGCCCTCCGCGGCCATGGAATCAACGCCGATATCCGAGGGTCCGTCGGTCGATTTGGTCAGTGTTATCGCTAAACCGACCGCTCAGGTGCACTTTGTTTTGGGCTGTCGTGGTTATAGCTACAACGATAAGCGCTCCAGGGCGGCCAAAGTTATGGCGGCGGTTCTCGGAATGGGCATGAGCTCCCGCTTATTTACCAATGTTCGTGAGCGACAAGGTCTCGCTTACAACATCTTTGCCGATCACGTTCAATTTTCCGATACCGGGATGTTTTCGGTCTACGCCGGGGTCACCATCGACAAGGCCGACCAGGCCGTCGAATCGGTTTTCAATGAGCTAAAAAAGATAACCGAGGAAACCGTGGGGGAAGTGGAGCTGGCTAAGTCGAAGCGACAATTGATAGCCGCCTTGGAGATGGGCATGGAGTCGAACTCCGCGGTGGCCGACAGAATAGCCAACCAGCTTTTGATGCTGGGAAGGGTTAAGCCCTTGGAAGAGACCATCGATGAGATAAACTCGGTGACCGCGGAAGACATTAAGCGTATTGCCGCCGAGATGTTGGAACCCAAGGGGCTGAGATTGGCGATTATCGCCCCGGATCCTCAGCCGGTGGTCGCCGGATTTGAAAAGTTAGTTAAACGGGAGTTATAAAAATGGACAGAACATTAGTAGTCATCAAGCCTGACGGCGTTCAACGATCGTTGACTGGGCGGATTATACAACGTTTTGAGGACGCGGGGTTGAAGATTGTCGCCATGAAAATGGTTTGGATCGATAAAGATTTCGCCAAAAAGCATTACTTTGATCTCGAAGAGCGCCGCGGTGAGAAAGTATTTCGCACGATGACGGATTATTTGATCCTCGGACCGGTCGTGGCCATGGTGTTGGAGGGCGTCGAGTCCGCCGATAACGTCCGTCGTTTGGTGGGCGCTACCGAGCCGAAGAGCGCCGCTCCGGGCACCATCCGCGGCGACTTCACGCACCACAGCTTCGCTCACGCCGATACTGCCAACCGCGAGATTCGCAATGTTATCCATGCTTCGGGCAATGCCGAGGAGGCGAAGTATGAGATCGGCCTGTGGTTCGCGGATTCGGAGATCCACGAGTACGCGTCGGATCAACAACACCACCACGTCTACTAGAAGCAAAATCCCGGCCTAGCCGGGTTTTTTGATAAGTGATGGTGCCCCGGGAGGGAGTCGAACCCCCGACGCCCTCCTTAGGACGGAGGCGCTCTATCCGCTGAGCTACCGGGGCGGGTCACGATGATTATAGCAGATAATCTGCTAAACTATACACATGAGTACAGACGTCGCCAACAAGCAGTTTAAGCCGCAATTTCCCGGTCAACATGAGGACGAGGAGGTGCGGCTGGTTTTTCGACATCACGTCGCGGTCATGAGAAAGCCGTTGATTTATGGAATGCTGGTTTTGTTGATAGCTCTTTTGCCCTTGACCGTTAGCGCGATTTATTCGGTCGACTGGTTGCCCGGCGCTTTATTGACACTGGTCGTTGTCGTTTGCGTGGTCGTGGCGGCGGCTTGGTTCTTCACGTGGGCGAGTTGGTATTATTCGGTTTACATTTTAACGAACAGGCGGTTAGTCTCAATTAAGCAAAAAGGACTTTTTGACCGTTCGGTTTTAGAATGGCAACTCGACAAGATTTATAACGTGAACTATCGAGTCGGGGGACTCCAGGCCACTCTTTTGGGTTACGGAGAAATTACTATCAAGACGGCGATAGGGGAGTTCGTCATGTCGAAAATTCAGCATCCGGTCGCTGTCCATCAACAGATTTTATTGGCCGTACGGGAGGCTGGATCCCAAGATGTGGTTTCTCTCATCGACAATTCAGTTTCAATGATGTAGCATTAGCTTCAAGGCCTCGTGCGAAAGGAGTTTATTTTGGCAAATAAAAGTAATGAAGAAATTGGCATGGAAAAGATGCCGCAAGAAGTAAAGCCGGAGACGGCTAGTATGGATATATCAAAGTCACCGGTAGCTGATGAAGCCACCAAACTTGAGTCCGGTTCGGCCGTTAAACCGGCCGGTTGGGCTCTCGTCTGGCCGAAGGACATCAAGTCGGCCGCTATCAAGTCGGTAGTAACCTTGTTGGTGTTGTTTCTAGCGACCACCCTTGGTTTTGGCGTGGCTATCTACGTCTACAAGAGTGAAAGCCCTATCGTCAAGGCGTATAGCCAAGTCGTACCTTACCCGGTAGAGATAGTAAACAATAACTGGTTTAACTACGCTACCTACTATAACTATTTGTTCGAAGTTGACGCCAACAAGCGCGCCTACCAGAACAACGCTAAGCTCAACAACCAGCAGGCGGTTGATTTCGGTACGAAAGACGGCCAGAAGCTGGTTGTCGACATCAAGAAGCACGCTCTCGACAAGCTTAAGAGCGACTTAGTTACCGCTCAGCTGGCTTCGCAGAAGAAGATCACCGTGACCGATAAGGACGTCGATAAGATGATCAACGATCTTTACACCCGTTACGGCGGCAAGCAAACTTTGCTAAAGACCATTAACCAGATTTACGCTTGGAATCTTGATGATCTGCGCGGTGTGGTCCGTAAGCAACTGCTTTCTCAGAAGCTTCAGGACGCCGTTACCGGCGACAAGACTATGCTAGCTCAAGCCAAGGCTAAGGCCGACGACGTTCTTAAGCAGATTAAGGCCGGCGGCGACTTCGCCGAGTTGGCTAAGAAGTACTCTCAGGCTTCCGACGCTTCTAGCGGCGGTGACCTCGGTTCTTTCACTAAGAGCCAGTTGCCGACCGATATTCAGAAGACTGTTGACGCTTTGCAGGTTGGCCAGATTTCCGACCCGGTTAAGACTCAGTATGGCTACGAGATTATCAAGTTGATCTCCCGTGACGGCGACAACTTGAAGGCGAGCCACATCCTAATCAAGACCACTGATTTCACCGAGTACTTCAACGCCGAGTTGAAGAAAGCGAAGACTCTTGTTTGGATCAAAGTTTAACTAAAAAGTTAAGCTAAAGCTAAACACTAAAAAACCAGCCGTAAGGCTGGTTTTTTAGATTATTACTGGCGGGCCCGACCGGATTCGAACCGGCGATCTCCTCCGTGACAGGGAGGCGTGTTAGGCCTCTACACCACGAGCCCTCACCGCTTATAACTGAAATATAGTATCAAAGAAAAGTTTATTATGCAACACCATGGTCAAAAAAATACAACCAAAGTACTTGGGTTATATGTTATTATTATTTTAGTAAAGTACTGAGGTTTATTAGGAATGGCAGAGTTAAAAAAGCCCATGAGAACAATGAGCGATCTTGGTCCTAGGAGGGTTCCGGTAGCTCCTACCGTTGCCCCAATGGCTCAAGTGAGCCCCCAGAGACGGCAGCCTACCGCTGCGGTGGCTTCGGCGCCCGCTCCGAGAATGGCTCCAAGGCCCGCGCCGCTGGCGTCGCCCGCGACGCGAAAAAGCGATGATATCGCGCTAAAGAGGATCGCTAGAGAACCGAGGGTCGCGACTCCGAAGCCGGCGGTTGAAGACGACTTTTTCTCTTTCGAGGAAGCCGAGCCGCAACAGCCGGCGACCAAGGTCGCTCCGGTCGCCCCGACGGCTCCGGTTGCGGCCGTCGCTCCGGTCGCCCCGGCGGTTCCGGCCAAGCCGGCGACTCCGGCCAAGCCGGCCGCGACGACTCCGGTTAAGCCGGTCGCCAAAGTGCCGTCGCCCAAGCAGGCGGCAAATACCGCCGACCAGTCTTTCGCCGACGCGATCCGCAAGCCGAAGAAGTCATCCGCGTTTAAAACTTTCATGCAGTTTACCCTGGGATTATTGATTATAGTCGGCGTCGCCGCCGCTATTGTCATGCTGTATGTAAAGTACGCGCAATAGGACGGAGATGATGCGAGGACTACCGGTATTTCTGGGAGCGGTTATAATTCTGGCGGCGGGAACGACCTTGTCGGTAGTTGTTGACGGTCGCGCTCTGGCCGGCGTTATGGGCGGAGAAAGCCGAGCCGCCGGCATGAATGTAACGCCGACTCCAAGCTATACTCCGGCGCCGACGGTTATGGATTCCGCGCCGCCGCTAGCTTCGGCTAGCCCTTCGCCTTCGACTAGCCCTTCGCCTTCGCCTAATCCTTCGCCCGCGGTCGCCGCTTCGGCCAGCCCCACGGCTTCGCCCGCGACGTCGCCGCAAGCGACCACTAACGCCTTTGTTCACTTGCGACTGGGGCCGTCGACAAACACGGCCGTAATGACCGATGTGCCGGGCGGTATGGTGGTCAAACTGGGCGCCTACAGCGATAGCAGCTGGCAACAGGTCGTCTACAACGGCCTCAACGGCTACATTTTCAAGTCATACCTAAATTATTAGCGCCGGACACTAGCAAATAGGGCGGTTTTTTGTTACTGTAAGATGCGTTAGGCCGGTGTAGCTCAGCTGGTAGAGCAGCACTTTCGTAAAGTGAAGGTCATGGGTTCGAATCCCTTCATCGGCTCCAGTTATTATTCACGTGTTTGGCGGGTATGGTTTATCGGTAGAACGCGACCTTCCCAAGGTTGAGAGACGGGTTCGATTCCCGTTACCCGCTCCAGGAATTATTGGCCGTATTTCACGTTATAGGCTTAGTCTAATGGTATAATTGCATCTATGAAGGCATTGCCGCCAGTGGCCCCTTTCTTGCGGGACATCAAGGCTAAAATACGAAATATCCGCACCTCGAAGATGCTACGCGATCGCATGAGCATCATTTTGGCGTTGGTGGCGGTGAGTATAAATCTCCTAAACTTCGCCATGCTCTTTATCCACTCGCCGTCAACCAAGTCGCTAATACCGACCCACTACTCCAGCTTCACCGGATTCGAAGGCGTGGGTCCGTGGTACGGTCCGTTTACCATTAGTTTATTCGGTTTGGCGGTCACCATGCTGAATACGGTTATCGCCGTGGTCATGTTCAGCCGCAGCCGGCTGGTTAGTTTCTATTTGCTTATTTCGGCGTGCGTGGTCGGCATGTTTTGCTTAATCATTTCAAACGCTTTCGCCGTGGTGGGGCAGTAGTATGAACACGTCAATTGTTCGTTGGTATGATAAGCGCTGGTTCGTCCGATTTCTTGAGATTCTACCGGGAGCCTTAAGCTGGTCGGCCTTGATAACCCCGGTTGTTATGAGCTTTTTCTATCCGGTGGCCGTAGCTTATTTTATTATTGCTTTTGATCTTTATTGGACCATAAAGTCTTTTAGAATGAGTTATTATCTTGTGCGGGGCTACGGCCGGTTGCACCGCGCTCAAAAAATTGATTGGCAAGGACGGTTGCTCTGGTTTAATGATCCGGAAGCCTATCTGCGCGACATTAACGCGGAAATAGCCGCCGCGAAGACGGCGAAGCCGGAGAAGGGCCGTCTTTCCCGGCTAAAAGACGACCGAGAGGCTCTGCGGAAGTTGGTAGCGAATAAACTGTCGTTGAAAGACCCCCGGAATATTTATCAAGCGGTCATCATCGCGACTTCAGGCGAGTCCAGAGACATCATTGAGCCGTCCGTGAAAGCTCTATATGAAGCCGATTATCCAATGGATCGAATGATACTGATTATCGGGTACGAGCAGCGTGGAGGCGAGGCCTTGCGCGATACGGTTAACGACCTCATAGCGCAGTACGGATCGGGGTTCGCCGCCGCCAAGGGGGTTATGCACCCCGACGGTTTGGTGGGGGAGCTCATCGGCAAGGGCGCCAACATTAGTTATTCCGGCAGAGAGCTGACGAAAATGGTTACCGACATGAATATTGATCCTAGTGATGTAGTAGTTACAACTCTCGACTCGGATCACCGGGCTTCCAAGTCCTATTTTAGCTATCTAGCCTATGAATACGCGTCTACCATTGACCGTAAACATCGCAGTTTCCAGCCCATACCGATGTTCTACAACAATATTTGGGATGTGCCGGCCGCTATGAGAGTGATTGCCACCAGTAACTCGTTTTGGATGCTTATGGAAACTATGAGGCCGTGGCGGTTGCGCAATTTCGCATCTCACGCTCAGCCGTTAGACGCGCTTATTGAGACCGACTATTGGAGCGTGACTACCATTGTCGAGGACGGACATCAATTCTGGCGGAGTTATTTCCGATTTGACGGCGACCACAAGGTTATCCCTCTCTATATACCCATATATCAGGACGCGGTTCTGGCTGAGTCGTACCTAAAAACTATTCGCGCCCAATACAAACAGTTGCGCCGTTGGGCGTGGGGAGCTAGTGACATCGAGTTCGTTGTGCGCAACTCGATAGCCAATAAGAAGGCGCCTTTGCTCGACAAGATCGTTCAGCTCTGGAGGCTGTTTGAAGGACACTTCAGCTGGGCTACTTCTTCGATAATTTTAACCTCGGTCGCCTGGTTGCCCCTCATTTTAAACAGAGAATTTTCTTATCACGCGTTAGCCCATGAATTACCGATGATCACCAGTAGCATTTTACAGATAGCTTCCGTTGGTATTGTGGTGACTATTCTGGTAAGTATCATTTCCTTACCCCCGAGGCCCGAGCGTTATAAGAAGACAAAGAGTATTTTTATGGTGTTGCAGTGGGTCTTACTGCCCGTCACTACCATTGTTTTCTCTTCGTTCGCCGCTTTGGACGCTCAAACGAGGTTGCTTTTGAATAAGCCCCTCGGTTTCTATGTAACCGAAAAGGCGACTAAGAAATGATGTACTTCTGGGGTTTCGCGCTAGCTTTCATAATAACGTTGATCGCGACTCCCGTGGCCCGGCGTTTGGCGTTGAAATACGGCGTGGTAGATAATCCCGGCTCAAGGAAGTTACACCTAACCCCCGTACCTTACCTAGGCGGTTTGGCGATATTCGCGGGTTTCTTGGTAACTACAATGGTTTTTGTGCCGCTTAGCCGACAGGTGATCTCATTGGTGGTCGCTTGTTTGGTGATGGTAGTGATCGGCGCCATTGACGACGCGAAAGACCTAAGACCCCTAACCAAGCTGGCTTGGCAGTTCTTAGCCGCCGCTATAGCGCTGGTCGGCGGCATCGGCATCACCGTGATCGCCAATCCTCTGGGTGGCAGTATTGACCTTAGTTTGGGCCGTTTCGCCGTCAATTTGTTCGGTTTTAATTTTCACATAGCGCCTATATCTAATGTCATAAGCATCTTTTGGATGGTGGGTATGGCCAATACCGTTAACTTCCTTGACAGTCTCGACGGCCTGGCCGCCGGCGTATCGGGCATCGCGGGGGTTATATTGTTCTTGCTCTCGCTGAGTGTTAATCAGCCGGCAGTGGCGCTGCTGGCAATTATATTGGCCGGTTCGGCTTTCGGTTTCCTGCCAATGAACTTTAATCCGGCGAAAATATTCATGGGCGATTCGGGCGCTTACTTTTTGGGGCTGGTTTTGGCCATGTTGTCCATTTACTCCGGTGGTAAGTTAGCGACGGCCGTGCTGGTCCTGGGCTTGCCCATTTTTGACGCTATTTGGGCGGTCATTAGGCGGCTGGCTCAGAGCCGCTCGCCCTTCTCGGCCGATAAAGGGCACATTTACCACTTGCTGATCGGCGCCGGTTTCAGCCAGAGGGAAGTGGCGCTGGCGCTTTATGTATTCGCTCTAGTCTGCGGGCTGGCTGCCATATTCATTAACAGCACCGGTAAGTTGCTGGCGATTGCCGGCTTATTCGTGGCTCTGTCGCTTTTGGTCGGTATCTTAACGGTCGTTAGCGTGCGCCGTAACGCTAAAGGCAAGAAAGACTAGAAATGCCCGAAGAAATTTTCGATCGCATAAAATCCATTAAGGATTTGTATAGTTGTCCCGCCTGTCGGTCCGCTTATCGTTTTGATAGCGCCAAGTTTTTAGGCAAGATGGCCGGGCATGACTTTTTTCAGATGACTTGTCCCGATTGCTCGAAGCCGGTACTGATAACCGTCGTTCAGGAACCGCCGGTTATCGGAGTCTCGAACGCCGAGAAAAAGCCGACGTCGGACCTGGAGCCGATCTCCGCTTCGGAGATCGCCGGATTTCATCTATGGATATCCGGCACAAAATCGTTTACTCTATAGTAAGATAAAAAAAGGAGGCTCAAATTGGATAAAATCGTACTAGAGGCTCATGATCGCGAGCTCGTGGGCTCGGGAGGTTCGAAGAAACTCAGACTTTCCGGAAGAATTCCCGGCGTGGTCTACGGTCACGGCAATAAGGTGCAACACGTAGATGTTGACGCGATTGAGATGGAGAAGGTCTATTCTAAGGCCGGCCGCAACAAGATGGTGGCTCTGAAGGTAGACGAGGGTCGGGCCAAGAACGTGGTTATCTACGCTGTTCAGTGCGAGCCTGTCAAGGGTAAGATCCGTCACTTCGACCTGTATGTCGTAAAGATGGACGAAGAACTTCGCGCCGACGTGCCAATTCGCTTTATCGGTGAGTCAACGGCGGTTTATAAAGACGAGGGTACTTTGTTTAAGAACCTAGAGTCTCTCGAAGTTGAGTGCTTGCCGGCCAACCTGCCTGACGGCTTTACGGTTGATATCTCGGTCTTGGATGATTTTGACCAAGTAATCACCGTTGCCGACATTGTCGTCCCCGAAGACGTTAAACTGACCATCGAGGATCTCGACACTATTGTCGCCAGGGTCGATGCGCCTCGCGGTGAAGACGAGCTTTCCGAGCTGGACGAGAAGGTAGTTGAAGAGCTGCCCGAGGGAGTTCAAGAAGAGGAGCCCATCGTCGTAACCGATAACTACGAAGAGGATAAAGACCGCCTAACTATGAAGTAGGTTGTCCGTACAATAAAAAATGGCGCCCCGGGCGCCATTTTTTATTGGTACTTTTTAAGCTCCTTCTTGATTTGAGAGCTACTAGCCAGGTCTGTCTGCAGGGAGAGATAGCGCAGGAAAGCGGTGCCGTTGAAGTGTTTGAGGGTTACCAGGGCTATATGGGCTAGCTCATTAGCCTTTAGGACGGTCTTACCACTGTCTAGCACCTTGGTTTCCACCGTGTCGGTTATAGCGTCGATGACGGATTGGTCGAAGGAACTCCCCGCGAAGGCGTTGTACAGGCCGGAGTAGAGTTTAGCGCGAGAGTAGGGTTCCATTTTGCCGCTGCGCTTTAGTATTGAGACAAAGGTCAGGTCAATGTATTCGTAGGTGGTGAAAGCTTGGCCGCAGTTTTTGCACCGGCGTCGGCGCCATATTTGGTTTCCCGACTTGGTGTTGCGGGAATTATAGACTTCGGTGGTTGTTTCACGACAAAATGGACATTTCATAACAACATCTTGTCATATGACTAATAAAATTACCAGTGGAAAAGCTGGTGAAAACTTTTTAGCCGATGTAGCGGGTGCTGCCGAAGGGAACCTTCTCGCCGACATAGCCGATATTACCCATGAGGTTGGCCGGTACCAGCGAAAAATCGCCGAACTTTTGGTTAACCCCGCGGATGGCGGCTTCAATGCGGTCGTCCTCTTGGACGGAAGTCTCGTACAGCGACTGCTGTGACGTTCTGGTGGCGCGTAACTTAGAGGCCACGACATCCAGACGCGACACCGTGGCGTTGATCGGTAGCCGGTCTAGGAGCTGTTTGGCGACTCTCTGGATGTCGATGACTCGGTGGATCGGCTCCCCGAGGTTAACGCTGGCCTGTAGCTTTTCGCCCTCGGTTGTTCTTAGGGCTACGTAGAGCGATCCGGCCGCCTGGTCGTACTTGGCCAGTCGATAATTAACGAAGTAGCAGAGGCGGTATAGCTCATTCAATAGTTTCTTCCGGTCGGCGGTCTTGTCGGCTAAGACGTACTGTTTTCCGGCTTGGCGCATGGTAGTCTCAAAGTCGTCGACCTCGTAACCTCGAAGTCGGTAATACCAATGCCGACCGTTAATACTTTTGAAGACTTGCTTGCTTAGCACAGCCTCGGGGGCGTTGAGGAACTCAAGCGGCGTGTGGATGCCGCATAGAGCCAGCCTAAGCTTAAACCGCCGGTTAATACCCGTCAGGTCGTCAATGCGCATGGACATATAAACGCCCTCGACATTCCGGGGCGTAATTGTTTCCAGGCCGTTGGGCTTGTTTAGCGACGCGGCCGTCTTCGCCAAGAAGCGGTTGGTCGATATGCCGATGTTAACCGTCATCCAATCGCCAAGTTCTTCGGCGACGCGCCGTTTGAGTTTATGGCCTATTTCCTCGAGGGTTTGGACGCGTATTTGACTCGTGCCTCTAAAGTCCAGCACGCCCTCGTCTATGGACTTCATAGTGACGGACGGGCAGACGTCTTCGAAAATGCGCTTTATAACTCCGTGAACGTAGTGATATTTGGGCGGATCGGTCTCTAGAACGACCAGTCCCGGCGACTTAAGCTTAGCGTCGCTGACGCGGGTACCGACTTTAATGCCGACTCGCTTCGCTTCGTAGGACGGCGCGACTATGGTCGCCCAGCCGGTATCGCCTCGGTTCGTGATGGCCACCGCTTTGCCCCTCAACAGGGGGTTAGCCTGTTGCTCGGTCATGGCAAAGCAGGCGTTGAGGTCAACGTGCATGATTTCGGGTTCGGCGGCGTTAAGAGGGGTTTCCATCACTTATTTTTCGTAATTTCCAGGTTAGGTCGTGGGAATCAAATTCCAGCTCCATGGCGGTTTCTGCGCAGAGCACCGTGAAGACATGAACGGTGCGTTGGCCGGCTCGGGTAGGGTAGCGCAAGCCCAGTTGATCCACTTTGTAGCGCCGGCCGCC
>Ga0182021_10006472_pt1 | contig 13915 bp, 11 predicted proteins | sample 612E3MmetaG_FD_120493 | JGI IMG/M metagenome (GOLD analysis project Ga0182021, IMG submission 120493) | Permafrost microbial communities from Stordalen Mire, Sweden - 612E3M metaG (Illumina Assembly) | ecosystem: Environmental > Terrestrial > Soil > Wetlands > Permafrost | place: Sweden...
CACTAATCACTCATAAGAATATTGCTGTCGTGGCTAACTCTGCATCCCGGATCGGCAAAACCCATCTTATCGATTCATTGAAGAGTGCAGGAATGAATATCGCCTGTATCTTTTCTCCTGAACATGGATTGCGATATTTTGAAGAAGCGGGGAAAGCAATTGCAGATTACAGGGATACATTAACAGGGATCAGAATAATATCCCTTTACGGTAAGAAGAAAAAGCCGGATAAACAGGATCTCGATGATGTGGATGCCGTCCTGTTCGATCTGCAGGATGTGGGTGTCCGTTTCTTCACATATATTTCTACACTGTCGTATGTCATGGAGGCGTGTGCCGAAAACCGTATCCCGATGATCCTCCTTGACCGCCCCAATCCCAATGGTTTTTATATTGACGGCCCTGTTCTCGATTCAGGATATGCTTCTTTTGTCGGAAAGCATCCGGTTCCGGTGGTTTACGGTATGACGATCGGCGAATATGCCCAGATGGTTAACGGGGAAGGCTGGCTGAATAATGGTGTGATCTGCGAGCTGCATGTGGTCACACTTCAAAATTATACCCACCAGACACTGTATCATTTGCCGTACCCTCCATCGCCAAATCTTCGGGATATGAATGCCATTTATCTTTACCCGTCGCTCGGACTCTTTGAAGGGACGATCGTCAGCGTTGGCCGCGGAACTCCTTTCCCGTTTGAAGTCATTGGACATCCCGGACTGAAAGGATTTGACTTTTATTTTGTTCCGCAGAGCATAAAAGGGGTTAGTCTTAATCCTCCGTATAAAGGACAAAAGTGCCTGGGATTGGATCTTCATAATTTCTATGCCACCCATGCCAGGATGTTTGGCAGGATCAACCTTGCCTGGCTGATGATGACCTTCATGGACCTCAACGAGCATCAGGATTTTTTCAACAGTTTCTTCGACAAACTTGCAGGGAATATGCAGTTAAGGGATCAGATCCGTCATACAATTCCCGAACCGGAGATACGTAAATCCTGGGAACCGGGGCTTGCGAAATTCAAAGAGATCAGGAAGAAGTATCTGCTTTATCCATGATGGGTGGAGATGCTCGATACTCGATACTCCCTGTCTGCCTGCTGACGCAGTCAGTCAGGCAGGGATGTTCGATTTAATTTACTTTTTCCTTCCCGGATAGACCCTGAGCCCTTCCTCCAGGCAATGCATGGCGTTGTGGAGATCGTTCACATTCAGCACATAACTGATGCGGACCTCATCGAGGCCTCGTCCTTTGGTGGAGTAGAAACCGGTTGCCGGTGCGAGCATCACCGTGTACCCGTTACAGTCGTAACTCTCCAGCAGCCATTGGCAGAATTTATCGGAATTGTCGATGGGCAGGCGTGCAACGGCATAAAAAGCGCCACCTGGAGTGGGGCAGTAGCAACCGTCCATCCTGTTGATGGAATCCACCACTACATTACGGCGTTCATGATATTTCTCCAACACATTTTTGAAATAGGAAGCGGGTGTATTGATCGCTTCCTCGGCAGCGATCTGGCCGAATGTGGGGGGGCTTAGCCGGGCCTGGGCAAATTTCAGGGCGGTGGCAACGACTTCCTTATTACGTGAAATCAATACACCGATGCGGGCACCACAGGCGCTGTAACGTTTGGAGATCGAATCAAGCAACACAACATTCTGCTCAATGCCTTTAAGATTCATAACGGAATAATGCTGTTTGCCGTCATAAACAAATTCCCTGTACACTTCATCGGAGAAAAGAAACAGGTCATGCTTTTGAACAATCTTCTTCAGCGATTCAAGTTCTTCCTGCGAATAAAGGTATCCCGTCGGGTTATTCGGATTACAGATCAGGATTGCTTTCGTTTTTGAGGTTATGGCTTTTTCAAATGCATCCATCGGGGGAAGGGCAAAACCATTTTCTATGAATGATTCGATGGGTCTGACAACAACACCTGATGTGACCGCAAAACCGTTATAATTGGCATAAAACGGTTCGGGAATGATCACTTCATCACCGGGATCGAGACAGCAGTTCAATGCAAAAAGGATGGCTTCAGAACCGCCGGTCGTCACGATCATTTCTTTCTGTGTAACCTCAATGTTATTATTCCTGTAATATTCTACCAGCTTTTTCCGGTAGGATGGGATACCTTCCGAATGGCTATACTCCACCACTTTAAGGTCGATGTTCCGGATCTTGTCAAGAACATTCGGAGGGGTTTCAATATCGGGCTGACCGATGTTGAGGTGATAGACTTTTATTCCTTTTTTTTTAGCTTCGTCTGAAAACGGAACCAGCTTCCTGATCGGGGAAGCTGGCATCGTTTTACCTTTTAATGAAATGGAAGGCATAATGGTTATTTGTTTATTGGTGTAGCTGAATTATCGGTAGGCTTTTCAGGTACAGCTTCAGTCGGTTTCACGATAACATTTCCTCTGATACTCAGGATAACCCTTGATGTTTTGGCATTTGAAGTCACCGTAACGGTTTTATTGATCGGACCGATATTATGTGTTGAATAGGTCACCTTGATCACATCACTTTTACCGGGTAATATGGGTTCCTGCGGCCATGTGGGAACTGTACATCCACAGGAAGATTGCGGTTTTGAAAGGATCAGGGGTTCCTTGCCAGTATTGGTGAATTTAAAATCACAAACAGCTTCTGAATTCTGGAATATGGTTCCGAAATCATGAACGGTAGTTTCAAAAGAAATTTCAGGAGCATTCGGATTCTCAGCAGGTTGTGCATTATCCTGGGCTTTTAAAGAAAAAGCTGCAAAAACCAAAAGAATAACAGATACAATTGCATTTTTCATAATTGACAGTTTTTATGGATTATTAAATATAGGGTACAAAGTTACAAATTTTTCACTGTTATATTCAAAACAGCATCATAAAAATTATTGGTTTGCAAACATATCGCATAATTCTGTTTAAAATTTGTACTTTTACAGTTTTAAATAAAACTGGAATGATCTTCTTTAAGTTATTTCTTCCGGTATTACTATCTCCTTCAATCATCATGGTGTCCTGTTCCCAATCGGTGACCCCTTCAACATCGGGAAATGATAAAAAACCTGCAGCCAGGGTGACAGCCCTGGCTCCTTGTATTTTTTACAAAACCAAAGCAGATTACAGGATGAATGTACCCGTGATCCTTTCGGAGGATAAAACAAGGATTGTTTCCTATCCCGATGTCCTGGATATCAGGAAACAGGGAGAATCGGTTTACCCGGTCGAGCTGGTGAACGGTTTCCTGCTGGATAACAGGGGAATAGGCCCGACCGTTGCATTTCTGAGTTATACCTACGATGATTATTCAAAGCTGAAAAGTTCACCTTCTATGGCTGATCTGATGAACCATATTATAGATAAAGATCCGGTGACGGAAATGTACAGGTGCGGGACAAAGAACAATGCAGCTGACAGGGTTTCTGAATTGAAGCGCGCCCTGGAGACCGGGAACATGACAGGCTTTGTTCGAATAAAATAATTATCTTTACGGCCGGTAAATTTTAATTGGTGATCGACAATCAGGTTAAAATAAGTGAGTTAGATGGCAAACAACTCTATAATAGTTTTATTGCAGGGGCCTACCGTATTTTCGAGAATCAGAAGCTGTTGAACAAGATCAACGTCTTCCCGGTCCCGGATGCTGATACCGGGACTAATCTTGCTTCAACGGTAAGGTCGATGATCGATGCCATTATTCCGACAAACAATCCCAAGGAAACAGCCATCGCACTTGCCGATGCTGCACTTACCGGTGCACGGGGGAACTCTGGGATCATCTTTGCACAATTTCTTTATGGCTTCAGCAATGAGATCAAGACCGAGCAGGCGCTGGATGTCAGGTCATTTGCAGAGAGCATGAAAAATGCAGTGGCCTATGCTTATGAGGCGATCGCCAATCCTGTGGAGGGAACAATCCTCACGGTGATCAGGGATTGGGCAGACTATCTCTATACCCTGAAAGATATAATCGATGATTTTATCCGGTTGCTGATCAAAGCTTATGAAAAAGCACAGCAATCGCTGGCGGAAACCACAGGCAAGCTGGAAGTCCTTGCCCGGTCGCACGTGGTGGATGCCGGTGCAAAAGGATTTGTCGTGTTTCTCGAAGGAATTCTCGATTTCTTTACCAATGGTGGTATTAAAAATGCAATGCCATCCCAGGCTATCCCGGAACAGGATGAAATGGTAGAAGAAGAGGTATCCCATGAAGAGATCAAATTCAGGTACTGTTCAGAAGCCCTTATCAATGGACAGAACCTCAACCGTAAAAAGATCCTTGAAACGATCCGGCATACCGGCGATTCGATAGTCATTGCGGGTTCTTTGGAAAAATTGCGTATTCACCTGCATACCGATTATCCGGCCGAATTATTTTCGATACTTCAAAAGTTCGGCAGCATTACCTACCAGAAAGTGGATGATATGGTATTCCAGCGGGAAATACGATTTAACCGCAAAGCTTCCATTGCCCTGTTCACTGATTCTTCATGTGATCTGCCAAGGGAAGTGCTCGACAGGTACCAGATCCATGTCGTTCCCCTGATCGTCCACTTCGGGGAAACATTTTTTCTCGACAGGGTCACTATCCAGCCAAAGCAATTTTATTCCCTGCTGGATATCTCGAATCATACTCCATCCTCAGCGCAACCTTCGTACAAGGAGTTTGTCAATCGATATGAATTTATCGCATCACATTATGATTCCATTATCGGGATCAACCTTAGCCAGGTATTGAGCGGTACCTGGTTTAACAGCGATAAAGCGGCCCGTGAAGTGTCAGAACGAACAGGGAAAAAGATCCGGGTTTTTAATTCAAGATCGGTCTCTGCAGGTATGGGACTCGTGATTTTGCGGATTGCCCGGGCTATTGAAGAGGGTGTTCCCTATGATGAACTTGTTCCGAAAATTGAAGGATGGATCGCCAAATCACAGATCAGGGTGAGCATACCTACCCTGAAGTACATTGTCCGCTCAGGCAGGGTAAGCCAGTTCAAAGGGTTTATTGCACGATTGCTGAACCTGAAACCCGTTATTGGCCTGAATGAAGAAGGTGCAACTTACCTGGTCAGCAAATCATTTACAGAGAAAGGCAGTATGCGGAAAGTGATCCGGAACATCAGGACACTGCACAGAAAAAATTCAATCGGGACTTATGCCATCACGCATGTTAACAACCAGAAGTGTGCGGAATGGTATACTTCTGAAATGGAAAAAATATGCCGGAAAAGCCCGGAATTTATTGATAATGTATCACCTGTTCTTGCAGCCAATGCCGGCCCGGGGGCTGTGTGCATCTCATTATTGTTTGAATAATCCTGAATTTTATATATTTTTTTTAACCACAAAGGCGACTAAGTAATTCACAAAGGCGCACAAAGGAAATGATTTTTTGTTAAGGGGATATGTAATCTATATTCTTTATTGTTATGATTAATGAGCAATTACTGAACCCCCGCAGCATCGTTATTGTCGGTGGCTCCAATGATATTGAAAAACCCGGCGGAGCTGTCCTGAAAAATATCCTGGAAGGAGGATTCAGGGGTGATCTTTACGTGACCAACCTGAAGGAACCGGAAGTCCAGGGGATTAAAAGTTATACCGACATTTCAGCATTACCTCATGTGGATCTCGCTATTATTGCAATTGCCGCTAAATTGATTCCGGATGTTGTTGAAATACTTACCGTTGAGAAGAACACCCGTGCTTTTATCATTCTCTCTGCAGGGTTTTCGGAAGAGGGTGCAGCAGGAAAGATCCTGGAAGAAAAAGTTGTCGATACAATCAACAGGGTGAATGGGGCATTGATCGGTCCCAATTGCATCGGAGTATTGACTCCCGGGTACAATGGAGTTTTTACCAAACCGATTCCTCTCCTTGATCCGCAGGGATGTGATTTTATTTCCGGATCGGGGGCGACAGCCTGTTTCATCATGGAAATGGCCATCCCAAACGGACTGACCTTTGCCCGTGTTTTTTCGATCGGGAACAGTGCCCAGATGGGCATTGAGGAGATCCTGCAGTATATGGATGACTCGTACGAAAACGGGAAAAGCTCAAGGGTCAAATTACTGTACGTTGAGCATGTCAGCAATCCTGCGAAATTACTGAAACATGCTTCATCGCTGGTCAGTAAAGGGTGTAAAATTGCAGCAATAAAAGCAGGGACTACGGAAGCCGGAACCCGGGCAGCAACTTCTCATACGGGCGCCTTAGCCAGTCCGGATATGGCCGTGGATGCCCTGTTCAGAAAAGCAGGCATTGTGCGTTGTTACAGCAGGGAAGAACTGATCAGTGTAACTTCTGTGTTCATGTACCCTGAACTGAAAGGAAAAAATATTGCCATCATCACCCATGCCGGGGGACCTGCAGTCATGCTGACGGATGCGTTATCGGATGGAGGACTTGCGGTGCCTGTGATCGATAATGATCATTCAAAGGAATTACTGGCCTTTCTGAACCCGGGTTCATCGGTTGCAAACCCGATTGATTTCCTCGCAACAGGCAATGCTGTGCAACTGGGCAGGATCATTGATTATGTTGATCAGAAAATTGACATCATCGATGGTATGGTGGTGATCTTCGGAACGCCGGGTTTGCGCGGGGTCTTTGATGTTTATGGTATACTTGATGAAAAGATGAGGGCTTCATCCAAACCCATTTTCCCCGTCATGCCTTCTATCATGACCGCCAAAGAAGAAATGGCTGACTTTATCTCCAGGAGGAGGGTGATCTTCACGGATGAAGTCTTACTCGGTAAGGCGCTGGCAAAAACGTTTCATTCGGGGCATTCATTTGAATTAAAAACGGAATTTCCTGCTATCGACCGGAATATGATCAGGTCGGTCATCAGGAAAAACCCGGATGGTTATCTTGCTCCCGGGCAGATCCATCTGCTGCTTGATGCCAGCGGTATTCCCCGTGCCGCTGAGGCAATAGTCACCACAGCGGTTGCTGCTGTTCAGGCATCAGAAAATGCCGGCTTCCCGGTAGTCATGAAAGTCGTCGGACCGGTTCATAAATCTGACGTCGGAGGTGTTGCTCTGAATGTAGATTCCGTGAAAAAGACGAAGTCAGAATTTAAACGGATGATCCGGATCAAGGATACCACGGCTATTCTTATTCAGCCGATGTTATCGGGACTGGAGCTTTTCACCGGCGTTAAATTTGAACCTAAATTCGGCCATCTGATCCTTTGCGGTCTTGGCGGGATCTTCATTGAAGTGCTGAAGGATTTTGCCTGCGGGCTTTCCCCTTTAAGCATGAATGAATCCTTATCGATGATCAGGGGACTAAAAAGTTACCCGATTCTCAGGGGTGTCCGGGGGAAGCAGGGTGCTGATGAGAAAAAATTTGCAGAGATCATGGTTCGGTTATCTGCATTAATTGATGCGGCACCCGAAATCGTTGAGCTGGATTTTAACCCGATGTTAGGAAACGAAGAGAAAATCACAGTTGTTGATGCAAGGATCAGCATCAGACACTGATGCCAAGCTTCTCAAGAAATGCCATGACCAGCGAAGGTCTGAGAGCGATGGTATAGATCACCCCGTAGATTGCTCCCCATAAATGGGCGTCATGCCCGATATTATCTTTTGCCCGTTTGCTCATATACGCTTCATAAACCAGATAAAACAGCCCGAACAAGGGAGCAGGTATGCCGAAAGGTATAAAGAAAAACATCACTTTGCCGGTAGGGTAGAGGATAATGCTTGAGAAAATAACCGCCGATACGGCTCCCGAAGCCCCCACTGCATTGTAAAAGACATCGTTCTTATGTTTACCGTAGGCCGGGATCAGCGATAATATAAGTCCACCAATATAAAGAAGGAGAAAATAAAGAACATGTCCTGATGGGAAATAATACCTGAAAAAACTTTCCACTATTTCCCCGAAAGAATAGAGCACCACCATATTAATGAAAAGGTGCACCCATCCTGCATGGACGAATCCATAGGTGAAAAAACGGTACCAGTGATTGCTGTGCTTTACATCATAAGCATTGAATTTGAGGTTGTCGAATAGCTTCGGATTATTAAATGTCAGTATAGAAACTGCAACGGTGATGATGATTATGCCTATTGTGAGGAACATTAATTTTTTATTTTTTTTACCGCGGAGACGCAGAGGCGCTGAGCGTTAAAAACAATTTTTTCTCTGCATCTCAGCGCCTCTGCGGTTAAATTGATTTATCGGTTAATCTTATGATTGAGATTATTTTGAGTTTTCAGTCTTTGGTACTTTGGTATAATCGATCTCTGAACCCAATGCACTGTGCGGGATCAGGAAAACGACAAGCATAATCACCGAAGCAATCAGCGCCAAGGTTTTCTTTTCACGGTTCCTGTACTGAATGATCAGCGCGACGACCCAGAAGATAAATGCAACGATCGATTTATTGTCGGTGAAATCGTGACCGATTGGCCACCCGGCCCAGTACACGCCGAATGAAAATTTCTGGACGATGGGCCCCATCATCAGTCCGCCGATGAACAGGAAAATGATGGTGAGCCAGGTGTACAGTAATGTTTCTTTTCCCCTGAACAATACTTCAAGACCCGCCCTTGTTGAAAATAACATGGCAAGAAAAATAGTGATGATATGCGGAATAAGAATCCCGGCAGGGACATGACCTTTATAGCGCAGAATTGTCGGTTGAGTATCATTGACCGGATACTTCCGTCCATCCTTAAAAAGGTCGATCGTGTACATCATTTTTCCGGCCGGTGGCTGATGGGGTAAGCTGCCGATCAGCGTATCCCCGTGCCGGACCATCGCTACAATTTTCCAATCATCATAACTTTTAAACCTTCTGAAGCTGAATTCCGCTTTCACGGATGTATCCGGTATATAAAGCCTGATCTTTGCATCATCAGCACCATCATAGGTACGCAACAGGTGGAATTTATATTCCTGCTGATCAATGGAAACCTTTGCTTTCTGAGGATAAGTCGGTCCAGTCATACGCTGATACGATGCGATGAACGCTATGAATACAAGGGCAAACACCCACAATAATAATGACTTTATATTTGAATTCATGATTGTCTGCTTAAAATTCAATTTTCAGTTATCCCTATCTGCCGTCAGGCAGGATTTTTCAATTTTTTCTCATACACCGAATTCATACTTACGTACTCCGGCACGATTTCTTTCATTTTACCAACGATTGAGAAATTGGAAGATCCGGGCGTCATATTGATCAGCCCGGTCACCAAAGAACTGACCTCCCCGGCATTGTATTCTTTCACTTTTGCAATGAGGATCAATGGATTATGGGTTGGAAGCGTATTTTCTTCCTTATTCAGCAACTCTTCATAAAGTTTTTCCCCGGGTCGTAAACCGATGATCTTGATCTGGATATCCTTCCCCAACGTCAGTCCCGATAAGTTGATCATTTTTTTTGCCAGGTCGATAATTTTAATTGATTTTCCCATATCGAAGATAAATATCTCTCCGCCTTTTCCCATTGCCCCGGCTTCGATCACAAGCTGGCAGGCTTCTGGAATGGTCATAAAGAACCGGGTGATATCGGGGTGGGTTACGGTAACCGGACCTCCTTTTTCGATCTGGCTCCTGAATAAAGGAATAACAGAACCATTTGATCCAAGAACATTCCCGAAACGGGTAGTGATAAAACGGGTAAGATGTTGTCCGTTCAGTGACTGGGTATACATCTCAGCGATCCGCTTGGATGCCCCCATAACGCTTGTCGGGTTCACTGCCTTATCGGTTGAGATGAAAATGAATTTTAAAGTTCCGTATTTAAGTGAAAAATCAGCAGTAATTTTTGTTCCCCTGATATTATTAACGACGGCTTCCGAAGGATTATTCTCCATCATCGGGACATGCTTGTAGGCAGCGGCATGATATACGATTTCGGGGCGGAAATGCTCAAAGATCCGTTCCATACGGATCTCATTACAAATGTCGACGACGATAAATTCAGCCGGAATGTCCGGAAAGTTCTGGTTGTATTCCAGTTCAAGGTAATGCAGGGGTGTTTCGGCCTGGTCGAGAAAGATCAGAAGCTTTGGTGAAAACCGCGCCACCTGTCGCACCAGCTCACTGCCGATCGAACCACATGCCCCGGTGATCAGGATCGTCTTGCCGGTGAGTTCACCACTGATCCGCTGAATATCAAGCTTTATCACAGGACGGTCAAGAAGATCTTCAATGTTGATCTGCCGGATCTGGTTGTAACTGAGTTCACCGTTGATCCATCGCATAATCGGGGGTACCGCGAGCACTTTAATGTTCAATGCAAGACATTTATCCACGATCATCTGTTTGCACACCGGGTCGATCTGTTGTGCCGCCAGAATGATCTGTTCCACCTCATGCTCCTGGATGAGTTTATCCACTTTCCCGGGAGCGACGATATCCACGCCCTCGATCTTTCTGCCCACTTTTGAGGCATCATCATCGAGAAAAGCCAGCACTTTATATTTCGTACCGGCATCACGCTCAAGTGCACGTTTCGCGGTGATCCCGGCTTCACCTGCCCCATAGATGATCACATTGACTTTGGTCCTGAGAGGATTCTGAAACTCGATATATGCCAGCTTGACGATGAGGCGGAAAGTGACCATTCCAATGGAAGTTGATAACAGTTCAATGATGATGATCGAAAATGGGATGAAGAAATGGTTATCAGCAAGGAAATAACTTAAAATATTCGTGATGCTGAATAACACACTTCCTGTAACCAGGGTAATCAGAACACGGAAAGCATCAGAAGTGCTGGTATACCTGATGATCCCGGTGTAAGACTTTCCTACCAGGAAAGTGATTGCCCTGATCATGACCATATACCCGATGATCTGTGGCAGGGGCTTCAGCTCTTTAACTGGGATATTGAAATTAAACCGGAGCAGGTAGGCCAGCAATACGGAAAAGACCACCACGGCCAGGTCGATCAATAATACCAACCCGCGGGGAATATTTTGCTTCAATGTGCTCATCCGTTGATTTAATCTGCGTCAAAATTACAAATAATATCTTTCTTTTGAGTTATCAACCCATAATGGTTAGCAACTCCGGACGATGCATCAGGGCATATATACAATTTTTTCTAACTTTGTGACGTTTACAAAAAAACCGATTCATGAAGACTACCGCTTTCACTAAATTTCACGAACTGCTCGGAGGCAAGATGGTCCCCTTTGCAGGATATATCATGCCTGTTCAATTTGAAGGAGTTAATGCTGAACATGAAACTGTAAGGAAAGGAGTCGGTGTTTTTGATGTCTCGCACATGGGTGAATTCTGGGTCAAAGGCCCGAAAGCATTGGATTTTGTTCAATGGGTGACGTCAAACGATGCATCAAAGCTCGTGGATGGTAAAGTGCAGTATTCCTGTTTTCCAAATGATACCGGTGGAATTGTGGATGACCTGCTTGTTTACCGGATCAATGCAGAAACATATCTGCTGGTCGTCAATGCCGCGAATATCGATAAGGACTGGGAGTGGTGCAACAGCCGGAATAAGATGGGTGCTGTGCTGTATAATGCTTCAGATGAAATTGCTCAACTGGCCATCCAGGGCCCCCTGGCACTTAAAGTTGCACAAAAGCTTACCAGTACTCCCATCATGGAAATGGAATATTATACATTTAAAAAGCTTGATTTTGCGGGCGTTAAGGATGTTATTCTCTCAACGACCGGGTACACCGGCTCAGGAGGATGTGAGGTATATATGGCCAATGAAGATGCCGCAAAGATCTGGCATGCTGTTTTTGAAGCGGGTAAAGAATCCGGGATCAAGCCGGTCGGACTCGGGGCACGGGATACGCTCAGACTGGAAATGGGTTTCTGCCTTTACGGGAATGACATCAACGATACCACCTCACCAATCGAAGCAGGACTGGGCTGGATCACGAAATTCTCGGATTCGAAGGAATTTATTAATAAATCTGCGCTTCTGAAACAAAAAACACAAGGGGTAAACCGGAGGCTTGTCGGTTTCGAAATGGTGGAAATGGGAATTCCCCGTCATGGGTATGAGATCACTGATGCCAAAGGAACCGTGATCGGAGAGGTCACCTCAGGGACGATGGCCCCTTCGCTGAAGAAACCGGTTGGAATGGGGTATGTGCCATTTGCCCTTTCCAAAGAAGGAAGCGAGATCTTTATTAAAATCAGAGATAAGATATTAAAAGCAACCGTTGTGAAACTACCTTTTTATAAGGGATGACGAGTTCCGCAACAAAATTTTAACATTCATTTTTAAAAACAAAAGCATATGACGGAATTTGTTTCAAACATCAGATCAACCCGCTGGCAGCACCTATTATTTATTTTAATGATTGCTGCCCTGGTCGCTGGTTCAGAGGGATGTAAAACGACTGGGAAAATGTCGAAAAAGGAAAGAAAAGCACAGATTGAAACAGCCAAGAAACAATTGCATGAAATTATCAACGGCACATCGACCAAGTCGCTGGCAGAACAGGATCAACTCGTTACGGAGATCGCCAATAAAAATTACAATGATCCCGATCTGAATCACCTGATCATCCAGGCCCAGGAGAAACTGAAAAAAGCCTTTGCGAATCAGGATAAAATGAAACAGCAGAAAGTCGATGCGGCCCGGGCGGAACTGCTCGATATGCTGGTGAACAAGGATAATAAAACGGCCGATGAGCTGGAAACCGAGTTGAATAAGATCAAAGCACAGCAACTGGGCGATTCTGAGATCGATGAACTGATCGGTAAAGTGGAAAAGAAGATCGGGTCGATGCGGAGTGGCGGCGAAGCCAATGTTCCAATGAAAACGAAGCTTGAACGATCGTTCCAGTCCATTGCAGATGCAGGCAAGAGTGGTAACGTGACCCAGGCATCCACCCTGATCAGGGACATCCTCGCGCTCTTTGCATCTGATGATGCACCTGTCCTGATCATCATCAGCCGTGACCAGGGACTTGTGGATTATGACAAACCCACCACAATCAAACGGTATCTTGAATTTTTGAAAGATCAGAAAGCCAGCAAAAATGCGGTTGACTCTTACCAGGTGGATAACGATAATAAGATCAAAGAACTTGAGTTAATTAAAAAATAAATTCATGAAACGGATGATTGCATATACCCTGCTGATCAGCGTTATCGCCATCACGGGGAGGATACAGGCACAAAATAAGGAGGACAATATTTCTCCGCAACGGAAGCAAGCCATCGATAGTCTTGCCCTTGAGAAAGTCAGGGACCTCAGTAAATACATCAGCATTATCGGGAATAAAAGCACCCAGTGGTCTGAAGCCCAACGGGTGATCGAGCGGGCCGTTGAACTGTTCATGGACGGCAGCGAGATCGGGGTGTCGTCGGTGGCACGGCCTGATATCACTAACTACAAGATCAGGCCCTATTTTGACCGGCTGATGCAGCTGAATTATGACCGGGTGAACATCGAATGGTACAAGATCCAGTACGTGAGCGATCTTGAACGGCAGCCGGATGGCACTTATGTCGGAGTGATTACGGTTTACCAGAGATTCCAGGGATTTGACCGTGAAAAGGGATTGGTGTATGAAGATACGACCAAAAAAGATATAACCGTTTATGTGAAACGAAAAGAAGCTCAGGTCGGCGGCCGCCTGATCGGCTTCTGGGATGTCCTGCTGGGTGATATCCGGGTGAAAGAGACTTCGAAGTAAGACGGTGAGACGGTGAAGGCAGTGAAGACTGGAAGACAATGAGACAATGAGTCGGTGTTACAGTTTTTTCTGAAAAGCCCGGTTATATTTTAATTAATTCCGATCGTATGTTTAAGTACATAGTCGTTATATTTCTTACCATATCCCTGAAAGTTTATTCTCAGGGATCGATCAACAGCTTCACCGGTGACGAAAGCATGTTCTATGCCCAGACAAAACAGGTGAACCAGTTCTTCCGGCGGTTTAACGGGGAAGAGGACG
>Ga0182021_10006473_pt1 | contig 13912 bp, 8 predicted proteins | sample 612E3MmetaG_FD_120493 | JGI IMG/M metagenome (GOLD analysis project Ga0182021, IMG submission 120493) | Permafrost microbial communities from Stordalen Mire, Sweden - 612E3M metaG (Illumina Assembly) | ecosystem: Environmental > Terrestrial > Soil > Wetlands > Permafrost | place: Sweden...
CCCATTCTGGCCGCGGCCCAGATCGTCACCGCGGCCCAGGGCATCGTCAGCCGGAACGTCGATCCGCTCAAGCCGGCCGTGCTGTCGTTCGGCACGATCCACGGCGGAACGGTCTATAACATCATCCCCAACGAGGTCCTCCTGACTGGGACCGTGCGGACGTTCGATCCCGGCCTGCAGACGCTGATCGAAAACCGTCTCCGGGAAACGGCGGAGCAAACGGCCCGGGCCCTGGGGGCCGCGGCCGAGCTGGAATATGAAATCGGCTATCCGCCGCTGGTCAATGATCCGGCCTCGGTCGATTTCGTTTCCGGAGTCGTCCGCCGGACATTGGGCGCCGACCGGCTCCTGGCGATCGATCCAGTCATGGGCGGGGAGGATTTCGCCTACTATCTGCAGAACCGGCCGGGGGCCTTCCTCTTCTTCGGCGCGGGTGACGGGACGTCGGCGCCCCATCACCATCCATCTTTCGACATCGACGAGCGGGCCCTTCCGGAAGCGGCCCTGCTCCTGGCCTCCATCGCCCTCGATTATCTGGGCGGCGTGAAATGAACCTGGCCGTCGTCCTGGGCATCGCCGTCGCTTTGGCCATGGACGCTTTTGCCGTGGCCATCGGGGTCAGCCTGATGATGGGCGGATGTTCGACGCGCCAGATGCTCCGCTTGTCCCTCAGCTTCGGCCTGTTCCAGTTTTTCATGCCCATTTTAGGCTGGCTGGCCGGGCACACCGTCCAGAAGCGCATCGAGAAATTCGATCACTGGGTCGCCGCAGGTCTTCTCCTCTTTGTCGCCGTCAAGATGATTAAAGAGGCGCTGGAGAAGAAGCGGGACGGTACCGAGGCCGCTTCCTGCCCCGACATGACCCGCGGGCACCGCTTGCTTGTGCTTTCGTTGGCCACCAGTTTGGATGCCCTGGCCGTGGGGCTGGGCTTGGCCGCCCTGAACGTCCCGGTCGTCTATCCCTCCGTTGTCATCGGCCTGGTCGCCTTCGCTCTGACGGCCGCCGGCACCAGGCTGGGGCCCGTTCTCGGGCGCTGGGCCGGGAAATGGGCCGAGATCGCCGGAGGCGTCGTGCTGCTCGTCATCGCCGCCAAGATTCTCATCGACCATCTCAGCTAGGGAAGCAGGGCTCGGAGGTTCGGGGGCGAAACACGCGCATTTTCCCCCGCGAGGAAAATGCGCTCCGACGCTCCTCCTTCGCTCTTTTCGCCCGCGGCGAAAAACCGTGCCCGCTCAGTCATCGTTGCTAGGGCATAGAACTGGCAAGGCCTGTCGCACGGGTTTTGACCCGGGCCTCCCGAATCGCCGAAAACGATTAATTAATCCGCGCGCGGACGGATGCATCCGTCCTTGCTAGGGCGTAGGACTGCAAAGCCTGTCGCGCCACCCGCCGACATTTTAAGTTCGCTTTTTCCGTTTAGTCGGGATCAGCCTGGAATTCCAGCCGCTACGAGATCGCGCCGAGACAGGCGTCGGCGGCCTCGAGAAGATCCGCCCGAAGTGGCCCGTCCGGGGATGCACCCGGCAAGGGCCGGATGAGGTCCGCGATGCAGACGGGCGTAAGCTTTCCTTGTCGGACCGTGGCGTCCGGACAGGACAGGCAGAGGTGGACGGGTCTCGTCGGGTCGAGGATGTCCGGCGGCGTTTGGACAGCGATATAGTGAAAACGAAGACGCCCGGACGCCAATGAAAGACGAAGGACGCGGATAAAGGCAGGCGTTTTCAAAGGATGAATAGCGGCTTCGGCGAGCCCGGCCGCAAGAAACAACATCGGCGCGGACGCGGGGCGGATTTTAACGATGAAGAGGTGCCGCCTCGCGACAAGGCGATAGAGCTTGCGGAAAAAGCGGTCCAGTCGGGGCGAAAGGTCGAACGTCTCTCCCGTCTTTCCACTCAGGAAAAAATAATAAAAGAGCCAGCTGGCGTGGCGGTCATCCCGATGGGAGGGAATATATGCCGCCGGCCGGACGCGGAGGTCCTGGACCAGACTCCGATGGATCTCCTCCAAGCGGACGTTCTGAATCGCCGGCGGCCGAGCGTCCCTCGCCAACACGGCCAGGATGCCGTCGAAATACGCGAATCCCGAGTAAGCCCTGTCGAGCTCCGGAAGGATTCCGCTCTCTCCATTGTAGATGGTCACGGAGAGGGAGAAGAGGACTTTTTTCCCTTCGAGCAGGGCGCCGATGTTTCGGCGCGCCTTATCGATGTCCGCATGGACATGGCGCTGGCCGGAGTCGACATGCACGAGGACCTTGTCCAAACCGGCTTCGATCAAGGCGTCGAGGAGCCGGGAGCCGTCCGCGGTCAAGAATACGATGCCGTTCGTCAGAAGCTGGCAGAAAATATTTTTGCTTTTAATATAGCCGACGATCTCGACAAGATGAGGATGGAGAGTCGGCTCTCCGCCCAAGACCGTCATCACCTGCAAGTTGCGCTGGCTCAGGATGAGGTCAATGTCCCTTTTCACCTCATCCAGGGGCTTGACGTAATTTTTCTCGAGGTTGTAACAGCAACGGCATCGGATGTTGCATGTCCGATTCGTCTCGACGGCCGCGTGAGGCGTCTCTTCCGGAGAGAATTTGAGGGCGCGGAGTCCCCGTCCGGCGTCGAGTTCGTCGATGCGCATGGGCTTTCAGTGCCGCCCAGGCCGCGCGGTCGCGCCGCCTAAAAATGTTTTCAGGGCATATTGCGCGGCGAATCCCGGCTCGTGGAATATCCTGCCGAGGAGGTCGATTTGGGGCTTGCCCGCGGTTTGAAGATGGACCTTGTAGTATCCGCGCGCTTTGAGGAAAACCGTCCGGTCGAATCCGGGCTTGGGCGGGGGCGCCGGGAAATCGAGTTCTACGGCGGCCCCGATTTCCGACAGGACATTATACCGGCGGTCGGCCTTGGCCAACAGCGAGGTGATACTATCGGCCTCTTTGCCTCCGGACGCGACAGGCCTGATTTCGGCGATGTCGAGCGGCGCGTCTTCGCCGTATTCGGCCCCAAGACGATCGAACAGCCAAAAACCGACGGCCGGTTTGAGCCTGATTCTGAGCGTGGTGTCCGGAACATCCTGGATATCAAGGACATAGGACCTGTCCTTGACAATGAACGGGCCTCCGCCGTAGAGCATCCCGCGCGGCTTCCAGCCGTCCTTCGTTTCGACTTCGATTTTGAGGATAAACAGACCTTCATCGAAATACCATTTCCAAACCTCCCGGTTCGCCGGCCCGATGCGGTCGATCTCCCGGTACCAGGCGTCAAGTCCCTCGCCGAAGAGACCCAGATAGGCTTTCGCTATCCCGGCCCCTTGGAACGTCGTCCGGGCATTGACGACGAGTTTCACGGTCCTGGCGGAGGCCGGCTTCGAAAATTCGAAGGTCAATTCATCCGCCGCGTCTTCCTTGCGGTCCGGGTCCCGCCCTTCGAGGTCCGATTGCCAGACGCGTCCGTCGTTCCGACTCACAAGGGGCAGGAGATCCCTGCCGTTTTGATCGGTGGCCCGCCGGGGAGGAGACGGCGCGGAGAACGTGTGCATGCGGCCCTGGATCTCCGGGACGATGACCGTTCCGGGAGGATGGTCCACGACGACGAGGGCCAGTTCATCGGTATATTGAGTTTCGTCGAGTTCGTTCCGGACGAGGAGCTTGTACCGGCCGCCGAGGTCCTTGAGATAATCCAGGCGGCACCATTCCGTGCGCTCGAGGCCCTGCGAAATGGCGCCTCCATAAGGCTCGGCATCGAAGACGAATTGCTTCCCGTCATACGAATAGATGAACGGGCAGCAAGAAATAGGAGAGACAGGGGGGCGGACCGGGGCCCGGGCGATCTTCTTGTCGAGCCAGGCGGTTGCGCTCAGGATGCCGATAAGGGGAATGGCCGCGGCGACGAAATGGGAAATCGCCTTGACGGTGTCGAATTCCTCTATGGAGATTGTATTGACTTCGACAAGCGGGACCTTGACTGATTTGGCGGTCTTGAACGTGTCGAGATCGCCGATGACGTTGTCATTTTCAACCCGGGCTTTATATAAATGAATGGCCGACCCGTCCTTCATGGTGATGACGACCGGCCGCTCACGGATGCCCTCGAGTTCCGAAGGCATGAGATGCTTTTGGTAATAGCACGCCGCGGACAGCACGGCCAGAAGCGCGCAGACGGAGATTTTCCATATCCTGGGATGCATCGTCATTCTCCTTTTCGAAGACCCATGATTTTCCGGAGGGCCGCTATTTTTTCCGATTCCGACATTTTGGAATAATTGGACGTTTTCGCCGCATTTTGAATGACGGTGGAGACAAAACCAAGGCCCAGGCCAATGAGCCCGTCGACAATTCCCTTCGACCAAGCCACATGTCGGGAATCTTCATAGTCCTCTTTGTAGTAATGGCCGGCATTCGTTCCATTGGCTCTCGTTTCGACGATGAATCCGACCGTGAATCCCAACATGGCGCCCGTGAAGGCGTCGAGCGGGAGCCAATTTTTTTTGTCCAATAATTTGACCGAACGGATATCCTTGATCTCGACCTCGATCGGCGTTTTGGCCCCATAGGGAGAGGGAAGAAACTTGATCGACGTGCCGGAGAGTTCCAGGATTTTCCCACGGACGATGCTGTTGTCGAAGGGGCCGGCGGAAATCTCGATTTCGGGGAATATTTTAGCCGTCAGCGGCAGCCGCGGAACCGTTTCCAGGGCATCCGCATCGCGCGATCTTTGCAGCGCGCAACCGACAAGCGAGAAGAGAATAGATCCTAAAACGGCGAGAGAAAGAATTCGTTTTCTCATGCGTCCCTCCCTTCGTGGCCTTTCCGATGATGTCAGCATCATTCCTGACTGTCAATTCCTTCCGGGTTATCGTCCGAAAGAAATATAGGGCGAACGCGGCTGGAAGATGTCAAGAAGTTATCAAGAAACCCTTACTTTTTTGTAAAATATTAAACGGGCCGCCCCCCATGTTGAAATCGGGCGCATGCGGGTCGATGGGCTGTTTCCGGTTGCTAAACCATTGGCCGTGTCTTTTATGGAAATCGGCGGCAACCATTATCCGGGGAAACCGTCTATTGGTATGAAAGGAGTCCATCATGCTTAAACGGACGCGGCTCTCCGTTCTTCTTCTCCTCTTGGTTGTGTTGCCGTCGGCCGCGATGACCCAGCTGAAAAAACCGCGCATGACCGTACTCGTTTTGGGGACGATCCACCAGCGGCACGGGACGAACGCGAACTATCCCTATGCCGACGTCGTCCGTTTCCTATCGGCTTTTGATCCCGATCTCATCTGTGTCGAAATCCGGCCCCAGGATTTTCGGAGGGTGCCCTACCTCAAAGAAATGATGCTGGCGACGGTCTGGGGACTGTCCCATGGGAAGGCCGTTGCGCCGATCGACTGGTGGGACGACACGCAGAACGTCCGCGAGCTCAGGGACAAGCTGGCCAAGCAGCCGGAAATCATTGAAAAGGCAAAAAAGGAAAAAGACCTTTATTCCCGGAGCCCGATCATCCTGGGCTTCGAAAAAAAATACGGCCCGTCCGACAAGGAAAATGCCTGGTCCAGGAATCTGGGCTATTCCTACTGGAACGGCCGGGACTATAACCAATTTTATGCCGAGGTCTATCGCATCTCCATGCTCGTTTATGGCGACAGCCCGTTCAATCTCTACTATCAGACGCGCAATACCCGTATGATGGAATTGATCCGGAAAGCCGCCGCGGACCATCACAGCGGCAAAGCGATCGTCCTCACGGGCAGCGAGCATAAACATTTTTTCGACGCGGAATTCTCGAAGGACCGGGACGTCGAGCTCGTCGATTTCGAGAGTCTCCTCCCCCTTGGTAAAAGGCCGCTCGAAGCGGCCGTCCTGAAGTTCCTGGATGACGGCGACGATGGGCCTTATTACGAACCGGGTTTTCCGGCGGACATCGATGACAATTTTCGAAACAAGCTACTGCCCTTGGTCCATGGTCCCGACATGGACATATTTCCAGAAACCATTCCCGCGGCGAACACCGCGACGGCTTCGAAAGTCCTGGCCCGCTGGAAGGCGGCCAAGCCCGAATCCGATGGACAGACGTTCGAAGGGGCCTGGCTGGACTTCGTGCGGGAGGATTATGGCCGGGCCGTCGATCAATACCTGCTTTTGACCCGCAGGATCGAAGAAGGGAAGATCCAGGATCCTTATCTCCGTTTTGATTCTTATCTTAATCTCGGCCGCTGCTACGACCTCCTCGGACAGCGCGAGAAGGCGCTGGACTGCTATGGCCGAAGTGAAAAGCTCATCGTCGGAAGCAGCTATGTGCGTATGAAAAGCTATGTTTTTCAAAATTATAAAGAAGTGCCTTACCGGCGTCCGAAGAGAAAATAATCAGTGCGGAAACCGCTCGGGGACCGGGGCTGCATGGACAGGATCGCTTCCATCGAGTCCGCGGCGGGCCTTGAATTGAAAGAATCAAAGAGGCCGTCCGGCGGCGATATTCCATTGATCAGTCGCGGCTTAGAGCGCCGATCTTGACTCTGACACCGGCGTAAATCGACCGGCGCGCCGTGCCGTATCCATAGACGGTTTCGTAACGGGCATCCAATAAATTGTCGCCGCGTAGAAAAATATGAACCTTGGAGCCCGCGTCAAAAATGAGATCGGCGTCCAGGAGGAAATAGGCGGCCAGCCCGACCACCGGATAGGGCCAGTCGTTGTAATCCCGGTCGGACCGGGCGCCGACATAGGTCCCGGCTATTCCGAGGTCCCAGTCCGGGGCCGGCTTCCAGCGCAGATCCGTCCCGGCCTTGTCTTTGGGCCGGCGCAGGAGGGGCCCGCCGGTGTCGAGATCGAGCGCCCGCAAGCGCGTATAGGAGAAGCGAAGCTCCAGGTCCGCGGCCGGTTGAAGCGTAGCGGACGCTTCCACCCCTTCCGTCCGGGCCCGGCCGATATTGACGTAGCCGAGCATCGTCGTGAAATCGATCAGGTTGCGGAAATCGCTGCGGAAATAGGTCAGGCCCGTTTGAATCCGCCCCCTCCATAAGGCCTGTTCGATGCCCGCGTCCCAGCCGAGGCTCTGTTCGGGGTGCAGGCGCTCGTTGCCCACCGGCCCCCAGAGCGTGCCCGGGGCATACAACTGGTAAAGTGAGGGTGACTTGAAACCGGTGCCGATGGTGGCCTTGATTTTTGTTCCCGTCTCGTCGAAGACGAGGGCCGGGGCGAAGCGGTAGGTGAGGGCCGAGCCCGTCCGGCTGTGGCGGTCGAACCGCATGCCCGCCGCGGCGAAGAACCGGCCTCCGAGTCGAACCTGGTCCTGGACATAAACGCCGGCCTGGTCGGCCGAGCGCCCGGGGAAGAGGCTGTCGTAAGGGCCCCACGGGCTCTCCGAATGATACGACGAATCGCCCTGCTCGCGCTCCAGCTCGGCGCCGAACGTCAGGGTGTGGCCGGCCTGAAGGAAAAGATTGTTCTGCCAGTCGAGCTTCACCATCCTGCTGCGGAAAAGGCCCCGCTCGGAATCAAAGGGATGCCGCGCGTCGACCGGATTGTCGTTCGTCCGATTCGCCCGGACGGTGGAGACGCCGCCCGTCATCTCCCAGCGGCCGTCCGCGAGAAGCGCGCGGGCATGGCCCCGGAGGAGGAGCGAATCGTATTTCTGGACGCTGTTCGGGTCGTCGCCGCCGGGGCCGCCGAACGAGTCGAGGTCTGTCCGGGCCGAAGTTGTGCGCATCTGGAGTCCGGCCTCGACGTTGCGGGACAGGGTGAAAATCAGATTTCCCGAGGCCGTGAAATTGCGATAGCCGTCTTTTTCCGAATTCCCGGGGAAACGGCTGGACGCCGCGGAAAAGCCGCGCGTGGTGAATTGGGACAGCCCCAACGAATAGCCGACCGGGCCGGCGCTTCCGCCGAGAGAGGCGGCGCCGCGGGCGGTCCCGTAGGCCCCTCCGCCCGTTTCGAGGGACAAGCGTGGTTTTCCAGAGCCGCGGCGGGTCACTATGTTGACGACGCCGGCCAGGGCATCCGATCCGTACAGGGTGCTCTGGGGGCCGCGCAGAACTTCGATCTGTTCGACGCCGTCCAGGGTCATATGGGCCAGATCATAGGAGCGCGAGGGGTTCATCGGGTCGTTGAGCTCGACGCCGTCGAGAAGCACGAGGACGTGCTCGGAGTTGGCCCCCCGGAGAAATAGCGAAGAGGCCGAGCCGGGGCCGCCGTTGCGGACGGAGGAGACTCCCAGTCCGTCCTGGATGAGATCGAGGACGGTGGTGCGGGTGGAACGCTCGATCTCGGTCCGCCCGATGACGGTCACGGCACTGGCCACTTCCTTGGGCGGCGTCCGGACCCGGGTTGCCGTGACAACCACTTCGTGCTGGAGAGGCGGGACGGTCTGGTCTTTCTTGTCTTCGGCGGCGAGGAGCGGGACCGCTAATGCGGCGGCTAGGGCGGCGAGAAATAATTGATTCACGGGGCCTCCCAAAAGAGCCCCCGCGTTCAGGCAAAAAAAATCCGCCCGGGCTTCCCCACGAAGCCGGGTCGTTGGATTCGAGGAAGGTCTCCTGACTCTCGGATCATCCTCTTCCCGGGCCTTCCCACCCGCACACGGTATTCGTGTGAAGACAGTGGCATCGTCCGGGATTCGTCCCCGATCACAGTAGCGGGGGCTGCGTCCGCTTATGACGGACTTCCCTCCGCCCGAATCCGGCGTGCGCCCGCAACTGCGGCCGCCCGCCGCATCATCTTAGGTCCGGGCGCCGTTCTTGTCAATAAAATAAAAGGCCGCTTCCCCCTGAGGAAAGGGGGAAGCGGCAGGTCGAAGGGATGAATTGGGGGAATTACGATCTATATCGTGAACTCCCTAAGAGGAGGAGAGGAAAAAGGAGGTGCGTTGGCGTTTCAGTTTCGATCGTCTTGTTCGTCGCCGTTTTTCTCATCTCATTCATATATACGCTTTCCTTCATCAAAGGGTTGCGTGGAATTCGGAAGAAATTGTAAGGCCAGCCGGCATGGGAAAAGGGGCGTCAGAATGAGGCTAACTTATTGATAGAACAATAAATACTTGAATTCGATTGATTTTTTGTCCCCCCACCCTTTGACTACTCTCTTATTATAGCACGAATTTTTATCGCAACGCAACAAATATTTCAATTTTTTTCGAAAATTCTTTCCTGTCGCTGCAGGACGCTCCGATAGGTTCGGTTTCCCGGTCAAATATCCGTTTTTTAACTGAAGATCGGGGAAAAAAGGATGAAACAACCTCTCTCCTGACCCATCAACCCGGGAAACTTCGGAAAACAGGCCTCTGAGGGTAAAAAAACCCCTCTTCTTACCCGGGATGATGCGGATAATGGCTTTCCGACCGGTGGGCGGCCTCGGAACCCGGGGATCAAGGCTTAAAAGCCATTTCAGAGTGCTCCTTGTTCGGATCTCATCCCCCATGCGGCCACCCGGGATTTTCGCCATATTTTGACGAAGGGGGGGGGCATGTTCTAGAATGAAACCGATCGGACTGGCACGCCGGACCCCGAAATCGGACCGATCAGGGGCCCGCATCGGCGAATCCCGGGATCGGGAGGACAACATGGATCGTGAAGAATTCCGCCGCGCCGGACATGAATTCGTTGATTGGATCGCCGATTACATGGACAATGTCGAATCTCTGCCGGTGATGTCCCCGGTCAAGCCCGGCGAGATCCGGGCCAGACTTCCGGTCGAGCCCCCCCAAAAGGGCGAGTCCATGGACCGCATCTTCAGCGATTTCAAGACCATCATCCTGCCCGGCATCACCCATTGGCAGCATCCGGGCTGGCATGCCTACTTTCCAGCCAACAACAGTCCGGCATCGGTCCTGGCCGAGTTCCTGACGGCCGGGCTGGGGGCCATTTGCATGAGCTGGCAAACATCCCCGGCCGCCGCCGAGCTCGAAAGCCGCGTCCTGGAATGGCTGCGCGGAATGCTCGGCCTGCCCGAGGGATTGCAGGGGGTCATTCAGGATACCGCCTCCACGGCCACGCTCTGTGCCTTGGTCTCGGCCCGGGAGAAGGCGACCGGCTTCGAGTCCAACGAAAAGGGCCTGCAGCGGTCCCTGACCGTCTATCTGTCGCGGCAAACCCATTCCAGCATCGAGAAGGGCGTCAAGATCGCCGGATATGGCCGCCGCAACCTGCGCTTCGTGGATACGGACTCGGACTTCGCCATGATCCCGGAGAAGCTCGAAGAGGCCATCCGCCGCGACGAGGCGGCGGGGCTGCGGCCGGCCTGCGTCGTGGCCACGCTCGGGACGACGTCCTCTACGGCCGTCGATCCGCTGCGGGCGATCGGGGAAATCGCCGCCCGCCATGGGATGTGGCTCCACGTCGATGCGGCGTACGCCGGGACGGCCGCCCTCTGCCCGGAAAACCGCTGGATGCTGGACGGCGCCGGGTTCATGGACTCCTTTGTCTTCAATCCCCACAAATGGATGCTGACGAATTTCGACTGTTCGGTTTACTATGTGAAGGAGCCGGAGTACCTTGTCCAGGCCTTCGAAATCCACCCGGAGTACCTCAAGACCGGCGTTGATTCGCTCGTCCGGAATTACCGCGATTGGGGCATCCAGTTGGGGCGCCGTTTCCGCGCCCTGAAGCTTTGGTTCGTCATCCGCTCCTACGGCATCGAAGGCCTGCAGGCGTTTGTGCGGGAGCATCTGCGGCTGGCCCGGATGTTCGCCTCCTGGGTCGAATCCGCCCCCGGTTTCGAGGTTCTGGCCCCCGTCCGCTTCGGCGTCGTCTGCCTTCGTCTGAATGACGGCCGGGGCGAGGACGGGCTGACGGCCCTCAACAAGTCGCTGCTGGAGCAATTGAATGCTTCCGGAAAGATATTTCTCAGCCACACCGTCCTGAACGAAAAATTCACGCTGCGCATGGTCATCGGTCAGCGGTTGACGGCCGAGCGGCACGTGCGCGCGGCCTGGGACCTCATCCGGAAGACGGCTTACGCGCTTCTCGGCGCGGTCCCGGAGGCGGTCTTGAATGCGAGACTGGAAGTCCCCCTTAACGCGGCTCCGGTGGACGTTCCAAAAGTTTCCCCGAAGGAATCCTCGGCAATCGCTCCGGCTCCTCCGAAAACCGCTCCGCCGGCCCGGGAGGAGATGCCCCACCCGGCCAAAAAGCCGCATTCAAAAATAAAAACTCCTCCGCGGCGCCTTTTATTTTCGGGCCCGCGCCTGGACCTGGTCTCCTGCGACCTCGACCTCGTGGAGATGATCATGAACGACAAGACCGCCCTGGCCGCGGCCTTGAACGCGACCATCCCCGACGGTTGGCCCGTCTCGCCCGAGGTCCAGCCGCTGTTCCGCGACATGCTGAAGAGCGAACCAGCGGCGGCCGGCTGGCTGGGCTATGCGGCGATCCTGAGGTCGGAGCGCCTGGTCATCGGGGACATCGGCTTCCTGGGGCCGCCCGATCCGGCCGGAAGCGTCGAAATCGGCTATGCGGTCGTGGCCGGGTGGCGCGGGCGGGGCTATGCTTCGGAAATGATCGAGATTATGGTCCACCGGGCCTTCAACGACGAACGGGTGCGCCGGATCACGGCCCATACCGATCCCGACAATGGATCCTCCATGAGGGTCCTGGAAAAAAACGGGTTTCAGCGCGCCGGCACATCGGCGTTCCTCGATCAGGGTGACAAGATCAGTTGGGTCCTGGATCGGCGGGATACCCGTAAACTCTGAAACGAACTATTTCTTGGGCGTGTAGAGGCCGGACGGATCGGAACCCAGCAGACCGGCCCTGACCAGGTCCAGGTCGGTGGTCTGCAGGGCCCGTATCTGGGCCGGGGTCAGCACATTGTAATGGCGGGCCCGGTCCAGGGCGTCGCCGATATCGCTGATGTCGTCCTCGGTCGTCATCCACCCCAGGCCGTCGAAGCGCGACACGTCGAAGGGAATGGAATACGCGCGCATGGTCTTCTGCCCGATGGGATTGAAGTAGACGTCGAAGTAGGACATCATCAATTCGCGGATGGACCGGTAGATGGGTTCGCGAAAGCGCAGGACGGTGTAATTCGATTTGGCCACGCAGCCCCAGGCCCCGTTTTGGCGGAAAACGGCCAAGACGTGGTCGTCGTCGTTCCAGGAGCGGATGTCGACGACGAGCGGCGGCCGTCCGTGGAAACGGAAGGCCGCCGCGGCAAACAGCGCGCCTTCGAAACAGTTGGCCTTCTTCTCCCGCATCACCCTTCGGGGCGAGGCGGTCCCCGGCGCCGGATCATAAGCGATTGTATTAAGGTACTTCTGGACTTTGGGCGGCGTGTCGAGCCGGGCCAGCTTGGCCCGCTCCGCCGCCGTCCAAACCCGCCGGATTTCCGCTTTTGTCATAGTGTCACTTGGGCGGCTCCGTGCTCCAGACGAGCTTACCGCCGGGATCGGCGAAGCGGAAATAGAATCCCCATCCGCCGTCGCCCTGGAGGATCTTGACCAGAACCTTGTTCCAGCCTTTTTTTAAATGGACCGCGACGACGTCCTGGTCCGGATAGGCGCCCCGATAGGCCGGGTTGGAGTGGACGAGGGCGTCGTTGATCCAGACGCGAACGCCGTCGTCGCTGCCGAGCAGGATCACGGCCTGCATGGTCTCGGGCGCCTGGACCCAGCCCGCCGCGTAGGTGATGACCTGCGCTTCTGGTTTCATCATTTCGGCCAGGGCCATCAATCCCGAGGAGCGGCCGCGGACCTTCTTCCAGGCCGCTTCCAGTCCGTTCTTACCCTTGTATTTGGCTCGCAGGTCGAGCGCTTCCTCAGGAGGATAGACCATCGTCAGCGAATCCATGTCGGGCGCGTCGAAGGGGCCGATGAGGTTCCAGTCGATGAGAAAGCGCCGGTCGGAAGGCTGGAGGCGATAGCCGATCAGGCCGATGTCGCAGCCGCGCGAGGAGAGATCCTTCCCCGCCCCATTCAGGAGCAGCGTGCTTTCTCCCGGCTGGAGTTCCACATTTTTAAGGGAATAAACGGCGAATTCGCGCTCCCGGGCGTAACCCTTGAACAGCGACGGGCCGGTTTTGATCAGAGCCCCTCCGCTCAGCAGGCCGATCGGTTCGAAATCGCCCATGGCCGGGCCTTTCATCAAATAGAGGTCCAGGTCGTAGCGGTCGGCCGTTTCGACCGAAAAGACAAGCGAAGCGGAGATTCCCCGGCCGGCGCCGTCCGTGGACAGGACGGGAAGGCGCGCTCCGCTCGGCCCGTAATAGGAAGAAGCGGTCAGGGCCAGCTTGGGTGCCTCGAAACGGATCATTTTTTCCGCGTCCTCGAAGACCGAGCCGGCTTTCCCGGCAGCTTCCTTCCAGGCCGGCAGGACGAAATTGTCCGGCGGGACGAGGGCGTAAGGCAGGCGGGCCTCCATGGCGGGCAGGGCCGGAAAGGCCTTGTGCGGCTCGGTTTGGTACCAGTAGGCGGTGGAGGAGTAGAAGTCCGAACGGTCGTTGGCGTGCCCGTGTTCGATGGTCACGCGGATGGATTTGCGGAAGGTGATCGGGTCGGGGATGTGGAACCGGTAGACGGTCGCCTTGGAGCCGGCCTGGAAATCGTCCTCCTGGAGGGGACAGCCGTAAAACAGCGACTGGCTTTCCCGCATCCCCCAACCGTCGGAGAAATAGTCCTCCGAGCCTGTGCCGTGGAGCGACGGAAAGCTTTCACCGTCGACATAGATCTGGTCGTCGCCTTCGCCCCACCAGCCCATAGCCCTCTGCAGGACGCTCATGTTGCAGCCGACATAGTGGCCGCGGCCTTCGGCCTCCAGGATCGCGTAATTGCGGCCCGGAGCGCAGGGGAATTCCTGCCGGTACTGGGCGTGGAAATAGGGCGTGCCCGCCGGCAGGGAGGGGAGCTCGCGGTAATCCACGTAATAATAAAAGGCCGGAACTTCCTCCCGGCCTTCATTGGTGACCGTCACCTTCGCCGAACGCCCGAAGGGCATGTACCAGTAACAG
>Ga0182021_10006476_pt1 | contig 13910 bp, 16 predicted proteins | sample 612E3MmetaG_FD_120493 | JGI IMG/M metagenome (GOLD analysis project Ga0182021, IMG submission 120493) | Permafrost microbial communities from Stordalen Mire, Sweden - 612E3M metaG (Illumina Assembly) | ecosystem: Environmental > Terrestrial > Soil > Wetlands > Permafrost | place: Sweden...
ATCCCGAAAGGTGCGGAATTCACTCATCGCCCTGTTCCCTCCCTAATCTCCAATCGCCAATAACCAATCTCCTCCTTCTGCCAGGCAATAATCTTCGTGTCGTCTCTCATGGTCTATGGTCTATGGTCTAAGGTCTAAGGTCTATGGTCTATGGTCTATGGTCTATGGTCTGTGGTCTCCGCGCCAGCGGGCAGCGGCAGAACTTCTTGGAAACGTTCCTTACGGACAAGACCGTGTCTTCCGTCAAGTGGGGCCCAAGGGAATCGCGAGTTGTGCCCGGTTTCATACGAGTTAGTCTCTCAACGTTCGCGCCGGACGGTCGAGATATCAATGGGAACGCGCATCGGTCATATAGGATACCGTCACACACTCCGGCAAATTGGTCTGGTATTGGCGCAACCGATTCTCCAGCAAAACCGCCTTCTCGGGCGACACGCCGAAAAAAGTCACCGCCCTAGACGAGTAGTTGCTCGATGTAGTCCAACTGCAAACACTCACCAGATTGCTCGGCAGCATGTTCGGGAACCAGTTCGTAAACACTATAACCACGTCCGTCTTGTGCGTCTTCAAAAGCCGTTCCAGTGATTCCGCGTCGTACATTCCTTCTCTTTTCGCGCGCGCCACTTCAATACTTCCCAGACCCCACAGATCGAGAACCGCTACGTCGGCGTAGTAAGCGACAGCTCCCACGTCATTGACCCCAACGCGAACACCCGGCTCGTACATGTTCTTCAGGAACTGACCCATCTGAAACTGCTGTTGGTAGATATGATTACTGATGGGAACTGTCTTCTCCAAAGCCTCTTTGGCTCTCCTGTGCAGCGGCCAAAGCAACAACACGATGCATACCAACAGACTCACGCGGGGGAGAACGTGATTGCAGGAGGTTAGGCAGCTCCCCTCCCTTTCAGGCCCCAAGTATAGACATCCGAGGAGGACCATTGACACCCCAACGAGGTAGGCTTCATAGCGAAAGAACCACCCGGTCGATGCAAACTGCAGGTGAAGCAACAGGGCGCACATCACACTCATCACGATGGCGAAAAGCACCCTTCTTTGCTTGTGGAAACAGTACGCGCCAAACAACAACATGACGCTTATCGAAAACAGGTGGTCAGTCGCGGTCAGAATGCCGAAACCGTGATAGCCCATCAGATCAACCGCCGCGCGATATCCACCGCCCGCGGGAAAGTGCCCTTTAAGCATCAACGAGTTCGGGAGAAAGTAACTGCCGTTAGATAAGGAGAATAACCCGTAGGCAAATACGGGAAGGGCCGAAGAGATCGCGAATGCGCTACCCGCAACCCAATGCCTTGAGTGCAGTAGCAGGCAAACGAGTGGCGCAACCAGAAACAGCGTTTCGTAACGCGTGGCGGTGGCCAGCAACCCAGCCGAACACATGAACACCGCTGCCAGACGACTGGGAATATCGAGAAACCGAACTGTCAGGAGGATAAGCAGAAGCACGAGAAACAGATGCATCGCATGTTCCATGCCGGTTGCGACGAGTGGGAGCAACGGCGTGAAGTACAACACAGCGCAGCAGGTAATGAACCGAGGAAACAGCCTCAGGCCGAAGAAACGGCAGAGCACATTGGTCGTGTACAGTGCCGAGAAAGCAAATCCAACGGCCCATATTCCCGGCACCCAGTCTTTGACGCCAACCAGTCGGTAACTTGCCGCCAACAACAACGTCCACAAGGGGGACGACGTTGAAGAGCTAAACTCGTATCGCGTGAGTCCGAAAACGCCGTGCAGAGCCAAGTTCTTGGCAATCGCCATGTGAATATAGGGATCGTCAAGCGCATAGACCAAATGCTGCCCGTTCGCCTCGAAGGAAACTCGGGCTGCAACGACGACTCCCATCAGGAATATCCCGGCAGATAACAAGAACGGAACGTTGTTCTGAATCCGTGTCTTCACAATGTGACTTTCTCCCTCACTTCTTGCACAAACTCCGTTGCTCCGCACTCCGCACCAAGCACTCCGCCGCTACACCATCCGCTCAATCAACTTATCTTCGCTCACGTAGAACAGGCGCCAGGACGTCATGAAGGCCAGGAGCGACACGCTGGCGGCAATGAAATAGCCTTTCGGGTGGTAAAGGTGGCCGTAAATGAGCATGTCACGACAGGAACAGACCAAATACGTCAGAGGATTCCAACGATTGATCATTTGGAGAGCATGACCGGTATTGTTCGGGGAATAGATGATCGGCGTGGTGTACATCAGGATGCTCATGCCGATATCCACCAACCGGCTGACATCGTACGCCACCACCGAGATCATGGCCACCATGAGCCCCGCCGCCGCCGCCAGGAAGAATAAAGGCAATGCCACCAGGGGAAGCAACAGAATCCCCCAACTGGGAACGACATGAAAAGCCAGCAACACACAGAGGTTCATCACAAAACCGATCAGGTAGTTGGCCAGTTGGTTGGCCAGTTGCTTGAACAGGAGAGCCTCATGGGGATAGTTCACCTGCATCAACAACCCGCCCCCCGCCGACAGCGTGGAGGACGCCGATCCAAAGAATCCCATAAAGAGAGCCCACATCGAGGTTCCGATCAGTACATAGGCGGGATAAGGAATGCCCACGTCGCCCGGCGTCAAGAGTCCGGTCTTCTGAAGGAAGATCCAGGACACAATCCCCAGGAGCGGGGAAATAAAGACCCAGGAAAACCCAAGGAAGGACTTCTTATAGCCCGCCAGGAAGTCGCGCTTGAACAATTGCCAGATCAGTTCCCTGGATCCCCAGATATTGCGCGCCATCACAGCCCACGTCTCAAGGAAACCCAGCTCGTGCCGCATGTTGGGGCGGTAAACAGTGACAGACAACTCGTGACCGCAGTTTGACTTTGTTTTCATACTCTCTACCTGTCCTTTACATTGGCAGTCGCTCCTCCAGCCCTTTCCTTCATCCTAAGAAACGGCCGTTCGACAATATAGTAGGAGGCCATCGCCGCCGCGAAAAGTGCGCCCAACCGCCATGGGATAGCCAAATCACCCACGAGTTTGGGTCCTGTCAAAGGCTGTTGCCAGAGGTATAGACTGTAAGACAGTGCCCCCAGAAATCCCGAAACTCGATTATTCAGAAGCCACCCTGCAACTCTATTCTTACAATACGACATTCCACCTATAATCATAAAGCAGGCGGCCGCATTTATTGGATCACTCGCCATAATCGTGAACTTCCCAGACCCACATGCCCCCCCGGAAACCACCAACAGTCCCACCCCCATCACAGCGACCAGACCCGAATGCTTTTGGATCTGCAACCCCAGTCCGCCAAGCGCATCTTGTCGAACCACAAATGCCAACAGACAACCCATTGCGATGCTGTTCATCTGCGTAATGGGACAGAAATCGACATCTAACCAAGCCACATTCAACGCCCATACACCATAACGAATGAAGGGAATGGCCAAAATGTAGACTAGAATGATCTTCCAGGCCCTGTGAGGAGCAAAGACCACCAGAATCAAAGGCCAAAGAAGATAAAAATGCTCCTCTACAGCCAATGACCAGGAATGCTCAATGTACCAGCCATTGCTCAGTGCCGGCATGTAACACATCATGTAGGACGCCGCGGCAATCCAGTAGCCTTTGCTGACAGACGTGAGGCCCAGACCAAGCAAGAGCAATCCGATAATCACAAACGTATAGTACGCGGGAAAGATACGCAGGACGCGCCGATAATAGAACGCCCTTAAGGAAATGCGCCCAGACGCATCATGTTCACGCAGCAACAATAACGTGATCAGGAAACCACTGATCACAAAGAATAAGGTTACGCCAAGATGTCCATTGAAGATGCTTCCAAGGAAGCCACTGCCACTGATGCCAAAGTGGGAACTTATCACCATGGATATCGCCATTGCCCGGAAAGCATCGAGAAAGGGCACTCGCCCTTTTCGCGCCCACTCTGGCTGGGTTTCGGTCATGACGTAAGAACAGGCTCCTGTTCCCCTTACATCCGGTTAAGAATCAAGATGGTAAAATACACGTAGACAATACTTGCCGCTGTCGCGAAAGTACCGGTCAGCACGATATCCTTGCGAACATCCAGCAAGGGGGGATGGTCTTCGGGCAAGCGTGATTGAGCAATCACTGGAATTGCATTCAGCAACCCGAACAAGAAGAAAAACGGGTACACATAGGCGCGGCTGATAAAGTAACTCGAGGCGGCGAATCCCGCCATGGAAGCAATACTCAGACCGGAAAGACGCTTCAGGTACGCTTGGACGACCGTTCGGGGACGCCGGAAGGCCATTCGCGTCCGCCAGCAACCGATGAGTCCCAGCGACAGCAAGTTGAACCAGCACCAGTAGCCAAAGAAACCCAACTCCGTGTAACAACAGACGTATGCGTTGTGCGCCGCCCTTGACTCGTCAGTGATATCCGCAAACATGCCATAACCGATGCCGAACAGTGGATTAGCCTTGAACGCCTGATTGGCTTCACCCCAGAACACCACGCGATCCCGCGCCGACTCGTCCAACAGGGTGCTCGATCCGAAGGCGCACATCGCCAATCCCGCGATCAAGCCCAGTGCCGCCGCATAGGGCAGCCACCGGGCAGGCAACTTCATGAAGACCGTGCAAGCGACCATGGCGACAACACCCACCACGCTCCCCCGGGAACGGGTTGTCAACAGAGCCGCTCCAATCAGCCAGACCACGGCGGCCGCCGACAGGAAGGAAACCGGATTCAGCCGACGCGGAAAGGCAAACACCAACGGCATGGCGGTCAAGAGAATCTGCCCCAGGTCGTTCGGATCTTCGAAGATTCCAAAGAACTGGCTTTGCTGTATCCATTTCAGTGTGACCTCATTCAACCAAATGAGAGGTCTGCCACCCCCGAGACCAACCCCGGTCTGCTGCTGAAGAAGGGCATGGACGGACATGACCACGGCGGCCAGGACAAACATCAACACAACGCCTCGGGCGCGATTGATACTGCTGATCACAACCAGGAGCAGGACCAGCAAAAGGGATATTTTGAAGGTCTCCTGATACGTGTCCAGAAGGCCCTGGAAATAGAGGTGAGCCACGTGGGACATGAGGGAGGCGAACCACAAGCCGACCGCGAGCATCAGCGCGGGCGTCTTCGGAAACTTCGCCGACCCTTGGTGGAGTTCCAGTGCCAACGTCAACAGCGCCACAAAACCGATCACTTCCAGCAGGGGCCAGCCAAACATCCAGGGGAATAGCCATTCCTGCGGCCGCCAGAACACCAGCCAGATGAAGACGAGCGTGAGAGGGTAGGTCATGAGGGGCGCGGGGGCGGGAAGAGGAGACTTTAGACCTTAGACTTTAGACCATAGACATTAGACCATAGACATTAGACCGAAGAGCCTTCGGGCATGTGATGACGACGTCGTGTTTTCGGTCCAAGGTCCAAGGTCTACAGTCTATGGTCTACGGTCTACGGTCTATGGTCTATGGTCTATGGTCTACAGACATTAGACGGTTTACGGTCTTCAAGACAACAATCCCAACTCCGCCTTCTTTCGCAAGAACTCGATGTCCTGCGCGTCTTGGGCCCGCCCCACCCTCTCCTTGGCCGCAAGCAGATCCTTTCCGCTCAGACACTTGACTGGGACTCCGTCCTCCGTGTGGTGAACGACGGCGCGCTTTTCGGCCTCGTCAAAAGGGGGCAATCCGGGCCCGCCCAAGTGAAACTGCGCAATACCCCAGCGGGTCTGGTAAGTCTGCACGAGATTCTCGCCCTTCGGACCCAACGGCGCCACCGGCATATCGAGGTCATCCGCGAGCGCCGCGTTGAGGCGGTCAAGGTTCGCCTGGTCCCGGCCCGGAATGAAGAAATCCCAGTCCATCGAGAACCGAGGGAATCCTTCCAGCCTGACCGCCTGGCCGCCAATCAAGAGATACCGAACGCCCTGCGCACTAAAGCGGCGAATCACTTCGTCCATGTGACACCCCCCTGACTGGCGATCTGCCGCAGGCGATCCTGTTTCCACGCATTGAATTCCTCGTAGGAATCGAACCGGCGCGACGCGAACGGAGGAAGCCCCTTGGGGACCGGCAGCCTGCACACCTTTCCGGCGCGGGCCCAAAACTCATACTTCGCGGCGGGGTTGTCGGAAGTTTTCATCGAAAGAAGGGGAATTGGAGATTGGGTGCATTGGGGAGTGGGAGAACAGTTACAACCATTCACCCTTAACAGCCTCTCCACGACTACCCCTTCACTCCCGGGAGTAATCAACCACGGTCAATCCTCCCACACGCGAGAACTCCGAAACATTACGAGTCAGTAAAGGCAGAACCCGTTCCGTCGCGCACGCCGCAAGCCAAAGGTCGTTGGGGCCGATCAACCCGTTCGTCCTACGGAGATCCCCATACAGGGCGGCATAGCGCCGCAGGGTCTCTTCTGTCGGCCAAACCACAAGAAAAGAATCGAGAAAGGCATGAACCGAGTCCTTCACATGTCCCGCCAGAAACGCTCCGCGCAAGAACTCGCCTTTGACAACCCACGGCACTCCGACAACGGCCCGTTCATGGGCCTCAACGAAACGCAGCGCCGAACCGGGTCTGCCGCGCTCGCGCCATAGATCGATCAGGAAAGTGGTGTCGGTCAGGTAGTCCATGGATCCCTCTGCTTGGACCAGTCGCGCAGTTCACTCAACCCCTTTTCCATGGCCTCCATCTGCTTCGCCGACAGCGGAGGCAGTTCCTCCCACGCCGCCCTGACGCTTTTTAGGCTTCCCCGGGCGGAAACGACCCTATCAACGACCTTCGAAAAAGAGTCCTTTTGAGACTCTTTCCACGCATTCAGCCTTTCGTAGGCTTCTTCGGTCAGGGTAATCGTTTTCATGCTTGAATGATCGCACAACAATCGCTATCGTGTCAATCCTTCCCTCAGCAATTCGCATTATGGCTGCAGGCGGCGGGAAGGTTTCGAGACCTCAACCATTCCCGCCCTGTGTCCAGGTGGCCAAAAGAAGAAGGGCCGAGTTTCCCACATCGCATGACCCACACATCCCACATCACGTTTACGTAATCATCGTCCACTGTTCACTGTTCACTTTCCGACCCTACCTCATCGCCATCTTCAAGATCGGATTGTTCCAGACGCCGGACACTTTCTTCTGGAACGCGCGCAACCGTTGCACCCGGCTTCGCAGGAACTTGTCGTCCGAATCGGCCTCGGCCGGCCGGCCGTTCTTCCCGTTCCATTGCGCGTCCGTCTCGTCGAGAATCCGGCTCAACGTTCCGATCCGCTTGCCCATCATATCCACCACGATGTTGCGCACGATGCTGCCGAAGTAGTCGTTGGCCGTGTAGAAGTCCTTGCGGTCGCCCTTGACCCACACGCGCTGCACCGCGCCCCACTGTTCCAACTGGCGCACCCCCATGCTGGCGGAGCCCTTGCTGATGCCGAGCGCCTCCTTCATGTCATCGAGAGTCCGGGGCGGCTCGCTGAAATAAAGATAGGCGTAGATCTGGCCGATCACGCGGCCGACCCCGATGGTCTGGGTCGTATTGCCGGCTTCCTCGATGAAGCGGCGGATCACGGGATGGTCTATGGGAGACATGGGAAGGTGGAAGGTGGAAGGTGGAGGGGACAGTGAACAGTGGACGGTGAACAGTGGACGGTGAACAGTGGACGGTCAGACTTCGTCCCCGTCCCTTATGCATGCAATCGGAACGTTCAGTATGTTTTGAATGCTACAATCAATGGCCGCGGGGTGCAAGAAGAAAAGACCGCAGAAGAAAAGAACGCAACTGGAGATGCCGCCGAGGACGGCGGAGTAGTGAACCGAAACGGTCCAATTATAGACACCCTCACCCCACCCCTCTCCCCTGAAGGGAGAGGGAGAAGAAACGGCGCCCCTCGTTGGGTTCCGCGCCATTCGTCAAGACAGGGCGTCCGCTCCACCTCCCCGCCCGATCGGTCAAACCGTGGACAGATCCTTAGTACTCTGGGTCGCAAGTTCGGTGACGTATTGGCGGTCCTCCTCGTAGGGCCGGTTTTATACCGGCCATGTGCATAGCCGACATAAAGCCGGCTCTACTGGCCGTTCCGACTTTGTCACCGTATTTACGGCATCATGTCCTTAGCGCGCGTCGCCCGGCGGGAATCGAAACTTGCCCAACTCGGCCTCGACAGCCTCCACCCGCCCGGTGCATTCCAGGAACTCCTGCATGGATATCTCGCCCCGTTTCATGGCGTGTTCGAGTTCCGCGCGGGATTCGACGCACGCGTGGTACGTCCCTACCAACCGCGCGATAAACTCCACGCCGTCCGATTCGCCTTCCCGCAAGAGATCGCCCAGGTCTATGACCATGTTACTCCGTCTTCTTCCCCCCGTGGGTTTCGCCTCGGCCTTTCCCCTCAAGTCTTGGCGGCGTAGTTAACCTATAGTTTAATTCATTTCAAGTCGAAAACTACCGGCCTATTCCAAGTCCCGCGCGGCGAGGCCGTCTTCGTCGAGGCCCAGGTAGTGGCCGATTTCGTGGAGTAACGTGATGCGGACCTGCCGCCGGAACTCGGTTTCGTCGCCGCCGGCTTCATCCCACAGGTTCTCGAGAAAGAGCAAAATCTCGGGCGGAATGGGATCGGTCCCAGGCTCCGGATAAGCGTCGCCGACGAACAGGCCCAGCAGGTCCGGATCGAGCCCGTCGGCCACGAGCCCGCGGCCCGGCCGTTTCTCGAAGACGACGGGAATGCCGTCCACCTGCTCCCGGACGTCGCGGGGCAATTCGGCGAGAAGCCGCCGGGTCTCGTCCTCGGCGAGGCGGCGGAGGGATAGAAAGGCGGAGTTCAAAACAGCGTCAGCTCTCTTCATTTGATCCACTGGCGGCGGGAAGGTTTCGAGTACTCAACCCTTCCCGCCCTACAGGGCGCCCGATCTTTCGAATCTCTGTAGGGCGCGAAGGGTCGCAGACCTTCGCGCCGCCTGTTGGGAGTGGCCAGAACGGCTCACTGCCCACCGTTCACTGTCCACCGGCTTTCCCCAACTTCGCCTTCAGCGTGGAAAGAAGTTGCGGGGGATGGATGGGTTTCTGGAGAACGCCGGACAGCCCCAGTTGGGTGTAATCGGTGGCGAGGTTAAGTCCGTCGCCCACGGAGCTCAGCATGTAAATGGGCGGCGGCGGCCCGAGGGATCGGAGTTCCTTGACGAAGTTCGTGCCCGAATCCACCTCCTCCATCATGAGGTCAACGATCAGCAGGTCGGGCTTCTCGTCCTTATACGTGCGGAGCCCGTCCTCGGCGCTGCCGGCGGTTTCGACGGCATAGCCGTTGCTTTCGAGGACGACCCGGAGAGAATCCAGGAAATCCGGATCGTCATCCACACACAGAATCAGCGGTTTGCCTTTACGCATGGTTGTCTCCTTTTCCTTTGCCTTCCCTTCCGCCCTGCAGGGCGCGAACGGTCGCAGACCTTCGCGCCGACGTCCTCACGCGGCGGGAAGGTTTTCAACCCTTCCCGCCCTACAATTCCTTCCTCTACTTCCTCTCGCATTCTGTAGGGCGCGAACGGTCGCAGACCTTCGCGCCGCGACGGTTCCGGAGGTTTCGCACCTCTTCCACCACAAACTCCTCCGCCGCGGCAAGGTTCGCCTCGGCCCGGGCCGACAATCCCTCGCCGAACTCGTCGAACTCGTAACCCCGGATACCGAGCACGTACGCCACCGGCTCGCTCGCGAAAAGCGTCTTCGCGAGGGACAGCACCTCCTCGGGCTCCACGCTGTGCGTGCTGAAGCCCGGCGGCCCGCCCGGCGCGATCCGGCGCCAGAAGAACGGTTCCTCGCCCTCCGCGGCCGCGTCGGCGAAAATCACCGCCTCGTGCCGGGTCACGGCCTCGGCGTCCTCGACGGTCAACTGATAATCCGAGTCCACCGTCAGGCCGGCGATTCCGCGGGCTTCCAGCCGCGCGGCGAGCGCCGGCCCCAGCCCGTCGTCCCGGCGGCCGGGATTGCCGTAGCCGAGGAGGAGGACGTTCACTGCTTGCTGACCCTCTCCAACAAGGTCCCTTCGCCATCGAACAACTCGACCACCAGCGGCATGCGGCCGAGCGCATGCGTGGCGCAGGACAGGCACGGGTCATACGCCCGGATCGCCACCTCGATATGATTCAGCAAGCCTTCAGTGATCTTCGCCTGTCCGGAGATATGGTCCTGCGCCACCTTCTGCACGGCCAGGTTCATGGGCGTGTTGTTGTGGGTGGTGGATACGATCAGATTGGCCATAGTCACCTGATCCTGCTCGTTGACGCGGTAGTGATGGAACAGCGTGCCGCGCGGAGCCTCGATCAGCCCCACCCCCTCGGGCCGGCGCCGGCCCTTGAGGACCAGATCCGTGCCCTGCAGGTCGCGGTCGTGCAGGAGGTCGCGAATCTTCTCGATGGAGTGCAGCACCTCGATCATGCGCGCCCAGTGATAGGCCATGGTGATGTTGTTCGGCTTGCCCTGGGTCACGGCCATGAATTCCCGGCGCGCCTTTTCCGCCTCGGGCGTGTCAATGAAGTCCGCCGTGTTCAGCCGCGCCAGGGGACCGACCCGGTACCAGCCCTTTTCCGGGCCGAGGGTCTTGATGAACGGAAACTTCATGTACGACCAGTCGCGGACCTCCTCGAGGATGTAATCCGCATACTTCTGGTAATCCACGTGGTCGAAAATCTTCTTTCCCTTGGCGTCAATGGCGCGCAGGCCGCCGTGGTAGAGGTCCATCGCGCCGTCGGCGCGGATGAGCGACAGGTGGTTGGACTCGAACGAGCCAAACGGCGCCAGTGTCTCCAGATGCTCGACCGTGTAGTCCTTGGCCAGTTTCACGGCGGCCAGCGACCAGGCGACCATCTGCTCGACGTCCTTCAGGAATGCGTCCCGTTCCTGGAGGGACAGGTTCTTGTTCACGCCGCCCGGAATCGCGCCCGTGCCGTGAATCTTCTTGCCCGCCGTGGCCTTGATGATTTCCTGGCCGTACTTGCGCATCATGACGCCCTGCACGGCCAGCTCGGGATACTTGCGGGCCACGCCGACGATGTTTCGGATCGCGACGTCGGCATCGAAGCCGAACAGCAGGTCGGGCGAACAGAGGTGGAAGAAATGCAGGGCGTGGGACTGGAACATCTGGCCGTAGTGCATGAGCCGCCGCATCTTCTCGGCGGTCGGCGTCAACCGGTCCACCCCGGCGATCAGGTCCATGGCCTTGGCGGCGGCGAGGTGATGGCTGACGGGACAGATCCCGCACAGGCGCTGGACGAGCACGGGGATTTCCCAATACGGGCGGCCCTGGACGAAACGCTCGAATCCGCGGAATTCGACGATGTGAAGGCGGGCCTGCCTGACCTTGTTGTTCTCGTCGAGCAGGAGCGACACCCGGCCGTGCCCCTCAACCCGGGTCACGGGGTCAATGATGACGCGTTTGAGAGAAGAGGGCAAAGGGTTCAGGGATTCAGGGTTCAGGGTCTCAGGTTTCGGGTTCATGCTGTTTCTCACTCCCTCTATGCTCCGTTCCCGGCCGGCGGGAAGGTTTCGAGTACTCAACCATTCCCGCCCTACAGTTTGCGCTGTCTTTCGTCTTGCTGTAGGGCGCGAAGGGTCGCAGACCTTCGCGCCGTCGTCTGCGACGGCGTCCTTCTCAAAAGGGTTCAGTCGTACTTGAGCAATTCGTACGGCAATTCCAGCGGCTTGTTGTTCAATAGCGCCGTCAGCGCCTGCCAAAGCGTGTCCGCGGACGGCGGACAGCCGGGCAGGTAGTAGTCAACCTTGACGACGCTCTGGATCGGATAAACCTTGTCCAGCAACAGCGGCAATTCCTTGTCGTTCGGAATGACGTTCCCGGGGTTGTAGACGGTGGGCCCGTTCAAGTAGGCCTCGTCGAGGCATTCTTTCAAAGGCAGGGTGTTGCGGAGCGCGGGCAGGCCGCCCATCACGGCGCATTCGCCCACGGCGATCAGGACGTCGCAGTGCCGGCGGAAGTTCCGCAGCACGTGGACGTTCTCGTCGTTGCAGCAACCGCCCTCGATCAGGCCCACGGCGCACTGGCCGGTGAACTCCTTAATGTCGTCAATGGGCGACTTGTCGAAATCCACCAGGTCAATCAACTGGAGAATCCGCTCGTCAATGTCCAGGAGGGACATGTGGCAGCCGAAACAGCCCGCCAGCGACGTCGTTGCGACTTTCGGTTTCGATTTTGACATCTTCTGCTCCTGTCGCGCCACCGTAGACTATGAATCATACGTCAGCTATTCGCACTTATTCCGCTTCCGGCGGGAAGGTTTCGAGACCTCAACCCTTCCCGCCCTACAAAATACCAACCTCTTCCCCTGTAGGGCGGGAACGGTCGCAGACCTTCCCGCCGTGATACCGTTCACCGTGTCTCTATCTCCGCGCCGATCGGTTGGCGGTCGTACTTCCGTTCGCCGATCGGAACCGCGTAGCCGACGCGCTTCTTCATCAGCGACCCGACCGGGCAGACTTCCATCGCCCGATCCGCGGCGGCCGCGCGCGTTCCCGCGAGGCCGGCTTCCGCGTCGGCGGCCAGCCGCTTCTTCCCCCCGCGCTCGACGAACTCGAACGCGGTCTTGCCGTCCACGTCGCGCGAGGCGTTCACGCAGCGGCCGCACAAGATGCAGCGGTTGCGGTCAATGAACACGTCCGGATGCGTGGCATCGAGTTCGCGTTTCGGAAACAGATAAGGGAAGCGCGGCGCCGCGATGCCGAACCGGTAGGCCAGGGCCTGCAATTCGCAGTTACCGCTCTTCTCGCAGAACGGGCAGAAGTGATTGCCTTCCACGAACAGCATCTCGATGATCCGGCGGCGGTGCTCCAGAAGCTCCGGGGTCTCGTTCTCGACCGTCATGCCTTCCGCGGCCGGCTGCGTGCAGGCCGCCTGGGGCCGGCCGTTGACCATGACGGTGCACACTCGGCAACTGCCGCGCGGCTTGAGTCCGTCGCCTTTGCAGAGCCGGGGAATGTAAACGCCGGACTGGTCGGCGGCCTCCAGAATGGTCATGCCCGTTTTCCCGGACACCGCCTTCCCGTCGATCGTGAAGTTAATCGTCTCGCTCACGTTTCGTCCTCCCTTTCAACGTCTCTCACTATCGTCAACGGCGCGAAGGTCTCGTCCTCACGTTGTTCGGACTCAACCCTTCGCGCCCTACAGTACCGAATGTCCCAGCCTTCTGTAGGGCGGGAATGGTCGAAGACCTTCCCGCCGCCGAGGCCCCCGCCTTCCCTACACAAACACCTCCGACGGCCGGCCGGCGATGGCTTCGGCCGCGGCCACGGCGGCTTTGTCGTCGAACGCGGGCTGGAACCGGTCCTTGTCCGGCTTCACCCGCTTGTCGTAGGCCGCCTTGAAATTCTTGAGCGTGCTCAACACCGGATTGCACGCGGTCTGACCGAGCCCGCACCGGCTGGCCGTCTTCATCGTCGTGGCCAGGCCCTGGAGGTAGTCGAGATCCGAAGGCTCCCCCTTGCCCGCGAGAACACGGTCCAGGCACTCGCCCAGGAGTTGGTTTCCCACCCGGCACGGCGTGCAATAGCCGCAACTCTCCTCCTTGAAGAATTCGTTGAACTTGCGGACGATGTGGAGCACGTCGCGGCTGGAGTCGAACACCATGACCGAACCGCCCGTGGCGAGATCGTCGTAGCAGATCGTGCGGCCGAAATCCGCCGGCCCGATCATCTGGCCGGACGGTCCGCCGATCTGGACCGCGGCGGCACTTTCCGCCCCCGCCATCTTGAGCAAGTCCGTGACCTTGATCCCGAACGGCACCTCATAGACCCCGGGGCGGTGGCAATCGCCGGACACGCTCAACAGCTTCGTGCCGGGGCTGCCCTTCGAGCCCATTTGCGCGAACCACCCCGGCCCCTTGTCGAGGATTCTCGCGACGCAGCAGAACGTTTCGACGTTGTTGACCGTGGTGGGGCAGCCGA
>Ga0182021_10006477_pt1 | contig 13910 bp, 21 predicted proteins | sample 612E3MmetaG_FD_120493 | JGI IMG/M metagenome (GOLD analysis project Ga0182021, IMG submission 120493) | Permafrost microbial communities from Stordalen Mire, Sweden - 612E3M metaG (Illumina Assembly) | ecosystem: Environmental > Terrestrial > Soil > Wetlands > Permafrost | place: Sweden...
CAAGAGGTCACAGATTCAGGGGACGACCAAGAGGGGACACGTGACCGTCATTGTCGCTTTGGTTCCACTGGCTGAGCTTTCCGGCTATGCCACATCCCTGCGGAGCATGTCCAAGGGTCGAGCTACCTATTATATGGAGCCCTCACACTACGAAGAAGTTCCCCGTAACATCCAGGAAAAGATTATCGCCAAAGAAGGCCGCACAACTTCCGCTGATAATAGGGGACAACAGAATTAGACTGTCCAACGTACGCCTCAGTTCCTTTTTCCCATTTGTATATTTTGCATGTATATTCGTCAACATTGGTATACTAACTATGTATATGGTTGAGGGTGATATAGACTCATTGATCAGACAACGAAGAGATGCGTATGAATCCGTACCGGAAATACCGTTGTGGTATGCGGATTATGATACGCGCGAACCCTGGGGGCTCCGGAGAATGATTGCAGAATCGTCGGATGTACCATTTTCCCGGGAAACGCGAAATATCATCGTTGTTCCGATCCAGGCAGAGATGGAGAACGGGAATTTATATTCATTTCTCCGACAATTAGATGAACAGAAAGGAGTGAAGGGAGATATAGGAGTTATTTTATTAATTAATGAAAATCGAAACAATGTTTCGTATTATTTCGGCAATTATGGAGATGAGGGTCTACGTCATAGCCCGATTCCGGAAAATATCCGTACCGCAGAGTATTTATCTCTCATGCAAAAACAGGATTATCAAGGTATGAGTACGATGGGAATTCCTGATGAATACATACAATTAGCAAAACAAATGAATACGAATCATACGTTGGAGATCCGGTTCGATTATGTACGGGTAAATAACGATCAAAAACATTTCGGCTTATTGAGAAGATATCTTCTTGATTTAGCGAATTCATTTCATGCTAAGGATGTCCCTGAAGACGATTGTATTATTCATTTGCAGGATATTGATACGATTTTGACCGCACATCATATCTACAATGTAGATAAGCTATTTCAGGATAAACGAATACACGCAAATATAAGCGAGTGGGATATCGTTCCGGGGGTTCATGAAGGGTATATTGAGGGAAAGGACGCTTCACGGGATGTATTATCCTCAATAGAGGCGTACCGGGCTTTTAAATATGCAGGTGAGATAGCAACCATTATTAATGGTACGTATTCTGCTGGCACGCCGACCATGAGCGCAAGATTATCGGCTTTTAAGCACCCCGAAGTAGTACATGCATTAACCGTTCACGGAGCTAATGAAGATTACGCTGTTTCAGAAGCATTAGAGCGGATTTTTAGCGGACACATGGGACATAGCGGTGAGGTATACAGAGTTGACCGGGCAAGGAATACCGGTGATGTCGGGATAAAAACGGATGCGGTATTACGATTTCAATTTATAAAGCAGGAATCATTCAGAACCGTGAACGTTATATATCCTGAAGTCATCCGGTTAGCCAGAGAAGCACGGTATGATAGTCAGACAAATAGAATTTTGCATGCGGTCATTGCAGAGCGGATAGAATTTAATAATAGAATTTCGAGCCAACATGATAAGGAGCGGTTATTACGCGATGACGTCGATGATGTTTGGGAGACCGATCCTCGTTATGTGCGCAGGTTTTTTGGCGATGAATTAAAACTATGGAGAGAAATTGTGGCTCAGGATATACCGGAAATTATGCCTTTATTAGATAAAGCGGATGCATCCGGAAAAATAGGATCGTTATTATTCCTCAAAAAAGCTATGGAATACACCATGTATTGGATAACCCAAGAATATCCGATACAATTTTCATCCGGCAGGACGGGTGAATTCGGATCAGAACGTGAAATGGAGGATTTTTCAAGATATCTACTGCGTCAATTATTTTATTGGAAGAATTTTATCCGTGATATCCGTACGGATTTTGTAATACCTGAAGAAACGACAGGGTATATAGCGTATACAAAAACATTAATATCACAGGAATTTTTAAACGGAACGCCTCTTGATGAGTCTTTAAGATATTCACAGACATATCATAAAGAAGAAATGCTCGAAAAAGCGAAACTGCGTTTGAGAAAGCAACGAGTTGCCCGCGCGGTAGAATCAATAGCCACCCATCACGAAATACATGAAAATGACAGGGTTTTCATCGAACCATTCTTACAGCATTTTCCGGAAGTAGTTGAATTTGTTAGACGGGAATACACTCATGGTGTGGATGCATCGGATATTACGAAAAGTGTACTTCAATATGATTTTATTTATCCGTCAGAGGAAATGAGTGAGTCAATCATAACTCTGCGCGCCATGAAAGCATTTTTATTAGAACATAATTTGCATATCGATTAGTCAATTGCTCGGCTTCGGATAACAGGGGACAGTAACTTCAGTGTTTCAAAAATAGCGTCAGAATGCGATTTTCGCTATAATTACCCGTATGGATGCATTTGTAAACGCCTTATATGAGGACCCGAAGTCGCCGGTTCATCTCAAAGATTTCCTGATGGACAACGTAAATAGCGGAGATCCGGCAGGTCTGGCTTTGTTTGACGTTATCCTGTTTGCCGAAGATTTGGCGGATAGTTGGCCAACGGTCCACGAGAAGTTCGGTGAGGATGGAACGGTATTCCGGCAGCTCTCAGGCATCGTTGTCCTGGGACTACAAAAGACGCACGATTACGCTGAGCTTCAGCAGCTAGTATTTAACCTTTCCCACGCACTGGAACCGCATAAAGATGAACATGGCTACGTTGATGTATGCGGTTTAACCGTTGAACAAGCAACACACTTCGTGACACTTTTTAATCGGGAACAAAACACACCTAAGGCGAAAGAATTTCTGGAGTAATTTATTAGGGAAATCATAGCCAAAGCAGACAGCCCTCAGTAGTTCATTGTTTGTAATAAATAAGCTTATAGTATATAATAGCTCCCTATGGCTACAGCTGAACAGTTCAATCGGACATCACTTGCTGATAAGGCAATTACCTATATTGATGATGAAGCTGAAAACCTTTCTATGACGAGGAGAAATTTCCTTATTATGCTCGTCGGAACGATCGGACTTGAAGTTACCGGTGCGCTCTATGTAGCGGATATTATTGAGCACGGTGGGCAGAGCCGAATGCTTACTGATATATCGCACAATCTGCACCGTCAGGATATCCCGAATGAAGCGCAGTCCACGTTAGAAAAATTCCCATTACTCATGGGCGCAGGCACGTTAGCGTTATTAACCAAACAGAGTGTTGATGAATTTGCTCAACAGGGTGGAGGTCGGAGAGCGTTTCTTAAATTGCTTTTTCATGTACCCAGAAATCTTGCGTATGCAACCGTAGCCACCGGAGCTGGTTTTTTTATAGAACCTACGGTCATTGGCTCGGCAGCAGAAGATTATTTCAAAGATAAAAAAGATAAACAAGATAAATTTAACCACGCGGTTTCAAGTATTCAAAATATGGCGACAGAAACGCTTAACAATACACAAAGTCACATCAGCTTGGATAACTACAGCGGCGTTGCCAGACAAAATATATTGCTTACAACAAAATATCTTCGCGATGCGTTTGCAAGCGATGATCCAGTCCGAAGAATTGCGGCAAAACATGTATTTGCATGGATGTGTCTTTCTCCAACAGACGATAAGTCAGTTTACAAGACGTATTTTCATGATTTATTACCATTAGATCCTCGTGAACGATATATATCGTCTGATGATCAACGGAAAGTACAATTGTTTGTTGAAACACTTGATTCCGTAACGAGCGGTATTGACCAGGAGATTAATGATAAAAAATTGACTTTTTCAGATTCGCAAGTTGCAGATGCGATGGTTGAAGCGACTTTCCGGACCTTCGCGCTAGTAATAGATCCAGAAAGTAACATGTGGAGCGTTAATGAATTTACCCTTAGTGCGGCCTCCTATACTGCTCAAGGAAACGTTGTTCGGACTTCAAATCATGATCTTGTATTCAAACCGTTTTCGATCGGTGATATTCCTGTTCAATCAAATACTCCTATAAATTTTCTCCTTGATACGCACAATTAGATCTTGCGCAACTTTTCGTAGGATGATAGAATACCCGTACCGAATCATCTCACAACTCATTATTACCTGATTTAGATGATGAGTTTATGAGGTGATTTGTCTGTATTGGTAATTATTAAAAAGTTACTCGCTCCTCGCGCGAAGACGCTTCGGACGGGTTCAAGAATCGCTAATCCCGATCAGAGATCGGTAAAGCGCTTCTAGAAAGGCAGTTATGGCTGACCAGCAAAAATTTAATCGCAGCAAACCGCATTTGAATATTGGAACCATCGGCCATGTTGACCATGGGAAAACAACCCTAACGTCCGCAATTACCCACGTGCTTGCAAAAAAAGGTCTTGCAAAAGCACTTAAATATGAAGAGATCGATAACGCACCTGAGGAAAAAGCCCGGGGCGTGACGATAAACATCCACCACTCTGAATATGAGACAGTAAAACGGCATTACGCGCACATTGATGCTCCTGGACATGCTGATTATGTCAAAAACATGATCACCGGAGCCGCTCAGATGGACGGCGCCATCCTCGTCGTCTCGGCACCGGATGGTCCTATGCCGCAGACCCGCGAGCACATTTTACTTGCAAACCAGGTAAACGTTCCGGCCATTATCGTTTTTATGAACAAATGCGATATGGTACAGGACAAAGAACTTCTCGACCTTGTCGAGATGGAAGTCCGTGAACTTTTGACCAAATATCATTTCCCGGGAGACAAAGTTCCGGTTATTCGTGGAAGCGCACTTAAAGCACTGCAGGGTGATCCGGAAGCGGAAGCCAAGATCCAGGAGCTTATGGATACAGTAGACAGCTACTTCCCTGAGCCGAAACGTGATCTTGATAAACCGTTCCTTATGCCTATTGAGGATGTTTTCTCAATTAAAGGACGTGGAACCGTTGTCACCGGCCGTGTTGAACGGGGCCGCTGCAAAGTCAACCAAACGATGGAAATTGTCGGAATCAAACCGACGCAGACAACCGTCGTTACCGGTGTTGAAATGTTCCGGAAACTTCTTGATGAGGGTCAGGCCGGAGATAACATCGGCGTCCTTCTTCGGGGAATTGAGAAAAGCCAAGTAGAGCGCGGACAAGTGCTCGCAGCACCGGGATCCGTCAAGCCGCATACAGAATTTGAGGCACAGATTTATATCCTGGCCAAAGAAGAGGGTGGACGACATACACCGTTCTTTACAGGGTACCGGCCGCAGTTCTATATCCGGACGACCGACGTAACCGGTGAAGTCACGCTTCCCGCGGGCGTCGAGATGGTTATGCCCGGAGATGAAACAAAGATGACAGCAAAACTTATCGTTCCGGTCGCTCTTGAAGAAGGCGTGCGGTTTGCACTGCGTGAGGGTGGTCATACGGTTGGAGCCGGAGTTGTTACGAAGATTATCGCATAAGCCTTACTGCCGTAAGCGTTTGTGTGAAACGAATATATAATGCCGAAAGGAAGAATTCGAGTACGTTTAAAAGCATACGACAGCAGAATCATTGATGATTGTTGTCAGAAGATTCTTGATACCGCCGTGAGGACGGGCGCTCGGGTCGTAGGGCCTGTGCCGCTTCCGACGGACAAGGAGCATTTTAACGTGGCGCGAAGTCCCTTTATCGATCGAAACAGCCGTGAAGACTTTATGATCAAGACGCATAAACGGCTTATTGATATCATAGAGCCGACCGACAAGACAATCGATCAACTGATGCATCTGGACCTACCGGCCGGCGTAGATGTTGAAATTAAGATGTGACCTTCTTAGGTCATCCCGAGCGAAGTCGAGGGATATCTCTTTTTTCGTCGGAAATGGCAACAAATATTGATATAGGGGAGATACTTTGGTATACTATGCAGATTGATATGACAATGCAATTGTCTATATCGTAGCGGTACATCAAAAGTCTCGGATGAGCGATCAAACGACCTCAACCGAGGTCGCTTTTTGTTTGTGAAACGGTTTTGTCATTGCGAGTCGAGTCTGCGAGACGTGGCAATCTAAAAGAATACTATTTTGGAGATCGCTTCGCCGTCAGAACGGCCTCGCGATGACAATAAAATTATGGACGCATTACTTGGAATCAAACAATCGCAGTCGCAGGTGTTTATGCCTAACGGTAAACGAATTCCGGTTACCTATATTGAGGCCGGTCCGTGCTGGGTCACTAGTATTATTGACGGCGGATCATATAAAAGCCTTCAGCTCGCATTCGGAACAAAAAAACACATCAAAAAGGCACAAGAAGGATTAATGAAAAAAGCGGGGTTAACAGAAAAGCCCCGTTTTTTGCGGGAACTTCGTGTTAATGCCGTGCCTGAAGGTATGGCCGTCGGCGCTAAAATCAGCGTCGGTGATGTATTTGCGGTTGGCGATGCCGTAAGGGTTATCGGTACGTCAAAAGGAAAAGGGTTTGCAGGTGTTGTGAAGCGTCACGGATTTGCCGGTATGCCCCGGACGCACGGAACATCAGATCGTGAACGTGCACCGGGTTCTATCGGGCAGACGACCACCCCCGGACGTGTTTACAAAGGGAAACGCATGGCCGGGCGTATGGGTGGGGAACGGGTGACCGTTATCGGACTTGAAGTCGTCGCAGTTGATAATGAAAAAAATTTGCTCACAGTAAAAGGGTTGATCCCTGGGACCTGCAGCGGTTTGGTCATTGTTCAAAAAGAGGCATAATATGGCAGCGAAAAAAGTAATAAAAGTAACGAAAGCAACAAAAGCAACGAACGTAAAAATGGTGAAAGCAGCAAAGAAAGCTGAGACTAAAAAAGTGGTCAAAAAAGTTGTCGCTTTGAAAAAGACAGAGAAAAAGACCGTGAAACCGAAAGCCATCAAAGTTGAATCAACGGTTCACGGACTTAACGCTACTGTTGTTGATACCGACGGGAAAGCAAAAGAGAAGATGATATTACCGGCTGAAGTATTCGGTGAAAAAATGAATAAACAGCTGATTGCCCAGGCGGTTCGTGTGTATTTAGCCAATCAACGCGCGGGATCAGCAGCGACCAAATCCCGTGGCATGGTGGAGGGTTCGACGAGGAAAATTTACCGTCAAAAAGGTACGGGTCGTGCGCGTCACGGCAATATCCGTGCACCGATTTTCGTCGGCGGAGGTATCACCTTTGGTCCGGTGCCGCATGATTTTTCCATGAAAATGCCGGAAAAGATGCGGCGGCTTGCTCTAGCTTGCGCACTAACCAGTCAATATGAGTCAGGAAATGTCGTATTTGTCGACGGACTGGCATCGCTCAAGCCGAAAACAAAATATATGGCACAATCCCTGACATCGTTAATTGGTGACGCCCGAACGCTCCTCGTTGTCGGAAAAGAGAAGGGTCTTGTGACCCGAACCGCACGCAATATTCACAATATCACACTCACTTCAGCCGAAAGCCTCAACACCTATGATGTTTTATCACACAACAAAATCGTATTTATGAAAGATGGCGTAGCGGTTGTTAAGGAGATAATCACAAAAACAGAATAACTATGAATACTATCGTCAAACGTCCGTTAATTACGGAAAAAACACTGACACTTGCGGCAACTGGCTGGTATACGTTTATGGTTACCGAGCAGGCGGAAAAAGCGGATATTGCGAAAGTTATTGCAAAGTTTTATTCCGTGACGGTGACAGATGTCCGTACCGTCCATATGCACGGCAAGATGCGCCGCGTCGGCCGTATGCAGAAATATGCGAAAAAGGCAGATTGGAAAAAAGCAATTGTACATCTAAAAAAGGGAGATAAAATTGACGCATTTGAAGTGACGGAACAAGCCGCTATGCAAGAAAAATCGCCGGCTCCGGCTGCTAAATAACTATGGAAACACGAATAAAAAGTTTAACCGTTATATTGTCAAAGAAATCAGGCCGTGACGTTATGGGTCATATTTCTATCCGCCATCAGGGCGGCAGGGAGAAGCGGTTTTACCGGAAAATTGACTGGATACGAGAAAAGGACGGGATCGGAGCGACTGTTATTGCGATTGTGTATGATCCCAACAGAACAGCTGACTTGGCCTTACTCCAGTATTCTGACGGTGAAAAGCGCTATATTCTTGCACCGGTCGGTTTAGTAGTCGGTCAAAAAGTGATTTCCGGTGATACGGCAGATATTAAGAGCGGAAATGCCCTTAAAATCGGATTAATGCCGGTCGGAACGCTCATTCACAATGTCGAAATCAAGCCAGGGAGAGGTGCACAGATGATGAGAAGTGCCGGAACAGTCGCAACAGTGCTCGCGCGGGACGGCGATCTGGTACAATTAAAACTCCCTTCAGGGGAAATACGGGTATTTAACGCGGATTGTAAAGCAACGGTCGGACAGGTCGGCAATGTTGAACATCGAAACGAAGCGATCGGTACAGCCGGCCGCAGCCGTCATATGGGAAGGCGTCCGGAAGTACGGGGAGTTGCGCAAAATCCCAGGAGCCATCCGCACGGCGGAGGAGAAGGAAGAAGCGGGATTGGCATGAGTTCACCGAAGAGCCCGTGGGGGAAGCATACACTCGGTAAAAAAACACGCAAACATGTAAAATACAGTGACCGGTTTATCGTTCAACATAGAAAGGGTGGTTCAAAGTAAATTGAATCAATAACGTAATATGGCACGTAGCAGCAAAAAAGGACCGTATATAGATCCTAAATTGATAGTAAAAGTAAATAAACAAAAAGCAGGCGGAGAAAAAACGCCAATTAAAACTTGGTCTAGGGCCTGTCAAATCCCGCCGGAATTTGTGGGTCATAGATTTGCCGTTCACAATGGTCATGTTTTTTTGGAAGTATATGTTTCAGAAGCCATGGTCGGTCACCGTTTGGGTGAGTTTGCGCCAACGAGGACGTTCCGGGGTCATGGCCAGGTTACAAAGAGGACAATGGATAAAACATAGAGAGCTTAGTGATTAGTATTTAGAGCTTAGTAATACTAAGAAAACTAAACTCTAATTTACTAAACTCTAAACCCTAATTTATGGAATATCAAGCAACATCAAAATATATTAGAACCAGTACCCGTAAATTGCGGCTTGTCGCTGATGCGATACGTTCTTTGCATCCTCAGGATGCGCTCATTCAACTGGATCACATGCCAAAAAGCGCCGCACTTCCGATGAGCAAGGTAGTGGCTTCGGCGGTCGCTAACGCGCTTCAGAAACAGGTTAAGGGGAGCGATTTGAGATTTAAACGGATAGAAGTCATGGGCGGACCGGTTATGAAGCGATTTCACGCAGTATCGCGCGGACAGGCACATGCATATAAAAAGCGTATGACACACGTTTGCGTCGTATTAACCGATGAAGGCGGGAAAAAGGAGTAATCATGGGACAAAAAATTAATCCAAAGGGATTTCGTATAGGCACCGTTTTTACATGGGGCTCCCGTTGGTTTGCCGATAAAAAGCAGTATAAGGAGTTCGTATATGAAGATGCGAAGCTTCGCGAAGTGCTGCAGGCGCGGTTGAAGCCGGCCGGCTTGGCACAGATCATCATAGAACGGTCAATCAATAAGATGAAAGTCACGTTGTTTGTCTCCCGACCGGGTGTTGTCATCGGCCGCGGCGGAAGTGGTCTTGAAGAGCTCAAAAAATTTATTGAAAAATATATGGCAATGAATCAAAATCCTACGAATCCGTATGAAGAGAAGCGAAGCGCTAAGGACGCTGCCCGCGTGAAAGTCGAACTGGCTGTTGAACCGGTTAAAGAACCGAATTTGAACGCGTATCTGGTCGCTCAGAATATTTCCGATCAGATGATGAAGCGCATGCCGCACAAACGCATATGTAATCAGACGGTCGAGCGGGTTATGTCTGCAGGAGCAAAAGGGGTCCGGATCATTTTATCAGGAAGGATCGGCGGAGCGGAAATTGCGCGACGGGAAAAATATCAGGCAGGAACGGTGCCATTGTCAACGATTAGGGAAGAAATTGATTTTGCGATATTCCCCGCCCTTACTAAATCAGGTTATGTAGGCATTAAAGTTTGGATATGTCGTAAGTCATAGAGTTTAGGGATTAGAGCATTAGAGATTAGTAAAACTAAACTCTAAACTCTAAGCTCGAAACTCTCAAAATATGTTAGCACCAAAACGAGCAAAACACAGAAAAATGTTTCGAGGAAGCCGGACAGGTATCTCTATCCGTGGTTCCGAGATTAATTTCGGCGAATACGGCCTTAAGGCACTGACTGAAGGCTGGGTTACGAGCCGGCAGATTGAAGCCGCGCGCCGCGCTTTGACTCACTATACGAAGCGGGGCGGTCGTGTATGGATCAGAATTTTTCCGGATAAACCGATTACGAAGAAACCTCCCGAAACACGTATGGGAAGCGGTAAAGGCGATGTTTATGAATATGTGGCAGTCGTCCGACCGGGAAGAATTCTTTTTGAAATGGGCGGAATTTCTCTTGAGGATGCAAAAGCATCCTTACGACTAGCGAGCGCAAAATTGCCGATATTGACACGATTTATCGTTAAAATCTAACCTATGAAAAAGAAAGAAAAAACATCATTTCAGTCCATGACCGTAACGGAACTTGATAAAGTGATTACGGAATCACAGTCGAAGCTTGCAGCTTTCATGATAAACAGATATAGTAAGCAGTCTAAAAATGTTCATGAAGGACGCGCGCTTCGAAGCAAGCTCGCCGTTGTCATGACTGCGAAACGTATAAAGGAGTTTAGCCATGAATAATCAAACGACGACAAAGACAATGGGTGCAAACGGAAAAATATTTACAGGAGAAGTTGTATCGGTTAAAACAATAAAGACCGTGGTTGTTGCTGTTATATCGACTTACCGCCATCCATTGTATAAAAAATTGGTCCGTAAAACGAAACGATTTATGGCGCATAATGAGTCACTGACCCTCGCTGTCGGTGATACGGTCCGCATTGGAGAAACGAAGCCGATAAGCAGATCGAAGCATTTTATTGTCTTAAACAAAGTGAGCTAATTATGGTACAACGGAGAACATCATTAGTAGTAGCGGATAATTCGGGCGCCCAGGTGATGACGATTACCCATATATATGGCTCGTCCAGGCGGGATTTCGCATCACTCGGAGACGTTGTCCAGTGTGTCGTGAAAAAAGCCGACCCGAACGGGATCGTAAAAGATGATGAACTCGTGAAGGTCGTCATTATCAGAACGCATAAAGAGTATAGGCGCAGTGACGGGTCATATATCCGGTTTGATGATAATGCGGGTGTCGTGATCGACAATGCCGTTGATAAAAATCCGCGGGGAACCCGGGTATTCGGTCCGGTTGCCCGTGAATTGAAGGAAAAAGGGTTCGATAAAATTGCCAGTATGGCGCAGGAAGTGTATTAGGCATTTTCTGTCATTCCCGCGAAGGCGGGAATCGGTGTTAAAGATGACAAAATAAAAATATGAGATTAAAAAAAGGTGATCAAATACTTGTTACATCAGGCAAAGACAAAGGCCGTAAGGGTAAGGTTGATGTTGTGGATCTCAAGCACAACACAATTATCGTTACCGGCGTTAATATGTATAAACGGCATGAGAAAAAGCGTGATGAACAGCATCAGGGCGGTATTGTCGAATATGCGAGGGCTCTCGGTATGGGGAAAGTCGCGTTACTTTGCCCAAAATGCGGCAAACCGACCCGCGTCGGATACGTTGTGACTAAAGGGGAGAAAGAGCGGATATGTAAAAAATGTGAGCAAAGGATTTAACCTATGAACCAATTACAGGAAAAATACATAAAAGAAATAATACCGGCATTCATGAGCAAACACGGCGTAAAAAATAAGATGGCGGTTCCGAAGCTTGTCAAAATAGTCGTGAATTGCGGGATGGGAGAAGCACTTACGGATAAGAAAGTTATGGAAAAAATGTCTGCGCAACTCGCTGTCATAACCGGACAAAAGCCGGAAGTGAAAACGGCAAAACGGGCGATCTCAACATTTAAGCTCCGTGCTGGAGACGCGGTGGGGCTTCGGGTGACGATCCGCGGCAAACGCATGTATGATTTTTTCCAAAAGCTTATCGCCATAGGGCTTCCGCGTGTCCGTGATTTTCGCGGAGTACCGCTTAAAGGGTTTGACGGCAGAGGCAATTACACGATGGGTATCAAAGAGCACACGATATTTCCGGAACTTGAATACAACATGGTTGATAAAGTGCGTGGATTTGAAATTAGTTTTGTTACAACGGCAAAAACCGACGAGATGGGGAAGATTCTCCTCCAACTTTTGGGTATGCCTTTTGTAAAGGAGTAATTATGGCAAAGACATCAGATATCGTAAAATTTGAAAGAAAGCAAAAATATCAGGTTCGTCACCGGAACCGGTGTTCACTTTGCGGCAGATCACGGGCATATATGAGAAAATTTGGTATTTGCAGGCTATGTTTTCGAAAACTGGCTCATAAAGGCGAATTGCCGGGAGTAGTAAAAGCGTCGTGGTAGATATGAGAGCTTAGGGATTAGAGCATTAGAGATTAGTAAAACTAAACTCTAAACTCTAAGCTCTAAACACTAATATATGGTAAATGATCCAATCGGAGATTTATTAATACAAATAAAAAATGCATCGCTTGCCGGTCGGCAATCACTTGAAGTGCCGCACTCAAGAGTTAAACTTGCTGTTGCAAAAATATTATCCCAAGAGGGATATATCGGCGACGTGCAAAAAACGGGTACCGATCCGAAGAGCACAATTAAAATCGCATTACGCTATAACGGTTCATCATCGGTTATCACCGGAGTGAAACGAGTGAGCAAACCCGGACTTCGGTTATATGTTAATAAACATATGATTCCGACAGTGGTCGGCGGGATGGGTATCGCTATTCTTTCCACCCCGCAGGGGATTATGACCGGAACGCTTGCAAGGAAAAAGGGTATCGGCGGAGAATTACTGGCAACCATTTGGTAAACAAACTATGTCACGAATAGGAAAAGCACTTATCAATATTCCGAAAGAAGTTACCGTCACAGTCAGCGGGTCTGAAGTATTGGTAAAAGGTCCAAAAGGGGAGCTTCGGTATTCGATTCCTAACGGTTTGTCCGTTCATAGTGAAGGCGCTATTGTCGAGGTGCGAATTGCAGGCGGCGGAGATAAAGCCCGTCAGGCGCTTCACGGATATCTTCGTGCGGTTATCGCCAACGGAGTAGTTGGAGTTACAAAAGGATGGACGAAAACGCTTGAACTTTCAGGAGTAGGATATCGAGCAGCATTAAGCGGTGTCAATGTCGTTCTTACCGTTGGGTTTTCCCATCCTGTGACGGTTGCCCCTCCAAACGGTATTGCCTTTTCCGTTACAGAAGGAAAAATTATTATTGCCGGTATCGATAAACAGGCTGTCGGTCAAACGGCAGCGTCAATTCGCGAAATTAAAAAACCTGAACCGTATAAAGGCAAAGGTATAAAATATGAGGGTGAATATATCAGAAAGAAAGCCGGTAAGGCGAAAGCTGTCGGCACAGCCGCGGGAGGAACTAAATAATGGCTAAAAATACAAATTTAGAACGACGATTTCGTCGAAAAGTACGTATACGCGCACGGGTATCAGGAACGGCAGAGCGGCCGCGCCTGTCGGTATTCCGTTCCAATTTAGTTATGTATGTTCAACTTGTTGATGACGAAAAAGGAACGACGCTGTGTTCTGCTAAAGAAACGGGGACGACTGTCGCAAAAGCGAAAGTTTTGGGAATTGCAATTGCTGCAATAGCCAAGAAAAAAGGTATTACTAAGCTCGTTTTTGACCGTAACGGCTATCGATATCATGGTGCAATAAAAGCGCTTGCCGATAGCGTACGTGAAGGAGGAATTACCGTATGAGATTTCAACAAAAAACAGAGCGGGCCCCGAGTGAGTTTGAAGAAAAAATCGTTCAGGTGAACCGTGTATCCAAAAAAACCA
>Ga0182021_10006478_pt1 | contig 13909 bp, 15 predicted proteins | sample 612E3MmetaG_FD_120493 | JGI IMG/M metagenome (GOLD analysis project Ga0182021, IMG submission 120493) | Permafrost microbial communities from Stordalen Mire, Sweden - 612E3M metaG (Illumina Assembly) | ecosystem: Environmental > Terrestrial > Soil > Wetlands > Permafrost | place: Sweden...
AGTGATTATGGCCAAAACCATGGCCAGAATCTTATCGAAACGCGCTGCATCAATCCCGTGTCCAAGTCATTCATTCTGCACCTGCACGAGGTTTTGACGAGGGACAGCCCAATTCACGCTTGGAAAGGAAATACCCTATGACCACCGTCCCAGCCGCCCAATACCTCCGGGTATCCACCGAACGTCAGGAGTACTCACTCGATTGCCAAAGCGCAAGAATTGCAAGTTACGCGCAGGAGAACGGCTTCGCGGTCTGCCAAACCTACTGCGACGAGGCCAAGAGCGGATTGGAGATTGGGCATAGGACAGGATTGTCCCGCCTGCTTCAGGATGTCGTTGGGGGCAAGCAGTTCTACAATGCGATTCTGGTGTACGACGTAAGCCGTTGGGGACGCTTTCAGGACCCGGATGAGTCCGCCCACTACGAGTTCCTGTGCAAGGCTGCTGGAGTGCGAGTCCACTACTGTGCGGAGCACTTCTCCAACGATGGGCATCCTGCCAGCCTGATCTTGAAAACGCTGAAAAGAGTCATGGCCGCGGAATACAGCCGGGAGCTCTCCGACAAAGTGTTCGCTGGCATGGCGCAGCTAGTCAGAAGAGGATTTCGGTCGGGAGCCCATCCCGGATACGGTTTCCGTCGATTGCTTCTCTCCGCTGATGGAATCCCGAGACAACAACTCGCAACCGGCGAGCGAAAGAGCATTGCCACTGACCGGGTGGTGCTCGTGCCCGGTCCTGCCACAGAGGTCTTTTGGGTTCGGGAAATCTATCGAATGTTCATTTCGGAAAACAAGACTTTCGCTGGTATTGCCGCTGAACTCGATCAAAGAGGCGCACCTTTCCTTGATGGGAAGAGATGGAGCGACCATGCCGTAAAAACGATTTTGACCCATCCGAAATACAAAGGAACCGCCATCTACAACCGCACTACGGAAAGGCTTTGTTCCAAGTCCAGAAGGGTTCCTGAGTCCGAATGGATCGCCGTGCCGAATGCCTTTGAACCGCTCGTGGAACCGAGGACATTCGAGGCCGCTCAGGAGGCGCTGCGGCAAAGGTTCTGGCATCGTTCAAACGAGCAGGTCTTGGAGCAATTGAAGTCCATACTCAAGACGCACGGGCACCTGTCAACCGCGATTCTCCGTTCGCACGGACTGTCGCCCGGAGGCCTCTGCCATCGGTTCGGATCATTGATTAACGCATACGATCTCGTCGGCTACCAGACAAGGCACAAGAAGACCGCCGAGCACCGTTTGCACGTTCGCAGGGTTCGATCCGAACTGATGCAGCAGATCGTGGATATGTTTCCCGGCAGGGTGTCCGTATTTTCATGGGCGTGGAGGCGTCGGAGTTGCCTCAGACTGAAGAATGGCACCAAGATCGCCGTTCGCGTCTGTCGCTCGATCAAGCTGGTCACCAAGGGGCGCATGTGGGTATTGCAGGCGGCTCGGGACGAACGCTGCCGGGTAACGCTTGTGGCGGGTATGGACTCCGAGAATCAGGCTCTCGAATCCTTCTACCTGACGACTCGGCTGAGGAATCCATCTAAAATCCACATCACAGCAGACAACGAATGGTTGCATGGAGGCGTGTGCCTTAAGAACTTGCAGTCCTTCTATGAGGTGGTAATGGCGCGACCGTGGGAACCTCCGTCCTGACGGTACGGCGACTCAGGCTTGCCAACACGGTGCCCTGCTTCCCGCACAATGCTCATGCGGCGCTAAACGTGTCACCGTTGAAGACCTCGCCATCCGCACGTTTACTCGGGGAGACATACATATAACCCACGCCCTTGATGGTTTGGATGCGTTTCCGATTCTCCGCACCGAGCCTGCTGCGCAAAGTCCATATGTGCGCGTCGACGGTCGAGGGATCGATCAGGTCGGGGGTGGCCCGGCGCAGCCGATCCCGAGAAACTACCTGTCCCGCGTTTTGAGCCAACATATTGAAAATGGCCGAACCAACGGGCCCAAGCGCGACGCGGAGATACAGAAACGGCTCGAAAGCCCAGAGTATCTGAGCTTGATAAAGAAGAGTTTCCGTGACTGGTCGGCAGCGGAAAGTGAACAGAAACGTGTGTTCATTCGCAATCTACTGACAACTGCTGCTGCATATCGAATCTGCTCAGACGACGTGGTGCGACTATTCATACAGTGGATTGACACATATTCAGAAGCTCATTTTGCCGCGATGAAGTTCATTTACAAAAACCCCGGTAGCACGCGCTGGGAGATGTGGCATGGCATCTACGGCAGTCGTGTGCGTGACGACTCGGCGGAAGCCGACCTATTCAAGCTCATCGTTCACGACTTGAGTACGGGTCACGTCATCAGACAGCATCGGGAAACTAACTATGCGGGCCAGTTTCTAAAGGCACCGCGAAAACGACCCGTCCGGTCAACCACTCTGACTTCTCCATTTGATGACGACAAGCCCTACGAGTTGACGGAACTGGCAGCGCAGTTTGTGCGGTACACCATTGAAGGCGTGATGCCGCGTATCAGCGCTGCACCGCAGACCGACTCGCAACCGAATGGCACTAATCATTAGATGAATGGCGTGGGCTGCCGGAGTCCTAAGGGCTGATTCCATTGAGCAGTTCCGGTCTGGTTGCTTTGACGGCAGTCACCGGGTCCAGTGGGTCTGGCGGTGGCATCGGTTGTTTAGGCACCGCTGCCTGTGCTGGGGCCAAACGTGGACTGACTATATAAAGGTGTAGAAGGTGCCTAGTCATTTGTCAGTCGTATGAACTAGGCACCCGGCCCATGCTGGTGCTCCAAACGTTACGGGTGGACGAACAAATTCACATAGTTCAGTGGTTCGGTTTGTGTAATCATCTTTATAAAGTACTCGCCCAACTATAACAATAGTTTTCTTGTCTTCCCTTAAATCGGTCATGAACTGCGGAGTCGCAGACGGACCCGCTGATGAAAACCAGATATAAGCCTTTGGCATCAACTTTTTCGGAAAAGTTGCTGCCGTCTGTTTATATTCTGCGAAGAAGGTCTTGAAATATCGCTCTTGTTGCACTCTGTCTTTTGCGAACGTATCCGCATTGCCGTCATAAACAAAAACTTGAGCCCCACAATCATTCACCACTGTAAGTACTTCGCCGACGTTCCCACATTGGACGTTAACAATAATCTTTCCACGGTCCGCAGGGTCTGCGCTAATCCCTAGTGCAGTAGGCCCGATATCAACAAACCCCCTTGTCTTCGTCGCGGGCGGAGTATCTGGTTGTTTCTGGGGTGGACTTGGCGCTTTAACCCAATCAGGTAATTTATTCAGCACATCGCTAGCAATATCTTTAGCTGTCGGAACTTCTCTTGGTGTGGGAAATGTTTTCCACATCGCTAACAGGACAATCGCTAGAATGAGGCACAAGAATGCATTACCCAGCGCTTGTTTCCAAAGCTTCTTGCTTTCAAAGAAATTCTCTTTCAGCAGAACAGCAGTACCCAAGAACCACGCCAAGATGAAGAGTATTGCTGATGACAAAGCTGAGCCAATTGCTAGCAAGATCAATGTGATTGCCCCCCATGTAAGCGAACTCTCAGCAACACGCCATATTTTTGTCGAGGGTTTTTCGGGCTCTTGTTCGTTCTTGGCCATTGTTCACTGGTGTCTGGTTTCTCCACCCGACACACTACCTCCGTATGTGGGAGCTGCTATCCTTGATACGGGAAGCGTAGTTCTTAACCTGAAGTTGAGTCAACATGCTAATCCCGGCCCGAAAATCTGGGTGGGCTATTTTTTTGCTTGTCTCAGGGTCCCGCCGATGAAAAGCAACACAACATGCTCTCAATTAAATCGAAGGCACTGTGCGAGTGCGAAAGCCAGTGAAGGTCACTGGAACGAACGCTGGCAGGTCACGTCGGAAGATTTCAGCCGCTGGTCGCAAACGGATAGCAGCCGCCCAAACGGGCGAGATGGGCGAAGATTCGGGCGGCGAAGATATAGGATGGCCTCGGCACACGCACCAGTGATGTCCATCACACCCAGCACTGCGCAGGCCATTGACCACTAGCCTGCATGGGAGGACAATTCTCCCGTTCTCGACTGCCATGAAACTCCCTTCCCCTAATCGGTAGCCGAGCTGGGCCTGTTTCTGACCGATATCCAGATGCGACGGAAGGAGATTCTATGAAGCGCGCCTATTTCATCAGCCTGTTTCTTTGTTTGATCACCACTTTGTTGTTGTCCCAGTCGAATCCTGTTCCTCTCGTCAATCAGACCGCCAGCGTTGTGCATCCGATCAGCGCATCGCAGGCCGACCCGAAGGCTCAAGCCAAGATTCTCGACAGCTACGGCAAATTGCCACTGAGCTTTGAGGCAAATCACGGGCAGACCGATGCGCGGGTGAGATTTCTGTCGCGCACGAGTGGCTACTCGCTCTTCCTCACCGCGGATGAAGCGGTGCTGGCGTTGAGCGGGAGCAAGACGAACACCAAGGCGAAGAAAATCACAGGCACCGATCACACGTTGCCGCCCAGTACGGCTGCGCCCAAAGCCGGTGGCGTGCTGCGGATGAAGCTCCGCAATGCCAATCCTGCGGCCAAGGTTACTGGTGTGGATGAACTGGCGGGGACTAGCAACTATTTTATGGGGAATGATCCGGCAAAGTGGCGGACGAATGCTGCGACTTACGCGAAGGTGAAGTACGACGGGATTTATTCGGGCATTGACTTGGTTTACTACGGCAACCAGAGGCAACTGGAGTATGACTTTATCGTAGCGCCGGGTGCTGACCCGCATCGAATCGCATTCGATGTTCGTGGGGCAAAGCGGATTCGTCAGGATGCGCACGGAGAGTTGGTGTTCAACGTAGGCGTAAATGAAATTCGCTGGCACAAGCCGGTGGTGTATCAGGAGAAGGATGGAGCACGGCAGGAGATTGCGGCACGCTATTCGATCACCGATACGAATCGCGTCGGATTCGAGCTGGCGAAGTATGATGCAAGCAAGCCGCTGTACATCGATCCGCTGATTTATTCGACCTATCTTGGTGGCAGCTCGTGGGACTATGGCTACGGCATTGCGGTGGATAGCGCGGGCGACGCTTACGTCACCGGCTTTACTCAATCAACCGACTTTCCGACGATGAACCCCTTGCAGCCGACCAACGCTGGTGGCGACCAGTATTGCCCGGATTGCGATGCCTTCGTGTCCAAGATCAACTCTTCGGGATCGGCGTTGGTTTACTCGACCTATCTTGGCGGCAGCGGGGGTGACTATGGACACAGCATCGCCGTGGATGGCGAGGGCAGCGCTTATCTCACCGGCAATACCAGCTCGACCAACTTTCCGACGATGAATCCGTTGCAGCCAACCTTGAATGGGGTCAGTAACGCTTTCGTAACCAAGCTCAATCCCACGGGGTCGGCTTTGGTTTATTCCACCTATCTTGGCGGCAGCGGAAGTGAGAATGGTTTTGGCATCGCGGTGGACGGCGTGGGCAACGCTTACGTCACCGGCAATACTACCTCGACCAACTTCCCGACGATGAATCCGTTGCAGCCAACTTTGAATGGGGTCGGTAACGCCTTCGTAACCAAGATCAATCCCACGGGGTCGGCTTTGGTTTACTCCACGTATCTTGGCGGCAGTGGACAAGACTGGGGCTACGGCATCGCCGAAGACAGCGCGGGCAACGCCTACGTAACAGGTCAAAGCTCCTCATCCAACTTCCCGACCACGCCCGGTGCCTTCCAGACGGTCTGCGCCGGTGGCGTCTTCGTGTCCAAGCTCAACCCCACGGGGTCGGCTTTGGTTTACTCCACCTATCTCTGTGGGGGTGACTATGGCTACGGCATTGCGGCGGATAGCGCGGGCAACGCTTACGTCACCGGCTATACCAGCTCGACAAGCTTCCCGACGATGAATCCGTTGCAGTCGACCTTGAATGGGGCCATGGATGCCTTCGTAACCAAGCTCAATCCCACGGGGTCGGCTTTGGTCTACTCCACCTATCTTGGCGGTAGCAAGCTGAACGGGGCTACTGCTATTGCCGTGGACGGTGTGGGTAGCGCTTACGTCACCGGCTTGACCGATTCAAGCAATTTCCCGCAAGAGAGTCCCTTGCAGAAATGTGGTCGTCGCGAGCAGATTTTCGTATCGAAGTTCAACCCCTCGGGATCGGCTTTGGTTTACTCCACGTGTTTTGGCTCACCGTACGGGACCTATTCGACCTATGGCATCGCTGTAGACGGCGCGGACAATGCTTATATCATTGGCATAAGCGGGCCCGGACTCCCGACAGTGAATCCCTTGCAGCCAACGTACGGTGGCGGGGAATTTGACGTATTCGTGGCTAAAATCTTCATTGCGGGTTTAACCACGACTACGCTTTCGTCTTCAGCGAATCCGTCCGCCTATGGAGAGGCGGTGACCCTTACCGCGTTGGTCACCTCCGCCCTTGGTGCGCCGCCGGATGGAGAAACCGTCACGTTCATGGATGCCAAAAGGGTATTGGGAACGGCGGCGTTGAGTGGCGGCTCGGCTAGCCTTACGACCTCGACGCTGTGGATGGGTACCAACGAGATCAATGCAGTGTACGGCGGAGACTCGAACTTCGATGGCAGCAGGTCGAAGGAAGTGCGTCAGATGGTTGGCAAAGCCGCGACTACGACCACGTTGGCTTCCTCGCTGAATCCGTCAAACTCTGGGCAGTCCGTGACGTTTACGGCGAGCGTGACGCCGCAGTTCGGCGGTAAAGTCACCGGGACAGTGACCTTCTACGATGGCACGACAGTCCTGAAGACTGTGGCCCTAAGCGGAGGCGCGGCGAAGTTCAAAACCTCGACGCTGACCTCGGGCACGCATAGCATTACGGCGACTTACAACGGCAGCACCGACTTTGACGGCAGTTCGGCTTCGCTGACGCAGACGGTGGATTAGTCGGTAGCCGTGGCCAAGGCGGGAAGGGGCAGTTGACTGCCACGAGAGCGTTTTCCCCCGACGACTTGAACCTCAGCAAGCACTGTAAGCGGACCCGACTGAGAAAACAAACGCAAGAAATCGAATTTCACCAGACGGAGCAGTTCACAAGGGCCTCGGCTGGATGCCATGCGGTCAGAGGAGCGTTTCGCAGTGCGTGACGTTCCACTCTGCTATCACGGAGATGCCAAATGAAAGTCATGCCATTCGTGCTGTTCTTACTACTGGCATCGTTCGCGGTAGCCAGAGAAAAGCCACCGTATGAGGTGGGCATGTTCATGTCCAGCCGACAGGTCAGCGACGGCACCTATTCAACCGCAAGCTGCGGTTCCTTCGGCTGCAACGGCTCGGCCTACAATGCCGCCCACAACGTTCACCTTGTCAGCACGCCCGATGGCATCTTTTCCATCGAGGCCCCTGTATCGGTAGCGGGCACCATTCTGCTCGGGATGGCGACTAATGGGAATTCCCCAACCGTGCACAAAGCGTGGTTCATGGATGAACTGCACGAAGGCGACAAGGTGCTTTTTAGTGCGGCTTGCAATAAGCACAACCGCTGCACCATCAGATTGCCGAATCCTGACAAGCCAAACAAAGAAATTCTAACGCTGGGGTTCTTCTTCCCAGCCATCGCTAAAACTAACACTACGGTTCTGTGCGGTACAGGAAGACTTACTGCCGATGTAGAAGCGCAAGTATGTGCTCAGGAGAATCCACCACCGGCACCCGTTGCACCAAGTTCTGTTTCGCCCGGAGAGCACAAGACCCCCTCAGCGGCAAGGTCAGGGGAACCGCCTAATTTATACGAAAGCGCGGGTGTGGCAGCTAATCAGAAGGCTCCTGAGACATCCGCTACGACAGATTCTCGACCAACATTCAGCCCCCAGACTCCAAGTCCAGACCAAGCTGATACTGAGCAGAAGGTCACCAATGAGAACGCCTCGTTCCATTCGACTTCGACGCCCATTTCGGCGGATTCCACGTCCACTGACGCAACTTCAACCCGTCCGATTACTCCACCTCAGCCGACGATTAAGGAACAAGAGACTCGCGGGGGGCTAGTTGAGCGACGGCGACAGCGAGTGATAGATAAGGCCGCGGCAAAGAAAGTCGCGGCCCCGACAGAGGCGTCGATGGTGAGTAGGTACTGGGGAATAGCGGAGAAGCCTATTACGACTGCTCCGTGGCCAGAACCGGAGAAGCCGTTTACACCCGTCGAACCGATCAAGCAGTACTGGGATGGAAAGAGGTTTGTCCCCGAGTTCTTTTCCGGAACCTACGGAAAAAGGCACGCATTTGCGATCAACGGTGCGGCGATGGTGTGGAGAGGGACTCCTTTCAAGATGCACTCCTCATTCTGCCAAGGTGGGTTCTGCTTTACGCTTTTCGATTCCATCCCTAGCTATTGGTTTTACAACGAACCGACCTACACCTACATCGATGAGACTTGCATCGCGAATGCTGATTCCGGTGACTTCACTTGCACATACTTTCTTTACAATGCTGATTATCCGGCGCAGAGAGTGATGATTTTTGTGGTGGAAGCATAGGATTTATTTATCGCCGACCGCCTTCGGCGGCGCGAACTCGATCCGATCCACCGGAACAAAAGTGCCCGGAGTCAGACCAACCATTGTGCGCAACCCTGATGGGTCGGTGGTCTGATCTTTCTCTTTGAGCATTTTGGACACGCCGAGGCGACGTATTTCCAGACTTTCCCAGTCTGCGTATCGAGCAAGAAAACCGTGTGCTGCACTCCCTCCGTCTGCGAATCTACCTGCGCGGGAACCAACTGATAGCGAGAATTTGCCGCAGCAGGAGATGCAGGCTTTTGTGCGGCGGCAACCAGTGTCAAGCAAAGCAGGACGCAGAGAGCCAACAGAAACGATCTCGCCTTATCATGCGCTCCCCCTCAGTATTGCGGTCAGATCGTCATTCTGCTCCAAACCCCGCACCCACTGCCGCAAGCCACTCAACTCAATTACAATTAAGCCGCATCAAAATACCCGAGGGGGTAACAATGTTGAATTTGGATAATGCACTACGAGAGCTTCGCGAAAAGCGCAGCCAAGCACAGGTGGAAATTGATAAGTTAGACCAAATAATTTCTGGGATAGAGTCTTTGAACGGTACGGGCACAATCGGCAAGACAACCAAACCGAAGCGATTTATATCGGCGGCTTCACGGCGAAAAATGGCTCTGGCGCAGAAGGCGCGATGGGCGTCCGTGCGGAAACAGTCGCAGCCAGTAGCGGCGGCAATAGCGAAAACGGGCTCGGCTCCAGCCAAGCGCACCATGTCGGCATCAGCCCGAAGGAAAATCGCGGCGGCGCAAAAGGCACGGTGGGCGAAGTTCAGGGCTGCTAAGAAGAAGGCGGCTTAGTAGCTAGGGAGCCTGCTGCGAGTATGCGGCAGGCTTTCATTCTCAATTCCCGGTCAATTTCACCGGGGTCCAGCGTTTAGTAGACAAGCATGAATCTCCAATACTGGATTGACCAACACCAAGGCGTGGTTGCGGCAATCTTCCCGCTCCTCTTTCTCTGTTCGTGGCTTCTGGTCGGTGCAATTCTCAGCTTTATTGGCGGCTGGTTCTCATTGGCAAAGGTCTATCGAACGCAAGTTCCGTTCAAGGGAGCTAAATGGGGCGGGCAGAGCGGACAGATGCGGTGGCTGACGAACTACAACCGCGTCCTCACACTCGGAACCTGTCAGGAAGGTCTTTACTTAGCCATCATGTTCCTGTTTCGCTTCATGCACCCACCGCTGCTGATTCCGTGGAGCGAGATCAAGGTGCGAAGGAAGGAGGGCTGGGTGTTCGAGTATGTGATCTTTACGATGGGGCACGAGTTGGCAATCCCTTTGCGGATTCGCGGGAAGCTGGGGGCGAAGCTCAGGGAGTCGGCTGGAAACTGTTGGCCGGTTGAGGAGATGTGAGAGAGTCGGGTTCGGAGATCAAGACTTTTCGTGGCGTGGAATCACGCCTCGGCAATGGGGAAGAGCAGGAGAATGATCGCCGTTCTGTAAGGCTCCGATTTCATGAGGAGGGTTTATGGAAGCTATTGGGCGGGGTGCCATTGTCCGCGCTCAGCCGCTAATCGCAGTGCGGAACGTACGAGCGAGCAGCAGTTGGTATCGGCAACTGCTCGGCGGCGATTCACTCCCCGAACATCGCCATCGCGACGTGTATGATCGGGTGCAGTGCGGTGGTGAAGTGATCCTTCAACTCCATGCTTGGGACGAGGAAGATCACCCTAACCTCATGAACGCAGATGCGGCACCACATGGGCATGGCGTCTTACTTTGGTTCGAGGTTGGTAACTTTGACGTGGTCGTCGAGAGAGCCCGTGCATTGCACGCTGAGGTCATCCTAGAACCGCATATCAACCCGAATCCCAAGCATAGAGAAATGTGGCTACGTGACCGGGACGGTTACGTGGTTGTCATTGCAAGTCAGGACGGCGAGGTGGGTTCGTGACCCGCTATCTGTCGTACCAGACTTGCCCAGCCACACACAATCCCGGCAGCTACCATCCGGTGAGCGGAAAAAGTGGGGGCAAGCGAGGACGGATTGACGCTACGACGTGCTCGCTGGGCTGGCCACAAAGCCCGCCATGACCTCTGATCCGCGTATGGGGAACTTCTCGGTGCCCTATGCAAAAGCTCTTCTGGCAGCCACCCGCTCCGACATGCTTGTCGATCCTGACAAGCACAAAGTGGTCGAGGGCCTGACTCCGGAATAGGTCGCGAAAATGGAAAAAGAGATGGAAGTCTTGCAGCGCGATTTAGGGCTGATTGAGGAATCTCATGGAAATCAGGTCCTCAACCTGGTCCTAGCGCGTGGCTACCTCGCGAAGTTGCGCGGCAATGCCCGTGTTGCGCGCTGCCTTGGCCAGCACCATGCAGATATCTTTCGCGAACTACAATCGATCTCAGAGCGTTCTTCACTGGAGAACTGAGGTTGATCCGTCGCGATGGGGAAGCCTTTAGCAACAAAGGCGTATTTTTGGTTCCAGATTGAGACTTGAGCCAAGAACCCAATTAGGGTACACTCGTACCCATTATGAGTACAATAGGGCACTACGAGGTCGCGGGCCGAGGGCTTTTTGGCCAGACGCGCAGCGCTCTGCTGGCCATGCTTTACGGCCATGCAGACCAGTCATTCTACCTCCGCCAGCTTGTCAGGGCAGTTGGTGCCGGCCACGGTGCTCTTCAGAGAGAGTTGAAGCACCTAACGGAGATGGGCCTCATTGTGAGAACGGTTCAGGGTAATCAGGTCCTATATCGCGCAAATTCACGAAGCCCGATTTTTGCGGAAATTAAGAGTCTGATATCCAAGACGGTGGGCATCCACGATGTCATCCGTTCGGCTCTGGCGTCTTTGGGAGCAGAGATTCAAATTGCTTTCGTGTACGGTTCGGTTGCGCATCAGAAAGAGCGAGCGGATAGTGATGTGGATTTGATGGCTTTGGGTGATGCACCATTCAGCGACGTTGTTGCCGCGCTGAGTCCGGCGCAGCGAGCACTCGGCAGGGAGATCAACCCGACCGTTTTTCCGGTGTCTGAATTCCGATCAAAGCTGGCGGCAGGGAACCATTTCTTGCGCAGTGTAATGAAAGAGAAGAAACTTTTCGTGTTGGGGACCGAGAATGAGCTTGCAGAGTTGGCTTCAAAATAGTTGGGTGGTTCAGCACACAACAACCGCTCAAGAGATCAAGAACCTCTTGGCGATTTCGGATCGGGATCTTTCGGCTTGCCAAGTCCAACAGTTGCCCGCCGACTGGCGGTGTACGATCGCCTACAATGCGGCGCTCCAGGCGGCAACGGCGGCTCTGGCTGCTGCGGGCTACAGGGCTGCTCGGGACAATCATCACTACCGCGTTATCCAATCGCTGGAGTTCACGACGGCACCGGGCAGAAAATTCATCGACACCCTAGATGGCTTTCGCAAGAAACGCAACGTGAGCAGCTACGATCTCGCCGGAGCTGTGTCGGACAAAGAAGCGGACGAAATGCTCAAACTCGCGACCAGGCTCCGTGCGGACGTGGAAAAGTGGATGAAAGCAACTCGCCCGGAACTATTTAAGCCTCCGGCCTAGCGCCGCGACGCCAATCGCTCAAAGTAGTCGAACTTTGATCGAGTTCCTCGGGATTAACGAAGACCTCGTCGAATTTGCCGCATCCACTTCACCACCGCTGCCCCTCGGCGCATTCCAATCGGCATTGCAGAGCCTTCGGCGAGCACACGCCGCCAAGGAGAGTTTCCTACGACGGTTGGCAAGGGCCGGGCTGTGACTCAAGCGAACGACGAAGATTTGACGTGAGAGCGTGTCCCGCCCGGTTCGCATTTCAGGGCGTGTCCCACGCGAGCGACGAATCGGAAGAATCTTTAGGGCCTCATGTTCCGAACCAGACGGGTCCATAATCCAAAACAGACGACCTGTGAATCCGAATCAGACGGAGAGCCGCAGGGAAGCCCCGCACCGACAAGTTGATAGCGGCGTCAGTTCAATGGGCGGAGGCGACCATGCGGAAGATCGACAGGGTGTTCGGGGAAACTCCAGCGAAAGGCTGAACACGGAAAACGGAAACGGTGAAAGAGAACTTCTTCTTGAAATAAGGACAACGGGAAAGGCCACGCTGATTCCTCAACATGAGGTTTTTACGCTGGCGGAACGCCGGGGATTGTCGTTTCCAAGCTGGCAACTCAGGTGGACAGCCACAATTCCATTTGCTTTGGTGGCAAGCGCTGGGGCGCATATTTGCGGAGCAAAGATCGGGCGAACTCGTTTGCCAATCGTGAATCATCGTCGCTCCTCATAACTACACACGTTGGGAAGCACCATGAGGTATCGGAAAGAGGCCTTACCACTACACCTTCAGCGCCAAAACCAAAGGCCGTTGGTTTGGTGAGGATGGCCACGCCAACGTGCTCAGACACCAAGTGAACCGCCTGTTGAGCCGTAATAATCTCGTGCGCGTGTTTCGGAGCGATTCCCTCGCGTCGTGCCGCGTCCATGATTGCGCCATGAACAACGGGGTGAACTCGTCGCGCCAATAGAATCCATTCATCGTTTGCCAGATCTTGGAGTACGATGTGTTCCTTTTGGGCAGCCGCGTGGGTCTGCGGGAGAGCCGCATAGAGCGGCGTCAGAGCGAATGGCACAGCCGTGATCCGAGGGTCCTCCGGCGGTGCCGTCACCAGCGCCAGAGTCAGGTCGCCGGCCATGACACTCCGGACTAACTCGATTGAGAACTGACTGATCAGTCGAATGCGGAGCTTGGGGTACAGGGGTAGACGAATTGCAAGAATGGCCGAAATCCAGGCTTGATCGGCGTCGGGCGAGTGTCCAATCAGCAAAACGTTGTCTTCTCCGTCACGGGCTGTACGAGCGAGATAAACAGCCCGCTCCATGTGCGAGAGCGCCGAGCGAGCCTCTTCGACGAAGATACGTCCCGCGTCAGTGAGATCCACAACCCGTCTCTTGTCGCGAGTGAAAAGATGAAATCTATGCTGTTCTTCGATCTCGGCGATTTGCTTGCTGAGCGCAGGTTGGCTGATGCGCAATCGTTGCGCAGCACGCGTGAAGTTAAGTTCCTCCGCCAAGACAATGACGGCGTGCAAGTGACGCACTTGAGCGTTGGGGAACACTTCTCCAAGCCCCTTTCTCCAAGCGGCAAAGATCGGTAACAACCCTACATCTAGTGAAGGAACCGGCAGGCGAGAAAAAGTATCAAAAAAGCATTTTTATTTCTGCGGGGCGCTGGCCAGACCCGGCAGGCCGCTGTCCGGCAGCGTGACAGTAGGGTTCCGGTTGGGGAGAGGTACCTTTGTAAGGGCCGGATTGCCCTTTGCAATACCCTGAGAATCGGCTTATGGATGAGAGCCCAATCCACCGGTGGCAGAGGGACCCGCCGCCGCGCGCAATTTGGGCCATACTCGAATTCCAATCGTGGTGGAAAGGTTGTTGCGGGGGCC
>Ga0182021_10006480_pt1 | contig 13906 bp, 12 predicted proteins | sample 612E3MmetaG_FD_120493 | JGI IMG/M metagenome (GOLD analysis project Ga0182021, IMG submission 120493) | Permafrost microbial communities from Stordalen Mire, Sweden - 612E3M metaG (Illumina Assembly) | ecosystem: Environmental > Terrestrial > Soil > Wetlands > Permafrost | place: Sweden...
ACGGCAAAGCTGATCGCGGAGCCCTGGGACGTCGGCCAGACGGACAGCTACGATCTCGGCCGGTTTCCGCCGCTGTGGCGGGAGTGGAACGGCAAGTACCGCGACACGATGCGTGACTTCTGGCGCAGCCATGACGTTGGCCTGGGAGAGTTCGCCAACCGGTTCAGCGGTTCCTCCGATCTGTATGCCGGTTCGCGCCGCCGGCCCACCGCTTCGGTGAACCTGATCACTGTTCATGACGGGTTCACACTGCGCGATCTTGTCTCCTATGACACCAAGCACAACGAGGCAAACGGCGAGTCCAACCGTGACGGGACCGATGACAACCGCTCCTGGAACTGCGGGGCTGAAGGCCCGAGTGTGGATCCAGCCGTGCTCGCTCTGCGCGAGCGCCAGTCCCGGGCGATGCTCGCGACCCTGCTGCTCTCCTTCGGGGTGCCGATGCTGCTGGGCGGCGACGAGCTGGGTCGCAGCCAGCAGGGCAACAACAACGCCTACTGCCAGGACAACGCGATCACCTGGTTCGACTGGTCCGCCGTGGACAGCGACCTGTTGGGATTCACCAAGGCGCTGGTGGCGCTGAGGCAGTCCCACCCCGTATTTCGCCGTCGCCGCTTCCTGGCCGGAGCTGAGGCGGCTGAGGTTGGTTGGTTTACCCCCGCTGGTACGGCGATGGCTGAGTCGGACTGGGCGGACAACGGCTCCTTGGCTGTGGCCATCTACCTTGACGGATCTGACGACCCCGACCGCTCCGATGACGGCACGCTCCTGGTGGACGATGACTTTCTGGTCCTGGTCAACGCTTGGTGGGAGCCACTTGGTTTCACGGTTGCCCCGACCCGGGTGGGACTCACCTGGCAGACCTGCCTGGACACCTACGATCCGTCCAGGCCCGTGGCTGAGCTCCGGGCTGGAGATACCGTGAGCGTGGGTCCCCGATCGGTCGTCGTCCTGATCGGCCCGCGGCTAAACCTTGGGCAGTAGCCCATCTTCGCTCAGGTGGCGCCCTCGACCTGTTCAGTCACTGGCGGGCACGGTCCACACCGGTGACCCGACCTCATGACGCTCAACGAACGCATCCTGGGTCCGAGCCCGGGGCCAGAAGCTGTGCGGGGATTGCGTGAACGGGTGGTCCTGTCGGGCGGGTACCCGGTTGACATCGGCTCCGCTGCGAGCCCGAACCCGTCCTCCTGCTCAGACGGCCGTGCGTCTGCGACGAGGTGGCGCCGGCGATTCGACCTCGATCTCATCACCAGGGTGGACAACGCCGCCAGCGGTGACCACGCCTATGATCCCGGTCTTGCGGACGGCGTCGCCCATCAGGTCACGCCCCACGGCTACCTTCAGCAGGCCCCGGCGGAAGCTGTCTATCTGGGCGCAGGGGTTTCGCAGCTCGCTCACACGCACAACGGACCCCCGATATGCAGCAGGGTGTTCTGCCAGAGGCCCACCATGTCCAGGCCGTCCGAGAGAATGTTCTCGCCGAGATCCCCTGGGGTCAGCTCTTAGCCCTGGGGTCAGCTCTTAGCCCTGGTCGCGACAGAGTCTTCATGACCTACAGGGCCAGTGGCTAAGCCAACCAGCCAGTAGTTATGTCTCCAAGGGAGCATGTATGTCCTCATCCTTACCGCTCGATGGTATCCGCGTCGCCGACTTCACGCAGGCGTTGTCTGGCCCGTACTGCACCATGCTGCTGGCCGACCTCGGAGCCGACGTCGTCAAGGTCGAGACGCCAGGACGCGGCGACGACTCGCGGCACTGGGGCCCTCCGTTCATCGGCGACACCGCGGCTTACTTCCTGGCCGTCAACCGGAACAAGCGGAGCATCGAGCTGGATCTGCGCTCGCCGCAGGGGCGGCAGGTGGCTGCTGCGCTGGTGGCTGGCAGCGACGTCGTCGTGGAGAACTGGCGGCCCGGGGCGGCCGCTCGCCTGGGGCTCGATGCGGTCACGCTGACGCAGCGCCATTCCGCGCTAGTGCACTGCTCGATCTCGGGTTTCGGTGGCGATGGCCCTCCACGTGCCGGCTATGACCAGATCGTGCAGGGCATGTCGGGGTGGATGAGCCTGACAGGTGACGGGCAGGGGGAACCCTTCAAGGCCGGTGTCCCGGTCGGGGACATCTGCTCGGGGATGTTCGCCGCGCACGCCGTCCTGGCTGCCCTGTTCAAGCGTGAGCGCACAGGTGAGGGCGCCGTGGTGGACGTGGCGATGCTCGACTCTTTGGTGGCGATGCTTGCCTACCAGGGCACACGCTTCTTCGCGACCGGTGTGGCGCCACTGCGCGAGGGCAACCAGCACGCCACGATTGCCCCGTATGGCACCTTTGTGACCAAGGACGGCAGTCTGAACGTCTGTGTCGGAAACGACCAGCAGTTCCAGCGGCTGTGCCAGAGCCTGAACGCACAGCAGCTTGGCGCTAACCCGCTCTACCAGAGCAACAGCCTGCGGTTGCAGCACCGAGACGAGCTCACCCACGAGGTGAGCAAGGTGTTGTCGCTGTTAACCAGTGCTGAGGTCCTGGACCGACTGGGGCGTGCTGGTGTTCCGGCCGGGCCCATCCGCACGCTGGACGAAGTTTTCGCCGACGAGGACGTCCAGCGCCGTGGTCTACAGCTGCGGGTCGCTCATGACCAGCTTGGTGAGGTGAGCCTGACGGGCGGCCCGTGGCGCATCGACGGCGAACCTGTGAGTGCCCGGCTGCCACCTCCGGTGCTCGGGCAGCACACCGGGCAGATCCTCGAAGGCCTCGGGCTGGGCGAGCGCTCGACTCCCGACAGTCCTGGTTGTACCTCTGGTCAAGACGACGTCGACCTCGCCGCAGGCGCACAGGAAACACCGTGAGCCCTTGCCGTTCTCTCGCAGGTGAAAGGCACGCTTTCGCGATGGCTGCCGTCTGCGCACCGGCCACGCGTGCTGGACGAGGTCCCAGGAGGCAACGCTGTTGTGGCAGAGCTCGGCGTGGCTCCGAGGCGGTCGCATGGTGCCCGAGGCCTGGATGAGGCCTGACATCCTCCGGGCCTGCAGCGACCAGGGTTTCTCCTGCTCCCGGCAGACAACGTGTGGAGTTTCGCGCTCCACCGACAGGGCCAAAGCCCCTACGTCTGCGGGTGCTAGGCACGCCATGGTCAGTGCGGCAGTGTCGGCACGTCATGGGCTCCAGGGCGGCGGGCTTCGTCTGCGGGCTCAGGGTCGTGGCCGTCGCATTCGTGGTCTCCGGTCCTGGGACAGGGCGCTCGCAACATGGGGAGAATCGATACACCTGCACGATCTTCGGTGCAGGGATAGCCGGCGACCGACAGTGATCGAACCGGATCCCTACCGGTGGTATGACACCTGCGCGGGGGGACCCTGTTCTGGCACGGGTGGTGCGGCGCTCGGGCCGAATCCCACCCGTTTCGGCAGGGCGAAAACGAGCAGGAAGGAGATCACGGCGAATGCCGCACTTACGGCAAGGGCACAGGTGGCGCTGTGGGTGAACGCGGTGGCCAGGTCCGCCGGGGTCGGGCGTCCTCTTGTCTGAATCGTCAGGGTGCCAAAGAACACACTGCCGATCATGGCGATGCCGATCGCTGAGCCGAGACGCTGCATGGTGGCAATGACACCGCTGGCCGCGCCTGCCTCCTGGCGGTCAACGGTGGCGATGATGAACTGTGCGTTGGGGGCGATGAACAGCCCGCTGCCAATTCCCGCCACCAGCAGGGGCACGAGCAGGTCCCAGCCCGTGAGGTCTCCCGGTGTGGTGAGCATGAGCACGAGCCAGAGCGCGCTCAGGCCGACGGCGACCATCCCGGCACCGATGACAAGTACTGTCCGGCCAATGCTGGCCGCGAGCTTCCCACTTTGCGAGGCACCCACGATGCTGCCCAGTGCAAACGGGATGGAGACGATTCCAGATTCGAGGGCGGTGTGGCCGAGGCCCGCCTGCCACAGGATCGAGATCGTGAAAAAGATGCTGACGAAGGCCGCGAAGTAGACGAGCGCCAGGATCACGCCGCCGGTGAAGGCCGGGTGGGAGAAGAGATGCGGCGGGACCAGAGGACTCTTGCCCCGCCCGGTCACAAAGACCTCCCACACGCCGAACAGCGCGGTCAGCGCTATTCCGCCGCCCAGCGACGCGTATGTCCACAACGGCCAGCCCTGGTCCTGTCCCTCGATCAGCGGAACGAGGATCGCCACTAAGCCGCCCGAAAGAAGCAGCAGACCTACGAAGTCAACACCGCTTGACCTGCCACGGCTCTCGGAACCATTGGGCAGCATGAACATGGCGGCAACCAGGGCGGCGATGCCGAAGGGCAGGTTGACCACGAACACCAGGCGCCAGCCGTTGGTGTTGCCGAAGGCCTCAATGAGCAGCCCGCCGATCAGGGGGCCAAGCGCTGAGGAAACGCCGATGACAGCGCCCATGATGGCGAAGGCCTTCCCGCGGGTGCGGCCACTGAAAAGCAGCTGGATGTAGGCCGTCACCGCGGGAAGGTAGATGCCCCCGGCCAGCCCCTGGATGACCCTGGCAACGATGAGCTGGTTGTCGCTCTGGGCTAAACCACAGGCGAGGCTGGCAACCGTGAACAGGCTTAGCCCGGTGATGAAAACCCACTTGTGCCCGTAGCGGTCGCCGACCCGTCCTGCCGGGATCAGGGCCAGACCGAATGCGAGCGCGTAACCGGAGATGATCCACGACAGGGTCGCCTCTGACGCGTTCAGGCTCGTGCGGATCGTCGGCAGTGCGACGTTGACGATCGTGGCGTCGAGCAGAGACATGAACATGCCGACGAGCAGCACACCCAGGGCCCGCCAGGCACGGGCAGGGGAAGTCACGACACCGCTCGCCGAGCCGGTGGTCACAGACATGGTCATGAGTCCTTTCTCGAGGCGAGCTCGGCTTCGGAGGCGCCGACGTGGACGTCGAGCCAGTGGGCCAGGTCCGCGGAGTCGCGAAGGACGGACACGACTCTGTCCTTGGCCTTGGCTGTGGCCAGCCATGGCTCGACTGGCCACTGCTTCCAGGTGACCAGCCCCTTCATTCGCAGCAGCTCAATCCGGGGGTGATCCTTCGGATAGCCCCGTGGCGCTGTTGACAGGGTGCTAGCGGCGGTGATGGTCAGTCCCGCGCCGCGGGCGTCCTCCACGACCTTCGCCAAGGCCTCGCCCGGCAGATCTTGGGCCACCGCGCGCCGGTAGCGGGCGAGCTGATCGGACGCGAAGGAGTACGTGCCACTGGCCACGGCGAGCCCAGCCGCCGACAGCTGTACGTAACCATGGCCGGACAAAGTGGCACCGATTTGGGTCTTGTACGGGGACTTGTCGGCGCTGAATCGGATGTCCCGGTTGGGACGGAACAGCTTCGGCTCACCAAACTCCGCCGTGAGCTCGGCCAGGAGCTCCTGCATGGGGGCGCGGACCTGCTCGTCGTAGACCTTCTTGTTCGCCTGCCAGTAGGTTTTGGAGTTGTCGGCCTCCAGACCCTCGAAGAAGTCGAGGATCGCGTCGGACCATCCCTTGAATGTCACTGTGGTCCTTTCGCCTGGATCAAGCATGCAGGCCGCGTCAGATGGCAGCGGCGGGGTCGGCCCCAGATTCTTCCACAGCACGGTGTGGCACGTTGTCGTCCCCCAGTGGGGGGCGGGTTCGTAGCGTGGTCCAGACCGTCCATGTGACCGCCACCAGCGGTACGGCTACGACGGCACCGATGACGCCGTAGAGAACTGTCCCGCAGGCGACACTGAGGGCCACGGCGAGCGGGTGGATGTTGACTGCGCGGCTCATGACCAACGGTTGGAGCAGATGACCTTCGATCTGGCCGATGATCACGATGAGGGCCAGCACCAGCAGGGCGACGAGGGGTCCGCGCGCAGCCAGGGCTACGAGAGTGGCGACGAACAGGGCGATAGGGGCCCCGATGAGGGGGATGAAGGTGGCGAAGAAGGTCAGCATGGCCAGGGGTAAGGCCAGCGGCACCCGCAGGATCAACAGGGCTACGCACACTAGTGCGGCGTTGGTGGCCGCAATGATGACGATGCCGCGGGTGTAGCCGGCGAAGGTGGCCCATCCGGCGCGCGCTGCGCGGTCCCAGCGCCGGTTCCCCCCGATCTGGGTGAGCAGCCAGTTCCAGATACGGGCGCCGGAGTTGAGGAAGAAGACAGAGCAGAAGATGGCCAGTGCGAGCCCTGTGAGGACCTCGGCTGCGACGCTTGCCCCGCCCAGCGCCTGCCCCGCCAACGAACCACCGTTGCGGGTCACCCAGCCACGGATCTGTTGACCGGCCTGTGTCAGGTCGACAGCTCGTAGGTGAAAGGGCGCTCCAGCCAGTGACCGCTCGATGTCGTTCAGACCGCTGACGAACTGGTTCGACAGCTTCGTGGTCTGCCCCGCAACAGAGTCGGCCACAAAGGTGAAGATCCCGCCGATCGCCACCAGTGTCAGCAACAGCGCCAGGGCAACCCCCAGGGTGCGGGGCAACGCGCGTGCGAGGACGTCGACCAGCGGGCGCAGCAAGGCGGTGATGACCAGGGCGACGAATACTGCCACCGCTACCAGCGTCAGCTTGGCCAGCACCACAAAGAGCAGGTATACGGCGACGGCGACCACGATCACGCGCCACGCGTATGCTGCCGCAACCAGCAAGCCGTGATGCACGTCGGTGCCCGCCGCCACGGCTCTGCGCGGCTTTACGGCCTTCTGGGACGGCGACATGTCCGGTGGCACGGGGGTGTCGTCCCACGACGTCATTTCGTCCTCGCCTCCTGCGCCGGCCACCGTGAGCCACGCATCATCGGATTTCTCCTCGGGTGGAAACCCGGTAGCCCAGGGCCGGGAGGAATGCCTTCCGCCTGTCGTTGGACGGTTGCACGTTCAGCTCTGGTGGGTGATGGCCAAGTCCGGCACGGTGTGGCAGTTCCAGCAGTGAGCCGCGGCAGACCATGGGCGTGGGCAGCGCGCGGCGACGTGGGAGTTTGGCCCTGTCTGTGAAGCGCGAACCTGCACACGTTGCCTCCGGGTAGCAGTGGGAATCCTGGTCATTCATGGCCGGGAGGATGTCAACAACCGACCGACTCAACAGGGGGACGCCTGGTTTCTCATCTCCCTTGGCTGCTTGAGTCTGTCAGTCGAAGCCTCAGGCCCGGTAGTGCCACAGCCAAGTGTCGGTATTGGTTCTCACCCGGACGCGGCGTGAAGGTCCATCTGCACGGCCAGCCCAAGGCCGGGGATGTTGCTGAGCTGGATCGTGCCGCCATCGACCGTGATGAGGCGATGGACGATGGCCAGTCCAAGTCCGCTGCTGGACGTCGTGTCACGCGACGGGCTGTCGGCTGGCTGGGTCCAGAACCGGCGGAAGGCCTGGTCGCGTTGGGCCGGCGTCATGCCCGGTCCGCTGTCGATGACCTCCAGCCGGACGCGGTCGTGATGCCGGCCAACCGAGACGGTGATCTGCCCGTGCCTGGGGGTCACGTCAAGGGCGTTGGCCAAGAGATTGTCGAGAACCTGCTCAAGGTGTCCAGGGGTGGCCGCGACGCTGGCCTGGCCCGTTGATGCCAGGAGCTGGATCTGACGTTCTTGCGCCAGCGGGGACCAGATGGCCACCCGCTCCCTGACGAGCTGGGTCAGGTCGACGGTGACCGGGGCCGGTTGGGTGTTCTCGGCCCGGGCCACGGCCAAGAGCCCGTCGACCAGACGAGACAGACGCGCGATCTCGCCGAGCGCACCGTCCAGCTCGCCCGCCGCGGCGGGGTCCACGTCGTCGACGAGCAGTTCGAGTCGTAGCCGCAACGCCGCTAGTGGTGTCCGCAGCTGGTGGCTGATGTCGGCCACCAGGGTCCGGTGGCTACCGATCAGGGCCTCGAGGCGGCCGGCCATGTCGTTGAACGTGACTGCCAGGTGCCGGGTCTCGGGGGGGCCCGTCAGGGGCGAGGCACGCACCGTGAGCTCGCCGGCCCCGAGCCGGTCTGCGGTGGCGTCAAGTCGTCGCAGGGGCCGTCCCACCCATCTGGCCAGCGCGATGCTCAGGGTCGTGGCCAAGAGGATCGCGGCCAGTCCGGTCAGAGCGAGCCCGAGCCACAGGCTGGCCACCTGTTCGTTGAGGGGATGGGCGGCTCGCTGCACCACTGCCGCTCCCACGATCCGCGAACCGGAGTAAGCCGGTCGCAGGACGAGCAGACCGTCGCTGGGACTCTCCTGCCACTGCTGGACGGTCTGGCCCGAAAGGGCCGCAGCGACCTGCGCCGGGGTAACCCGTAGCTGGGCGGGGCCGGCGATGACGACGTGTCCGTTCTTGTCGTAGACGGCGATCGCGTCGTTGCCGATCAGCGCCGGGCGATAGCCAAGGGTGCCGGTTATCACAGTGCCGCGCTCATGGTCGGCGAGCTGTTCTTCGGCTGCGCTGGCCAGGGCGGTGGCGGCTGAGACGGTTCGGTCGGCGAATGCCTCGCGGTCATGGGTAGCGGTCATCACGCCCAGCGGCACCACCACCCCGATCAGCAGAGCCAGGGTCAGACCGAGGAAGGCGGCGAGGATACGTCGGGTCATCGGGGACTGTTACTCGGTCGACGCGAGCCGGTAGCCGACGCCGTACACGGTCTCTATCAGGGCGGGGTCTCCCAGCTTGCGCCGTAGCGAGGCGACGTGGACGTCGAGCACCTTGCTTGGCCCGTACCAATGTCCGCCCCAGGCCCGTTCGAGGATCTCCTGTCGGGTCAGCACACGTCCCGGGTCCTCGGCCAGGCACGACAGCAGGTCGAACTCCTTGGGCGTCAAAGCAATGTCGCGGTCCGCCATGAAGACCCGTCGCGTGCGCGGGTCGACGGTGAGCGCGCCGTGGCGTAGCTGACTTGTCTCGGTGGGGTTGATCCGGCGCAGCACGGCGCGCACGCGTGCGAGCAGCTCGACGAAACCGAAGGGCTTGATGAGGTAGTCATCGGCGCCCGCGTCCAGCGTGGCCACTCGCGTGGCTTCCTCGCTGCGCGCCGTCACCGCGATGATTGCCGCCGACGACCGTGCGCGCAGCCGTTGGCACAGCTCCAGCCCGTCTATGTCCGGGAGCCCGAGATCGAGCAGGATCACGTCGGCCGGCCCAGCCAGGAGAGCCTGACTTCCGTCGGCCGCCCTGCTCACGGTGTATCCCGCCCTGACCAGGCCGCGCTCTAACTGTCGCCCGATTGCCAGGTCGTCTTCGATGACCAGGACGTGTTGACCGGTTGGCGGGTCCGGGGCCCGCGGCGACATCGCCATGTCCCCTGGGCCTACTGTCACGAGGACTGCCTCACCACAACGCTCGAGCGTCCCACCTGGGCGGCGCCGTCGTGGCGGATGGACCGGGCCGTCCACGGCGACGTGAGGGGAAGCAGGGCCACGGCGAGGGCGACCCCAGCGATCAGCGAGGCCAGCACCAGCCCACGTCGCTGTCCCTTTCCGCTCGGTCTCTTCTCGGCAGGCACGGCGCTGTCCGCGCGTGGCCACCAGTCCCGCAGCGACAGCTTCACCGCGTCCTTGATGTGACCCAGCACGTGCAGCGCCATCAGGGCGAACCAGAGAATGAAACTTGCTTTGTGGGCGCTCAGGATCAGCCCGTGCTGCTGCGGCCCCACGACGAGCAGCGCCACGCCGGTCACCAGGACCGTCCCGGTGAGGATGACCAGCAAGGGTGCGCTCCAGCGCAGCAGCGGGGGAGGCGGTCCGTGGCGAACGTAGCTGGGGCTGTGGGTGTAGTAGCGGAAGAACCGGTAGAGCGTGCTGGCGAGCTTGAGTGCGGTCAGCGGGACGAGGACGAGTCCGACGAAGATGTGGACGGTGATCAGCTGGCGAACCTGCAGGATGGTGATTCCCTCGACGAACAGCACCACCAGCAGGAGCAGGCCTACGGCACCGGTCAGTCGGGCGTTGCCATCGGCGCCTTCAGCACCTTCAGGACCCTGTTCGCCCATCGTGGCTTTTGCCCATATTCGTGTCAGAGCCATAGTTTCAGTCCTCCGTGAGCAACAGGGCAAGGGTCGGGCAGTCTGCTACTGCCCGGCGGGCGTAGGTCATCAGCTCGGGAGGTACTGGCCGCGGATCAAGCAGGGGGTACCCCCACTCGTCCAGGCTGATGAGCTCGGGCACGAGCTCTGCGCAGAGCCCATGGGCTTTACAGGTGATCGGGTTGACTCGCAGTCGTGCTGCCATCAGTGCGCCAGGTCCTGGGACAGCGGGAGCCAGGGGAATCGGGTGGGCGGGCAGGGGTTGCCACGCCGGTGGCGGGCGAGGTCTGCTGAGAACGTGGCCAGCGTGCTGGCCACGAAGCGTGCCGTGCCGTCCGGGTGATGGCAGGCGCCGCGTCCCTCGACCAGGGCCAGACGACGTTCCAGCCGGTTCTTGACGTTGGTGGTGTTGCCGCTTCGGGTCAGTACGGCGAGATCCTCGGCAATCGCCGGCAGACCCAACATGCAGGGGCCGCACTGCCGGGCGCTCTGGCCGGCGAGCCACGTGGCCACCCGCTGGCTCTCGGCCAGGCCGCACGCCGACGTGGGTAACGCCAGGAGCACGCCGGCGCCGATCGCGGCACCGGCGGCTGTCAGGTCGGCGGGGGTCAGCCGCAGCGCCAGCGCCGTCTCGGCCGGGAGCCAGGCACCGAAGTACCCACCGACTAAAACGGCCTGCACCGCTTCGGTGAGTCCGCCGGCGGCCTCGAATGCGGCCCGCAGGGGCATTCCGAATGCCAGCTCGTACACCCCCGGCTGTTGCACGGCACCGGCGACCGTCACGAGCAAGGATCCAGGCGCCTGGGGGGTCCCGATGGAGCGGAACCACTGGTCCCCATGGCGAGCGATCAGCGCCAGGTGCGCGAGTGTCTCGGCGTTCTGCACGAGCGTGGACCGGCCGTTGACGCCTCGCTCAAAGGGCCGCGGCGGCGTAAACGTGGGTAGCGCGGGAGCGCCGGACAGGAAGCGCACCAGCGCGGTCTCCTCGCTGGCCACATACTCCGTCGGCACCTGGACCACCTTGATGGCGACCGGGTCAAGGCCAGCCGCCTCCCGCTCGGCCACCGCCGCGTGGATCGGGGAAGGCCCGGCGTGCAGAGCGACGATCACCTCGCGGGCCCCGACGGCGTCGGCGGCCAGGACGGCGCCGTCCAGCACCAGATGGGGCCGGGTATGCGTGAGGTAGGCGTCCTTGCGGGAGGCGGGCTCACCTTCGGCGGCGTTGACCACCACCACCGGCCTGCGGCGTCCGGCGACGGCGCGCATCTTGCGAGCCGTCGGAAAACCGGCCCCGCCGTGTCCGGTCAGGCCGGCCCGCTCGACAGCGTCGATCAGCATCGTGGGGGCTTGATCACCGCCGAAGCCGCGCAGGAGAAAACCGCCGTGTCGCTCGAGGTGCTCGGCAAGAGGCATCGGTCGCGCCAGATCGGGACCGCCGATCAGAAGCCGGGGCAGTCCTACCGGCGCGAACTCGACCGGCGAAGGGGCGGCCGGCAGGGTAGGGGTCACTGTCCGGTGCCTCCGCCCTGCGTGCTGCCAGCCTTGGCCAACACCTGGCCGGTGACCTTGGCACCGTTGATGTTCAGCGTGACGGTCAGCGCGACAGGCTGACCGTTCTTGTCCTTCGTGTCGATCTGCAGGACGCTGCCGTTCAGGCCAGTGAGCTGACCGGTGTACTGCTTGGGCTGCGACGGTGTCCCGTAGCTGACCTGGCTTCCCGACAAGCTCACCCCGCCTCCGTCGGAGGGGGTCCCGTCCAGGACGATGTCCAGCAGGCCATTCGTGCCCCCGGTGGTGGTCGCGAGGACGCGAATCGCGATCTGCCCGCTCTGATTGGGTGCACTCTGGGAGATCGAGCCGGCCAACGGCGCCCTGAACGGCGGGTTGGGCAGCGCCCGCGGGGAGGACGCCGTAGACGAAGACAGCTTTCCGGTCGTGGCAGCGGCCGGTTTGTTGCGCAGCACCAGGGAGACGGGTGTGCCGGCTTTCAGGGCCCAGCCAGGCTGGAGTGGACCGCTGGCCCACCATCCCAGCGCGAGAACCGGTAGCAGCACGGAGAGGATCGCCGAGCTCACCCGGATACCGCGGTGCTCGGGCCAGCCAGCCCCGAGTCGATACCACAGTGCGAGAACGACTGATCCGACGCAGACCGCCGCCACGGCATCGAAAAGTGGCAGCTTCGTGTCGGTTCCGGTGCCCAGAGAGTGCAGCACCGCGACCGGCCAGCAGGCATACGAAGCCCAGTGGATCCAGCGCCACGTCTGGTATCCCAGCCGTGCCCGCAGCAGGCTTGTCACGGTCAGGGCGATCAGCAGATCGAACGACAATGCGCCAAGTCCGAGCCAGAACGGCCGGTAGGTACCGGCGAACGGCAGGACTGCATCCGTCCAGCTCACCGGTGCGAACGAGTCGATGACGGTCGTGGCGATGTGTATTGCAAGGAACACCAAGACGAGCAGGGACACGTTGCGGTGCAGGCCCATCGTCACGAACCGCGGCAGCTTCGGGCGGGCGTATCTGCTGGAGGTGAGGATTCCCAGCACCATTGACGCCGTGAGCAGGACCAGTGCGGCGATGCCGGTGGAGCGGGTTGCGAACCACCACACCTGGCTATTCATCGAGAGCCCCCTGCCAGCCACTCACAGTGGCGACTTTATCGTGGCGGCCCACCGCGCGCGCGGGCAACCCGAGGTGGGTGCCCCGAGGGTCGTTGCTTACCCGGACATGTTGGCCATGCATTGCTTGGTACCGCTGTGCAGCCCGATCAGGAGCCACCCGAAACCGCCGCGGGCGGAGCCTGCTGTGAGTTGTCTGCCGGGGGCTGGGCCGGAGCTGCCAGCGGCGCCTGCTGGTTGTTCTGGTCCGGGGGTGGGGCTGGGGCCGTGTTGGCGTTGTCGGTGCTCGCCCCTGATGATGCCGCGGCGGGGGAGGACGCGGCTTGTGACTGTGCGGGCTGCGCCAGCACCACACCGAGCGCGACCGAACCCACGGCCGCCGTCACTGCGGCGCCCTTGGTCAGTGCCCGGATCCGCTGCAGTCCTGCGTCACGGGACATTGCTCCACGCGTCGGGCCGCTGCGGCTGGGTCGATCGGGTTGGTGGCTCATGTCTGCAGACTGCCGGACGATCTTCACAGGTTCCTGTGAAACTCGTTCAGAACCCGTAAAGATCTCGGTCCAACACGCTGTCGGTCGGCGCCGACCCGTAGGGCGCGTGCGACCCAGTTGGCCACGTCACGTCAGGGGCCCAGCGGCGTCAGCAGGGGCGACGAACAGGGACCTGCCTTGATGGCCGTCCAGGGCGATGCTGAAGCTGTGCAGGTCGTCCACCTCACCCACGACCTCGTCGGTGAACATGTCGACCACGACCGAACCAGGGTCCAGATAGGTTGAGTTGATCGTCCCAACGATCGGCTCCTGGCCAAAGTTCAGCACGGTGACCTGGTGCTCGACGGGGTTCAGAAGGCGGTGAACCATGACCAGCATCGCCTTGTTTGCCACGCCGGGCACATCGACCTGAGTGCTCGTGGCAATGGCATAACGTTCGCGCAGCGCGAGGATCCGGCGAAGCTGTGAGACGAAGGATGCCTGATCTTTGAGCTGTTCGGGCAGCGGCCCATACAGGCTCACGGCTTTTGGCATCCCTGCCCGCGGCTGCTCTGACTCGGGCTGGGATCCCATGAGGTCGTAGGCAGAGCGATGGATCCAGCGGGTGTCCCCGGTCGCCAGCAGGGGCGCGATCCTTTTCGGGTCGAGGGTCAGCATGCCGAGCAAGTCCCAGCCGGACAGCGAGAACACCCCCGGTTGCAGGGCGTTGAACATCGCCAGGAGCAGGTGGGCCTGCCGGATCTTGCGGATCTGCTCATCGGTGAGGTTCTCGATGCTGGTGTATCCAAGGGCGGCGGCGATCACGGTTCCGGTGGTCGAGGCGATCCCGTTCGTCGAGAAGATGAGGTTATA
>Ga0182021_10006481_pt1 | contig 13906 bp, 10 predicted proteins | sample 612E3MmetaG_FD_120493 | JGI IMG/M metagenome (GOLD analysis project Ga0182021, IMG submission 120493) | Permafrost microbial communities from Stordalen Mire, Sweden - 612E3M metaG (Illumina Assembly) | ecosystem: Environmental > Terrestrial > Soil > Wetlands > Permafrost | place: Sweden...
AGTTCATCGCGGTGCAGATGGACGGCGACGACGGCGAGGGCACCGTCACCGAGAAGCGGTATCCGCTGTCGGCGGCTGAAGCAGACGGCACCCTCACCTGGGTGGCCTCCACCTACAGCCCCGAGAACGACGCCGTGTACGACGGCGTCGCCCGCCCGGGGGTCCGCCTTATCACCTTCGCCCCTCTCCTCAAGAGCAAGGTCCTCCCCCTGCCCGCGGTCTTCGACCGTCTGCTGGAACTGGGCCGCTGGGGCATGAACACCGAGGTGGAGATCGAGTTCGCCGTGGAGTTGCCCGGGCGATCGGACCAGCCTGCCGACTTCGGCTTCGTGCAGATGCGCCCGATGGCCCTGTCGCGCGAGCTGGAGGAGTTGGACATCGAGGAAGTGGAGCCCGCTCAGGTGCTGGTGCGCTCAACGAGCGTACTGGGCAACGGCAAGTTCGCCCGCCTGCACGATGTGGTGGTGGTGGACCACGACCGCTTCGACCGGGCCAAGACGGCGGAGATAGCCATGGAGGTGGCCCGCTTCAACGGGGAACTGGTCGCGGCCGGCGTTCCGTACATCCTCTTCGGCTTGGGCCGCTGGGGCTCGGCCGACCCCTGGCTGGGCATCCCCGTCACGTGGGAGCAGATCAACGGCGCACGGGTGATCGTGAGTCGGGCCTCAAGGACATCAAGGTGACGCCGTCGCAGGGCAGCCACTTCTTCCAGAATCTCACGTCGTTCCGGGTGGGCTACTTCACGGTGAACCCCGGCGACGGTGAGGGCTTCGTGGACTGGGACTGGCTGGGAGCGGCGCCGGCGGTCAGGGACGCCGGCTACGTGCGCCACCTACACTTCGAAGAGCCCCTGCTGGTGATGATCGACGGGAAGCACCAGCGCGGGGTGATCCTGAAGCCGGAGCCTAGAGCCTGACAGGGATGCCGTGCCGCGCCATGTACTCCTTGGTCTCGCGAATAGAGTACTCGCGGTAATGGAAGATGGACGCGGCCAGGACGGCGTCCGCCTTGCCCTTGTCGACGACTTCCACCAAGTGGTCGAGCGTCCCGGCGCCGCCGCTCGCGATGACCGGCACGTTGACGGCTTCGGCCACGGCTCGGGTGAGTTCCAGGTCGTACCCGTCCTTGGTGCCGTCGCAGTCCATGGAAGTGAGAAGGATCTCCCCGGCCCCCAGCGCGACCGCGCGCTTGGCCCATTCGACGGCGTCCAGCCCAGTGGGAACCCGCCCCCCGTTCAGATAGGCCTCCCAATAGAGCCCTTCGCCGCCACCGAGCCCGCACACGGCCTCCCCGGCGCCGCCCACCACAGGGACCATCCCCGGCCTCGCCGCCACCCGCTTGGCATCGATTGCCAACACGACGCACTGGGAACCAAAGCGCCGCGCGCACACCGAGATGAGGTCGGGGTCTTTGATGGCGGCCGAGTTCAGAGACACCTTGTCGGCGCCGGCGCCCAGTAAGGCGCGGACATCATCCTCGCTGCGGATGCCCCCGCCGATGGTGAACGGTATGAACAGTTCCTCGGCGCAGTGCCGGGCCAACTCCACGATGGTGTCGCGCTTCTCGTGAGAGGCGGTGATATCGAGGAACACCACCTCGTCGGCGCCTTCCTTGTCGTAGCGGGAGGCCAGCTCGACCGGGTCTCCGGCGTCGCGGATGTCCACGAAGTTGGTGCCTTTGACAACCCGTCCGCGGTCCACGTCGAGGCAGGGGATGACCCGTTTAAGCAGCATCAGGCGTCAGTTCCGCAGGTGATCTCGCCGCCGGTGGCGGGAACCCCGCCACGCGGGATGCCGCAGCAGCCCTGCACGTCGCTGTCCAACACGGCCCGGGCCTCCGCCACCGTGAACCGCTTCTCGTAGAGCGCCTGCCCGGCTATCACGCCGGTGATGCCCAGCGGCTCCAACTCCTTTATGGCGCGCAGGTCGTCAAGGCTGGTCACCCCGCCCGAGGCGATGATCTCCAGCGAACTGTTCTCGGCCATTTGCCGCAGGCCTTCCAGGTTGACGCTCTGCATCATCCCGTCGCGGCTGATGTCGGTGTAGAGGACCTCCCAGACACCCAGCTCCTCCAGTTCGTGCGCCAAGTCCAGGGCGCTCACTTCGCTCTGCTGCTGCCAACCGCGCGTCTTCACGAGTCCGTTCTCCGCGTCAACGGCCACCACGATCCGGCCGGGACCGAGCATCTCCAGCGCACGCTTGAGGAATGCCTGGTCCTCCACCGCGCTGGTCCCGAGCACCGCCTTCGCCACGCGGCTGTCGCGCACCAGTTCGAGCGAGGCCTCGCTGCGGAAGCCGCCGCCCGCTTCAACCGGGATCGAGATAGCCTCGGCGATCCCGCGGATGATCTCGAAGTTCTGCGGCTCCCCCGTCCGGGCGCCGTCCAGGTCGACCACATGCAGGTAGTGCGCCCCCTCTTCCACCCAGCACTTGGCCATGGCCACCGGGTCGTCCCCGAAGACGGTCTCGTGTGCGAAGTCGCCGCGGCGCAGACGCACGCAGCGGCCGCCCTGGATGTCGATGGCGGGCAGCAGTCTCATATGACCACCTCCGGGCCGGGGACCGACGCATCGGCGCCGGCGGCGCCGGCGGGCTCGCCGGGGACAGGCTCGACGGCCAGCCCGGCCCTGCGCGCGAAGTTGCGGTAGAAGCGCAGCCCAAGGGTGCTCGACTTCTCCGGATGGAACTGCACGGCGGCCACGTTCCCGGTCTCGATGCCCGAGACGAACGTGATTCCGTCGTAGTCGGTCATGCACATGACGTCGCCGGGCAAACGGGGCACGACCGCATAACTATGCACAAAGTAGAACGCCGAACCGTCGGGGATGCCGTCGAACAGGTCGGAGCAACCGCACAGTTCCGCCTGGTTCCACCCGATATGTGGCACCTTGACCGTGGACGGCAGCGACCGGACGTCGCCGCGGATGAGGCTCAAGCCATCTACCCCAGGGTCTTCCTCGCTGCGCTCGAACAGCAACTGCAGCCCGAGGCACACACCAAGGAAGGGCACTCCGGCTTCGATCCGCTCCACGAGCGGCTCCACCAGACCCTTGCCCTTCAGTTGCTCCATAGCCGCGCCGAACGCGCCGACGCCCGGCAGCACCAGCGCTGTGGCTTCTCGGATGGCTTGCGGGTCGCTCCCCACGACGGCCGGCACGCCCACGTGCTCGAACGCCTTCTGGACGGAGCGCAGGTTGCCGGACCCGTAATCGATGATGTAGAGAGCACCGCCGGGCATGCCGCCCGCACCCACCGCCTGGGTCTGACTCACAGCACTCCCTTGGTGGATGGGATGCCGGTAGCCCGCGGATCGGCGGTGACGGCCTGGCGAAGAGCTTTGCCGAACGCCTTGAAGACCGCCTCGATCGTGTGGTGCAGGTCGCCCGCTGCCAATACACGAACATGCATAGTAATGCGGGCATTGTTGGTCACGGCGCGGAAGAACTCGGCCACCAGCCCGGCGTCGAACCCGGCGATCGCCTCGCCCACCGGCCCGCCCTCGTAGGCGAAGTAAGGCCGGCCGCTGAGATCGAGCGCCACCAGCACCAGGGACTCGTCCATGGGCACGAACATGCTGCCATACCGGTTGACCCCCCGCTTGTCGCCAAGCGCCTGAGCGATCACCGTCCCCAGGCAGAGGCCCACGTCCTCCACGGTGTGGTGCCCACCGGTGTGCAGGTCGCCCTGCGCTTGCACGGTGAGGTCGAAGAGTCCGTGACCCGCCACCAATTCCAGCATGTGATCGAAGAAGCCCAGTCCGGTGGAGATGGAGGCGTTGCCCACACCGTCCAGATCGAGGGCGACGGCGATGTTGGTCTCGCGCGTCTTACGCTCGATGCTGGCCTTGCGGCTACCCGTCTCCTGGGCTTTCGCGGAGTTGTCGGGCTGCACAGTCGCCTCCTGGTGGTAAGTCCGGCTCGGCTTGACCAGCGGAGGATAACACAGGGGTGCGCAGCCGCCGCGCCTCCTCATGCGCGCCCTTACGTGCCCGCGTGACCCCTCCGCGCGCCCGTGTGGATAATGCGGTGCAGGGTCAGTCAAGCGCATATTGACAGCTGCCGATAGAGGAACGTAAGCACTAGCGCCCAAGACAAGGGGTGAAGGGACCGATGCACGTCGACCGCCGGGTACTGTTCGGAGGAGCCGGGTTTGTCGGCTTCATCCTGGCGGCGTACGTGGTGATGCAGTTCCTCGCCCCCGGCTCGATCCCGCGCACGGCGCTCTCCGACGCCACCAACCCGCTGCTCGAGCTCGCCGGTTTGGTCCTGGCCCTCGTGGCCATCCGCAAGAACGCAGATGGGCCGTATCGCTGGACCTGGATCTTCTTGGCCGTCTGGGCGGCCGCCAATCTCTTCGCCGATGCCACATGGGGTTGGTACGAAGTGGTGCTCCGCTCCCCGCTGCCGTCCCCGTCGATAGCCGATATCGGTTATCTGACCTCCTACCCGATCGGCTTCCTGACCGTCGCGTTCGCAACCTGGAAGGGCTCCGGCACGTTACGCACGACCGAGGCGGCTCTCGATGCACTGATGATCACCGTCGGCGTGGGAGGCCTCATGTGGCCGCTGCTGCTGGCACCCATGCTCAGGAACGCTCCCCTTGGCTACAGCGCCCTGGCCAGTGTCGCCTATCCCCTCGGCGACCTGTTGGTGTTCGCAGCGTTCATCTCCCTCCTCTTCTGCACCATCCGCGAGCGCCCGCCCCGCTTCCTCATGGTCATCTGGCTGGCCTTCGCCGTCCAGTTCTTCGCCGACATCGCCTCGTTCGCGCAGATCGCGAGCGGGATCGCATACGTGAGCGGTGGTTGGGTCGATTCGTTCTGGGCTCTCCCGTTCGCCCTGACCGGGACGGCGACGTTGATGGGCCTCTATCCCGATGGATCCGCCCGAGCGCCCGAGCGACAGAGCGACAGCGTGCACCGCCGAGCTCTCACCTACTCACGCGTGCTGATACCGTACCTTGCCGTGCCTATCGCGGGAGTGCTCATCTGGGTGCAGTTCGAGCGCTTTGGAGCAGTATGGAACACCGACATGAAGGTGCTGGTCTACGTCGGGATCGCCCTGGTCGTGCTCCTGGTGGTCCGGCAACTGGTCACGCTGTTACGCAACCGCTCCCTCTACTCGGGACTTGCGGATCTCTCGCGGGAACTGAGCGACCGGGTGCACGCTCTGGCCGGGATGACTCGGCGGCTGGAGGAACTGAACACAGGGGCCATCCACCTCAACAGCCTGCGAGCTCTCTCCGAGATCATGCAAGGCGGGCTGCAGCTCGCCTGCTCGGTGACCAGGTCCCCGGCCGCGTGGATCAGTCTCAAGGGGGACGACGGGAGTGAGACTGTATCCGCGGCGTTCGGTCCCAAAGACATGCTCCCCGTACAGGGGGAAGCCCCTGAGACGTTCCTACCCGAGGAGGGACAACGCCTCGAGCCGGTGATCCTGGAAGCCTGCGGGGAGAAGATCGGCACGCTGTGGTTGCTCAAGCCGGCCGTCGACAACGAAGGACCAGACCTCGTCCAAGCGGTGGGAGCTCAGTTGGCCACCGCCATCGATAACACCCGCCGTTACGAAGAGGTGCTCCGGCTGGCCGAGCGAGACCCGCTCACCGGCCTGTACAACCATCGGGGGATCCATCAGCGCCTCGCCATAGAAGGGCGGCGGGCCCAACAGCGCGGCGGCGAACTCTCCCTCGTGATGATCGACCTCGACGACTTCAAGCTCCTCAACGACACCTACGGGCACCCCGCCGGCGACCGGGTGCTGAGCCAAGTGAGCGACACCATCCGTTCCGTTCTGCGGCACACCGACCTGGCGGGCCGCGTGGGCGGCGACGAGATGATGCTCGTACTTCCCGACACCGACCGGGACGGAGCCGTGCAAATGGCCCAGCGTCTCCGTGAGACCCTCAGTGCCGAGCCGTTCGTCGCCGACAAAGGCCGGAAGATACCCCTCAGGCTCAGCCTGGGCATCGCCACCTATCCCCACGACGCCGATACCCTCACCGGCCTGGTGGGGGTCGCAGACGCCGGCCTGTACGCATCCAAGCAGAGGGGCGGCGATACCGTGACCGAGCCCGGAGCGCCGCCGGCGCCGCCGGTGGAATCCGTAGGCCTGCACGGGATCGCAGGCAGGCTGATGGACATCGTGGGGGCCAGGGACCACTACACCCGTAGGCACTCCGACCAGGTGGCCATGCACGCCCTCAAGCTCGGCGAAGCGCTCGGGCTGCCCGATGCGTCCCTCGACACCCTCAAGCTCGCCGCGATGCTTCACGACGTCGGCAAGCTGGCCGTCGGGCCGCGGGTGCTCCGCAAGCCGGCCGCGCTGACCGACGACGAGGAGCGCTCGGTGCGTCGGCACATCGACATGAGTGAGAGCATCATCCGCGACCTACCACGGGTGGCCGAGGTCCTCGAAGCGGTGCATTCCCATCACGAGCGCTACGACGGCGCCGGTTACCCGTCGGGCCTGTTCGGCGAGGACATCCCGCTGCTGGGCCGCATCCTCGCCGTCGCTGACGCCTACGCGGCCATGACCGTGGACCGGCCGTACCGGGCGAAACTGTCCGCCGACCAGGCGCGCCTGGAACTGCTCAAGGTCGCCGGGTCGCAGCTCGATCCCGAACTGGTGGGCAGGTTTCCAGACTCTGGACAAGGACCCGGGCAAGGGTCACCTGGCGGCGGCCGGGTAGCTTCTCCGCCGGGTAGCGTAGCCGCTCGGACGCTCTCGCCTATTCCCCCTCGGTACGCAGCTCCGCGGAGAGCTTGTGGAAGAAGAACCCCTCGCTGTCTGCCACCCGGGCCAGCCGCGGCGTGAGCACCCGGGCGGTTCCCGCGGGAATCTCCACGAACGATGACTTCCGCATGAACGTGTCGACCGAGAGCGGTGACGAGAACCTTGCCGAGCCGCCGGTGGGCAGTACATGGTTGCTGCCGGCGATGTAGTCGCCGAACGCGGTAGGGGTGCCGTGCCCCAGGAAGACGGCCCCGGCGGAACGCACCCGCGCCAGGAACCCGCGAGAATCGGTCACTTGGATCTCCAGGTGCTCCGGGGCGTAGGTGTTGACCAGTCCGGCCGCCAGTTCCAGGAAGTCCTCCCCCGGGGCCGGATAGAAAGCCCAGAACCGGCGGGCGCCCAAGGCGTCGCCGGCGGGCTGCTCCGCCGGAGCCGAAGCGGCGTCATTCTCTGAGGCCGGCGCGCCGGCGCCCTGAGCAGACGCAGCCGCGAAGCGCGCCGTTACCAGTTCCGCCACCGCCTGTTCCACCGCCCGGCACAGGTCCGGAGAATCGGCGACCAGCATGGCCTCCGCCCCGCTCCCGTGCTCTTCTTGGGCGAGCATGTCGGCGGCTATCCACGCTGGGCGAGCCGTGGAGTCGGCCACCACAAGGACCTCGCTGGGACCGGCCAGGCTGTCGATGCCCACACTGCCGTACACCTGCCGCTTCGCTTCCATCACGTAGGCGTTGCCCGGGCCGCAGATGACGTCCACGCGTGGCACCGTCTCCGTCCCGTGGGCCATGGCCGCGATCGCCTGGGCGCCGCCGACCCGGAACACCTTCTCCACTCCCATCAGCCGCGCGGCGGCCAGAACCGAGCGGTTGACCCTCCCGTCTTTGCCGGGCGGGGTGCAGATGACCAACTCCTCCACCCCGGCGACCAAAGCCGGCACCGAGTTCATGATGACGGTGGAGGCGTAGGCGCCCAATCCTCCCGGCACGTAGAGGCCGGCCCGTCGCACCGGCAGGTGGCGGATGCCCAGGATCTGCCCCTGCGGCCCCACATCTTCCCAGTCGGCCCGAAGCTCGTGGCGATGGAAGAAGGCCGAGTTGTCGCGGGCGGTCCGCAGGGCCTCCAGTAGCTCGGGCTCCACGTCCGCATAGGCGGCGTCGAGATCCGCCGCTGGCACCAGGATGGTGGCCGCCGTGGCCCCCCGCCAATCGAAGCGGGCGGTGGCCGCGGCGACGGCCGTGTCGCCGCCGGTCCGGACGTCCGCCACGATGGCGGCCACCCGTTCGGCGATGTCCCGGCTGGAGGATTCCGGCGGCCGCAGCGAAGCCACCGTCTGAGGGACCGCAGCCAGGGTGAGCGCCTCTATCCGCATGCGTGCCCCTTTCTACGCCCCGCGGCGGGCATCCGCGTGGCTACTTACCGTTCCCGTTGCCGGCGCCGTTCGCCGGCGCGCCCTGGCACACGCAGGTCTCGCCGAGCAGGGCCTTCAGTTCGGCGAAAAGGCTGGTCTGCGGGTCCACCCGGAAGCCGTCGCCGAAGCGGAGACGCCGCATCATGGCGCCGTGCTTGACGTTCATCTCCACCGAGCAGGGCCCCGGGAAGCGAACCAGGATGCGCTTGAGATCGTCGATGACCGTGTAGGGCAGCCGTTCGCCGTCCACGCTGAGGGCCACCGGCTCCAGCCCCGTCTTGGGCGTGAAGGACTCTATGACCATGGGGATGAACTTGATCTCGGCCTCGTCCTTCTTGTCCACCCGGCCCTTGATCTTCACCACCTTGTCCTCCACCAGCAGCTCGCGGTGCTCCTGGAAGAGGGCCGGGAAGCACAGCATCTCCACTTGGCCCTCCATGCCCTCCACCGTGACGAAGGCCATCATCTCGCCGGAGCGCTTGGTGGTGATGCGCTTCACCGTGCTGATCATGCCGATGATGGTGGTCACCGTCCCGTCGGGCAACTCGCCCAGCTGGCTGATGAGTTGCCCGGCCTCGCGCCGTATCTGGTCGCGGATGTCCCTCAGCGGATGCGAGCTCACGTAGAGGCCCAGGGTCTCCTTCTCGAGGGCGAGTAGCTCTTCCTTGCTGAAGTCGCTGGCGGGGATGTCCACGGGCGGCGCGCCGTTCACGCGCGCCCCGTTGCCGTTGCGGCTCCCGCCCTTGCCCGGCGCCGGTTCCGCCTCAGCGAACAGGTCGAAGATGGAGCCCTGACCCTTGTCGGCGTCGGCCTTCATCTTCTTGCCGTGGGCCATCGCCTGCGGGAGTACTTGCAACATGCCCCGCCGCGACGGTCCGACGGAGTCCATCGCCCCCGACTTCAGCAGACTCTCTATGGCTCTCTGGTTGACGGTGCCCATATCCACCCGCTCGCAGAAGTCGAACAGTCCGGTGAACGGGCCGTCCTTCTGGCGCGCTTCCAGGATGTTGCGTATGGCCGTCTCCCCCACATTCTTCACAGCGCTCAGCCCGAAACGGATGCGCCCTTCCACCCCGCGGAAGTCCACCACCGACTCGTTGATGTCCGGCGGTAGCACCTCGATGCCCATGTCGTTGGCCACGTTCACATAGAACGGGACCTTGTCCTTGGTGTCCATGACGCTCGAGATGAGAGCGGCCATGTACTGGACCGGATACTTGGCCTTGAGATAGGCGGTGCGGTATGAGATGAGCGCGTAGCAGGCCGCGTGCGACTTGTTGAACGAGTAGTCCCCGGCCTTCTGCATGAGCGACCACAAGAGGTCGATGGCTTTGGGAGCAGTGTTGTTGGCCGCCGCGCCCTCGCGGAACTTGGGCTCCAGCTTGTCCATCTTCTCTTTGATCTTCTTGCCGATAGCTTTGCGCAGGTCGTCGGCCTGGGCCGGCGTGAAGCCGCCGATCACCTTGGAGATCTCCATCAACTGCTCTTGATAGATGGCCACCCCGTAGGTGGGCCCCACGATGGGCTCCAGACGCGGGTCCTCGAACCGGATCTGCGAGGGATCGCGCTTGTTGCGCGCGTACACCGGGATGTAGTCCATGGGGCCCGGGCGATAGAGGGCCACCAGGGCGATGAGGTCGTCGAACAGGGTCGGGTTGATATCCCGGAGCGCCTCGCGCATCCCGCTCGATTCGAACTGGAACACGCCTTCCGAGTCGCCCTTGGCGAGCATGCGGTACGTCTCGGCGTCATCCAGCGGGATCGTCTCGATGGCGAAGTCCGGATTGCCGCCCTCCCGGATGATCTTGACTGCCTGGTCGATGACGTCCAGGTTGCGCAGCCCCAGGAAGTCCATCTTCAGCAGGCCGAGCTTCTCCACGTCGGTCATGGAGACCTGGGTGACCACCTCGGCGTCGCCCTTCTGCATGAGCGGCAGGTGGTCGGTGAGCGGGCCCTTGGAGATGACCACGCCCGCAGCATGGATGGAGTCCTGGCGGATGAGGCCTTCGAGCGGCCGAGCCATGTCGATGACCTGCTTCACCAACTCTTCGGCGTCGTAGGCCTTGCGCAGGTCGCCCTTGGCGTCGTTCAGGCAGTCATCCAGGGTGATGTTGAGCACCTCGGGGATCAGCTTCGCGATGCGGTCGGCTTGGTTGTAGGGCACGTCCATCACCCGGGCGGCGTCGCGGATGGCCTGCCGCGCCTTGATGGTGCCGAACGTGGCTATCTGCGCCACCCGGTCGCGCCCGTACTTGGCCGCCACGTACTCGATGACTTTCTCGCGGCCCACGACCGAGAAGTCGATGTCGATATCGGGCATGCTGATGCGGTCCGGGTTGAGGAACCGCTCGAACAGCAGCTTGTACTTGATGGGGTCGAGGTCGGTGATGCCCAACAGGTACGACACCAGCGAGCCGGCGGCCGACCCGCGGCCCGGGCCCACCGGGATGTCCGACCTCTTGGCGTAGCTGACGAAGTCCCAGACGATGAGGAAGTAGGCCGGGAAGCCCATCTTCTCCACCACCGCCAGCTCGCTCTCGAGTCGGTCCCGGATCTCCGGGGTGACGTCTTCCCCGTAGCGGCGCTCGAGGCCAAGCTCGCACTGGTAGCGCAGGTAAGATGTCTCGTCGTAGCCTTCGGGCGCCGGGTAGTGCGGGATGAGCATGTCCTCGAGGTTGATCTCCACGTTGCAGCGCTCGGCGATCTCCAGCGTGGTGGCCACCGCTTCGGGATGGTCGCGGAACATGTCGAGCATCTCTGCTTCGCTCTTGAAGAAGAACTCCTCGGAGGAGAAGCGCATCCGGTTCTCTTCCGATAGCCGGGAGCCGGTCTGGATGCACAGCAGGACGTCGTGGGCCGCGGCGTCGGACTCGCGCAGGTAATGGACATCATTGGTGGCTACGAGTTTGAGGCCGGTCTTCTCCGCCAACTGGATGAGGTTGGGGTTGATGTTGGCCAGTTCCTCGATCTTGGTCTCCTGGATCTCCAGATAGACGTCGTCGTCCCCGAAGATGTCCAGAAGGCGCTTGATCTCCGCCTCGCCGGCGGCCATCTGCCCGTCCCGCAATGCGCGCGACAGGCGGCCGGTGGCGCACCCAGAGAGGCAGATGATGCCCTCGGAGTACTGCCGCAGCAGCGCGTAGTCCATCCGGGGCTTGTAGTAGTAGCCCTCGAGGAAGGCCAGACTGCCCAGTTTCAGAAGGTTCCTGTAGCCGGTCTCGTCCTTGGCCAGCAGGGTGAGGTGCCAGCGCTCCTCGTTACCGGCGTCCTTGCGGAACCGGTCTTCCACCACGTAGGCCTCGAGCCCGATGATGGGCTTGATGCCTTTCTTCCGGCACTCCTGATAGAACTGGATGATGCCCGAGAGCACCCCGTGGTCGGTGATGGCGAGAGCGGGCATGCCCATCTCGACCGCCCGCGCGACCAGTTGGTCCACCTTGCAGGCGCCGTCCAACGCCGAGTAATGCGTGTGGACGTGAAGGTGGCAGAAACCGGATCGAGGCCGTTCCTGCGCTTCGGTGTCGGTGGATGGAGATAGTGACGACAAGCTAAACAAAACTCCCTGGAAAATCGCGGGGGAAGAATGCCCCCTACCGCTTGATTCTACCCGAACCTCCTCGACCGTCAAGCGCTACCAGTGAACAAAGTCCGCTGTGAGCGGGATTCACGAGAGAGCGTGGATGTACTCCGTCGCCTCGGGATAGGCGGCGAGCAGGGCGTCACGCTCCCCTGCTTCGAAGTCCTCATACTCGAAACCCGGGTTCACCACGCAACCCACGAGGGCCCAAGCCGGGCCGGCTGCCGCAGACTCCGCGGCGTCGAGGACACACTCCGGCTTGTGCTCGAGCGGCGGCACCGCCCCGCTCGGCGAGGTCCCGGCGATGCGGGCAGCCATCCAGCGGCCGCCGGGCGCGAGCGCCTGGGGCACCTCCGGTCCCACGATCACGGTCTCCACCGGGTCAAGGAACACCATCTCCACCGGGCTGCCGGCATGAAAGAACCAAACTTCATCGAAACGCAGCCGATGGAAGCGGCTGGGGTCCTCTGCAGTGAGCATGTAGAGGATGGACGTGCAAAGCGCACGTCGGCCCACCGGGGTCGGGGTGACGACGGGCGAGCGGTAGGTCTCGCGGAAGTAGCCGCCCTCACGGTGAGGCAGCATGCCCAGCGCGGCAGCCGCCTCGGCAGCGTTGAGGCCACCGGTGCCGGCCGGGCCGGTGCCGGAGCCCGTGGCTGGTGCGGCGCTCGCCGTCATTCGCCTTCCGGCCGGACCGGGTTGCGGAGGTAGCCCACCCCGTCGATCTCCACTTCGACCTCGTCGCCCGGCTTCAACTCACCCACGCCGGGCGGCGTGCCCAGCATGATAAGGTCGCCCCGCTCCAGAGTCATCGACTGGCTGACGAGGGAGATGACCTCGTACGCGTCGCGGAACATGTCGCGGACCTGGCCCTCCTGGCGCAGCACGCCGTTGACCCGGGTGCGGATCCATGCGTCCGGCTCGGGGGCTTCGGTCTCCAAGAAGGGGCCGGCCACGGCGAACGTGTCGATGCCCTTGGCCCGCCACCACTGCTTGTCCTGGCCCTGCAGGTCGCGCTCGGTGACGTCGTTGGCGCAGGTCCAGCCGAGCACGGCGTGCTTGGCTTCTTCGGGCGTCACCCGGCGGGTGTCGCGCGCGATGACCACGGCCAACTCGCCCTCGTATTCCACGCGGGTGGCGTCCGTGGGGTAGATGATGGCGTCGCCATGCCCGATAAGGCTCGACGGAGGCTTGAGGAACAGGATGGGCGGCGGGACCTCCTCCGGCTGCACCACCGGCGCCGGCACCACGGCCTCGCCACTGGCTCGGCGCACCTCCATCTCATCCATGTGCTCGCGGAAGTTCCACCCCACGCACAGGATCTTCCCGGGATCCACGGGCGGCAACAGCATGCAGTCCTGCTCGGAGATCACCGCACCGGCCCGTTCGCCGGGCGAGATGATCTGGTAGCCGTTGCAGTCGAGAGAGGCCTCGTAGACCTCGCTTTCATACAGGATGCGCGCCAGCTTCATGGGTCACTCCGCCTTGTCGTCGTCGTTCGCGCCCAGCCGTCCATACAGCCCGCAAGTACCCGGCGGGCGCCCCGGCTCCTGCGGCTCCGCCGAAGAGCGGCACAGAGAGGGCGGCCGCTTGCTCTCGCTCTCCTCATCGAAAGCACCAGCCGCCAGCAGCAGGCCGTAGGAGATGGAATCCACCAGCGCCTCCCAGGACGCCTCCACGATGTTCTCGCCCACGCCCACGCTGCCCCAACAATCGCGCCCGTCGGAGGAGTCGATGATCACCCGGGTGGTGGCGGCCGTCCCCCGGTCCTCGTCCAGGATGCGCACCCGGTAGTTCACCAGGTGGATGTCGTTCACGTTGGGGAAGCGCCGCTCGATACCCATGCGCAACGCGGTGTCGAGGGCGTTCACGGGACCGTTCCCTTCGGCCGTCTCGATGAAGCGGTCGCCACCCACGTGCACCTTGACGGTGGCCTCGCTGAGCGTGGAGCCGTCCTCGCGCTGCTCGATGATGATCCGGAACGCCTCCAGGTGGAACAACTCCGCTTCCAGTCCCATCTCCGACCGCACCAGCAGCTCGAAGGACGCGTCGGCCGCTTCGTAGTGGTAACCCTCGTGCTCCTTCTCCTTGAGCCGCTCGAGCACCCGGTCGGCCAGTCCCGGATCGTCGTCCACGGGATAGCCGAGCTGCTTGACGCGCTGCTTGATGGTGGCCTTGCCCGCCAGCTCCGACA
>Ga0182021_10006482_pt1 | contig 13904 bp, 11 predicted proteins | sample 612E3MmetaG_FD_120493 | JGI IMG/M metagenome (GOLD analysis project Ga0182021, IMG submission 120493) | Permafrost microbial communities from Stordalen Mire, Sweden - 612E3M metaG (Illumina Assembly) | ecosystem: Environmental > Terrestrial > Soil > Wetlands > Permafrost | place: Sweden...
GTCGGGGCTAAAAATGCCCACTTCTTCTATCTCGCTGCGGCGCCCCGTGACCATGGAGAGCAACGGGTCGTTCTTGCGGAAACTGCCATCGCGCACGCGCACGAAAGCCACCACGCCCTGGTACTGGTCGTAGACCGAGTCGAAGATGAGCGCCCGCGGAGGCCCGTCGGCGTCGCCTTTGGGCGGCGGGATGCGGTTGACGATCGCCTCGAGCACCGCTGCCACGCCTTCGCCGGTCTTGGCGGAGATCTTGAGGATCTCGTCGTGTGCGCACCCGATGACGCTGACGATCTCGTCGGCCCGCTTCTCGGGCTCGGCGCCCGGCAGGTCGATCTTGTTGAGCACCGGGACTATCTCCAGGTCGTTCTCAAGGGCAAGCAGAGTATTGGCAAGAGTTTGCGCCTCCACCCCTTGGGTGGCGTCGACCACGAGGATGGCTCCTTCGCAGGCGGCGAGACTCCGGGAGACCTCGTAGGTGAAGTCCACGTGACCCGGCGTGTCGATGAGGTTGAACTGATACTCCTCACCGTCCTCCGCGTGATAGTAGATGCGGACGGCCTGAGCCTTTATGGTGATGCCCCGCTCGCGCTCCAGGTCCATGCGGTCGAGGATCTGCTCGCGCATGTCGCGCTCGGCCACGGTGTTGGTCATCTGCAGGATGCGGTCGGCCAGGGTCGATTTCCCGTGGTCGATGTGGGCGATGATGCTGAAATTGCGGATGTGGTCGAAGGCTCCCATTAGGGCGGATATTCTAGCGGAAAGGGAGGGCGGTGCCTGTCTCCCGGCGCTTGTGCAATGCGAGCGTGAGTGCAAGACCTACCTTGGAAGACCTGGTCGGCTCGGTTGACTTGGTACGAGAGCGCTACCTCGAGCGCTATGTCCCCGGGCAGCGGCTCTACTTTCGGGAGGCTTCGCCGGAGTTGGCCGCGAACGCCGTATGGAGGCAATCGCCAGTGGCCCCGTTTCTTGGGAAGAGATCCGAATACACGCATGTGGAAACAGGGAGCCGTGGAGTGAAAAGTCCGCTAGACGGGTAGACATGGGACATGCGCAGTCTGCATATGTCCGGGCTGGTGGGCCCGCCGAGGGATTAGGAAGCCGGTGGCAGAGTGGCAATTGCGGATATGGCGCCAACGCTCGCACTTGGCACTATGCAGACACGGGTCGCTGCCTCTGTTGAGTTCCGCAGACTGGATAGTGGCAGTTAGCCCGTCAGTACTTCTGCCGCGCATCGTGGGTGAAGACATAAACAAGCGAGTGTTCCATTCGCCGGTCTGCCGATCGGCCAATTGTGACAGAGAAGGAATGTTCAGAGTCTGTTCATCACAGTGCTAGGAAACAGATCCATGAAATCTCCTCCATCCACGCACAACGGCCTATATAGCAGTAGTTATCCAACTGCCACTATCGTTACTGGTTGGGTAGGAATGGGTTTTGAACTTGGCTTTACTATCTATTATCAGTTGTCTGGATATCCGGCACAGGCTGTGCTTATCAATCTGATAGCCGTACTCTTAAGCGTGGCAGGTCTGATACTAATTAAGTCATTTCATAAGAGTAGGTTAGCCGCCCACCTAATAGTATTAGGAGTGTATGCAGCTTTAGTTGGGCCTGGCGTGTTCACCGGTGGCATCGACTCATCTGCAATAGTCTGGTTGATCTTTGTCCCGTTCATTGCAGCATTGACGGCCGGTGCGGAAGCCAGTTTCATCTGGAGCGTTGTCACCATGCTGTCTCTAGTTGGTCTATTCATCCTCAACAGTGTTCTAAGGATTGATTATACGGTACGCCCTTCAGATAGTGTTGAGCGTTTTATCGATCTTGCCTGCGCGATCTCAGCGATGGCAATTGCTATATGGGTTAATGAGACTATCAAGAAGAGAATGGTATACCGTCTCGGTGTCGAGATATCTGAGCGTACGCATTCACAAGCAGAGCTGCGACTTCGTAATCAGGAACTGGAACAGTTGAATACGCAACTGCTATCAACCAAAGCAAACCTGGAAGCATCCAATAGCGAACTCGAGCGTGCACTCGTGGATATCAAGCAACTCAGTGGCATGTTGCCCATTTGTTCATCATGCAAGAAGATACGCAATGACAAGGGTTATTGGGAGGCGATTGAAGCCTACCTTCGGAACCACTCGGAAGTACAGTTCAGCCATGGTATTTGTCCAGATTGCGCTGAGAGACTATATCCGGATACTCGCCCGTAGGCCACGGGGCTCTTGGCGAGGAGCACCTGGCCCACGTCGCCGGCTGGCTCAGTAGACGCGGACGGCCTGGGCCTCGATGGTGATGCCGTACTCGCGCTCTGGGTCCATGTGGTCGAGCTCTGCACGCGCAGCGTTTCGTTCGGCGCCCGTTGGCGGCCGACTTGGTAGTGCTATCGACCGCACCCTTCGGCTCCGAGCACAACAATCCCTTTCGATAGGCCACGTGCTACGAAATGTGCAGCCTAACAAGCCGCTGCAGCCGACCGGCTGTGCCGGCAAATGAGCGGCTCAACGTAGGACGGTATAAGCATGAGTTCCACCCACATCAGCATGCACATGAACGCACTTCGAGCGAGTGTCTATCGTGCGCTTCTCGATCCACGCGTGGTCGCCTCCGGCCGTGAACGAGTTCTCCAGCGCGAGCGGGTCTCTTCGCCTACTCGATCGTCTACTCGGTGAGAACTGGCGGCATCTTCGTCTCGGCAGTCGCGCATACCGGTCGCCGCCCGTTCTACTGGCAAGACAGGCTGTGAACCGTCGGCGGCCCAGGCGCGAGAGAGGTGATCAGCCGCAGGGGGCTTGACGGAGCATCTCATGGATGCAGTGCTGTCCCTCCGTCCGCATAGCCCAGCAGCGACCAAAGCAATCGATGATCAAAGGGCGGCATTGCGTTTGACGCAGCATGAGGTACTGTTTGCTGCAGCGTTCACCAGCGTGCATGACGCGGGCACGGACGTCGCAGCATGTGCCTGCTGCTTCTTCGAGCCAAGAAACCGCGGGATCGGCTGCGTTGGCTAGAACCGCCGAGTGCCTAGCCGGCTCACCTAGCGAATTGGCCCCGGAAGGTAGACCGGATGACATCAAACAGAGGCCTCCAGAAACCAACCGAGATCGCCACAGGCGTCTACCGACTCCCCCTCGGCGGCGTGAACGTCTACTTGGTCCGCTCTGGCCCATCCTGGGTCCTGATAGACACCGGTTTTCGTAGGAGCGCCCTGGCCATCCTCGCGGCGGCGGGGTTACTGTTCGGTCCAGACACTCCTCCCCGGGCGATCCTGCTCACGCATCCGCACGGCGACCATGTGGGCTCGGCGGTAGATCTGGTCCGGACGTGGGACGTCCCCATCTACGCACACGCTCTCGACCTCCCGCTGCTCTCGGGAGACGTCCTCTCCCAGGCGAATCCTCCCGAAGCGCTCGCCCGGTTCATAGTCAGGCTGATGCGCCGGCTACCGCGGCGCCTGCTGGAGAAGATGGCCACGCCGGAGCTCGCGGCTGCCGCACATGCCCTCCCCTGCGGAGACGCGGGCGTGCCGGGGCTCCCAGACTGGGAGTGCATCCCCACTCCCGGACATTCGCCGGGCCACGTCGCCTTCTTCCGCAGGAGTGATCGGGTGCTGATCGTCGGTGACGCCTTGCTGACCGTGCGGATGGCCGGCTTGCCCTCCAGACGGCGCAGGATCTCCCCTCCGTTGCGCCTGCCCTCCTGGGACTGGAAGAGCGCGAAGGCTTCGGTCGCGATACTCGCGGCACTCGAGCCGACGGTGCTGGCGTCGGGCCACGGCGCTCCGATGAGCGGACCTGGAGTCGCCGGTGAGTTGCGGGGCTTTTCGGAGCGGTTCTCCAAGGGCTAGCAGGCTGCTGAATAACGACGGTGCGCCGTCAGGACACGATCGCCGCGCGCGAGACAAGGACGCAGGAAGCGCAAATAGCAGCGCTATTTGTGCGACCGAGAACGCAGTATCGCGCTGGCCAGCGTGTCCTGGTGGCCGTGGCTTCGTTGTTCAGCAGCCTCCTAGCTTTCCGGGTATCTTGGGAAAGCCGATGACCGAGGAGCCCGACAGGCGACACTACCTTCGGCGCTCTCATAGAGTCCCTACGGCGCGAGCCTCGTTTCTTGTCGCCAGTCCGCAGTGCGTCGGATGTTGACGAGCACGACGCGGCTCGCGTACGTTGGACCTCACACGGGCCCGGACCACTTTGGTGGCCATTCGCAGCCTCCCGGTGTTGTGTACATCGTGTACACGCTATTGCGCGCGACAGGCTCCAAGGTCAACCTGCCCCGTGTTCGACATGGGCGACTGGACACGTAGACAAGCAGCGTATAGAGTCTGAATGTCGCCCAGGCCATCGGAGCCGCCAAGGGCTCGCTCGGTGAGACGACCCAGGCTGGGGATGCACGCAGGAAAGATCAGCCAACCCGGCTGTGGGTCGAGGGAGGAACATGACTGCAGGCGGCGTTCCGGTCGCAGCATTCACATCGTTCGGAGTCGCGTCCCAGGCGACGCTCGTCTGCCTCTTCGTCGCACGGCGCTGGTGGCCCCGAGTCGCACAACGCTTCGGCTGGCTTGCTTACGCCTTTGCAGAGCTCGGACTGCCGCTTGGACTGTGGCTTCTTGTCCGCGGAGAGTCGTGGAGGCTCTACTTGGGCCCGCTGCTGATGGCGGCGTGGGCGCTGTTCGGAGCTGTTGTGGATCATTGGCGGCCGCGCCAGTGGCGTTCGCCGATCGTATGGAATGTGTTCGCACCCTACCTCGCACTCTACTTCTTGGCCCAGATGTTCATGTGGTGGCCGCTCTGGTACGTCCTACGAGCTGCTTGGGCGGCCTACCTCGTGTTATTCGTCGCAAACACCGCGTTGAGCGTCCGCGGCCACTTAGACAAGCGCTAGCATGCGTTGTCGGCTGCGCGGGTGGACGCGCGAAACGTGAGTGACACCGTGTCCAAAGCAGTCGAATACCGTGCCAAGTTGCGTGCGCTCGATGAGTGGGACGCATATCTGCTGAAGGAATCTGGGCTACCTGGACCGCGCGGCAATCTTGAATTGGCACAGGTGGTCGCGGACGAGGGCGACCTTCAACTCTTTCGCCGGTACACGGCCTACGACGCCGACAAAGCCCCGGTGAACTCCCCCTACGAATTCCTCGCCTTCTGCGGCGTCGTGGGCCTCGGACGTTTGCTCGCCGAAGGCGACACCGACCTGCTGAAGACGCTGCGCACGCACGCGTCCGATCCGCGCTGGCGAACACGCGAAGCGGTGGCCATGGCGCTCCAGCGCCTCGGTGACGCAGACATGCCCCGGTTGATCGCGGCTATGCGCGAATGGAGCACGGGCACGCCGCTCGAGCAAAGAGCAGCCGCGGCCTCCCTGTGTGAACCGAGACTGCTGCGCCGGCCCGAACACGCCCGAGCCGTGCTCGAAATACTGGACACGATCACGTCCTCCGTGGAGCGAGCTGAGAACCGCCACGACGACGCGTTCCTCGCGCTACGCAAGGGGCTCGGCTACTGCTGGAGTGTTGCTGTTGTGGCCTTGCCCGGTGAAGGCACCGTCTTGATGGAACAGTGGCTGGTCAAGCCCGACAAGGATATCCGGTGGATCATGAGGGAGAACTTGGGCAAGGCCCGACTGGCCCGAATGGATGTCGAATGGGTGGATAGATGGCGCACGCGAATCGGCAGTTGACCCGGCCGCGTCCCTCGAAGCGCGGCCCGAGACCGGGGCGCCGATGCTTGAGTCAGCCGTTCTTGCTGTGCCGCTGGGTACGTCGGCCCCACCGCCGCCATGAGGTGCAAGACCATTCGCTCGACAACGATCCGGGCCGCCTACTCCGATACAGGGACTCAATCTATGCGTCGGATCTGCTTGTGTGCGCAATCACCTACTTCGGTCTATTCACATTCCTGAACGATGGTCCCAAGACCTTTGGTGAGATCTGCGACACGATGCGAATCCAGCCGCGGCCGGCAGATGTTCTGATGTCGCTTCTTGTGTCCACGGGCTTGGTCGAAACGCGCGGACGTGGATATGAATTGACGGATTTGTCTGCAACGTATCTTGTCAGCCACAGTCCCGACAGTCTGGTGCCCTACTACGATTCTCTCAAGAACCGTCCGCAATGCGTGGAATTCCGCGAGGTCCTCCAGACCGGAGAGCCCGCAGCATGGTCGAGCAAGAATGAGGGCGAGGACTGGACGAAGAGCATGCAGGACCGGGCGTTTGCCGATTCCTTCACCGCGGCCATAGACAGCCGTGGTTCCTTTCTTGCCCAGAGGCTTGCCGAGAGGCTCGACCTCACCCGACACGCCGCTCTCTTGGACATCGCCGGAGGGTCCGGCGTCTACGCCTGTTCGATCGCGCGTCTGAATAGCCACGTCGCTGCCACTGTCCTTGAAATCCCGCCCGTGGACCTCGCAGCCACGCGCTCGATTGCATCAAAGGGCATGTCGTCCCGGGTGAACGTCGTCGCTGGAGACATGTTTGAACAGCTTCCCACCGGCTATGACCTTCATCTGTTTGCCAACGTCTTCCACGATTGGGACATGGACTCCCTGGCAGAACTAGCCGCCAATTCCTTCAAGAGCTTGACTTCCGGCGGCCTCATACTGGTCTTTGATGCCCATCTGAATGAATTCAAGAATGGCCCCCTTTCCGTCGCAGAGTATTCCTGCCTGTTGATGCATTCCACGGAAGGCAAATGCTATTCCACGAAAGAGATCGGCGACATTCTTACCTTCGCCGGTTTCACTCAAATGGAAGTCACCGATGTGGCGGCAAATCGGACCTTGATCACCGGAAAGAAGGATTGAGGTCCGTAGCATGAGCAACTCGCCAGAGGCGACCGCGAAAATGTGGACGAGGCCAATGACAGGGAGGATAGATCGATGAGTGGTACCGAGAAGGCGACGGTCACGCTGTCCATCGGCGAACTGGAGGGCGTTCGGCGCGATGGGTTGTGTCTCTTCAAAGGCGTTCCCTACGCGGCTGCGCCCGTAGGACCCCGACGGTGGATGCCGCCGCAACCGATCGAACCTTGGCAGGGAGTGTATCGGGCCGACAAGTTCCGCGAAATCGCTCCCCAGAACCCCATGATCGGCGGACCGAACCCGGAAGAGCCTGAACCCCAGAGCGAAGACTGCCTCTTTCTCAATATCTACTCCCCCGGCTTGGACGATGCCCGGCGGCCGGTCATGGTCTGGATCCATGGCGGTGCGTTCGCCTTCGGCTCCGGTTCCTCACCCATGAATGAGGCGAGCGGTTTGGCCAGGCGCAACGATGTGGTCGTCGTTACCGTGAACTACCGCCTGAACCTGCTGGGCTTCTTGAATCTGAGCGAGGTAACCGGCGGCAAGATCCCGGCCACGGGCAACGAGGGTTTGCTCGATCAGGCGGCTGCCTTGCGCTGGGTACGCGATCACATTTCCACTTTCGGCGGCGATCCGAACAACGTGACAGTGTTCGGCGAATCCGCCGGCGCCATGAGTATCGCCTGTCTGCTGGTTATGCCCGCTGCCAAGGGACTGTTCCACAAAGCCATACTGGAAAGCGGCGTCGGTTCCACGGCAACACCAGTGTCCGATGCCATAGCGGTCGCCAAGCTGTTCTTGGAAGTGCTGGGCATCGCCGCCGATGACACCGACGCGCTCCGCCGGCTGACCGTCGAGCAATTGCTGGCCGCTGAACTGACCATGCGCGTACGCCTGGCCAGCCCGTGGGAGCCGATGCGCATCACGGCCACAGCCCCGGTCGTGGACGGCCGCGTGATCCCAGACGTGCCGAGTCGGCTGTCTGCCCAGGGTGCATCGAAGGATATCCCCATGATCATCGGCACCAACCTCGAGGAGTGGAAACTGTTCGACCTGGCCGATCCGAACAAGGACAAGCTCGATCGTGCCGAAGTCGTCCGGCGCCTGTCCGAATTCGTGCCCGCCGATCTGGCGGCCAACGTCTATGAGCGGTACACCCAGGCCCGTGCTCGGCGTAACGAGGACACCACTGCCCCAGAGATCTCTACGGCCATCAACTCCGACCTGATGTTTCGCATGCCGGCCCTACAGTTGGTCCAAGCGCAGTTGAGAAACAACCCTCAGGTCTACAACTACCTGTTCACCTACAAGTCGCCCGTCATGGGCGGCATTTTCGGAGCCTGCCACGCCCTTGAGATAGGGTTCGTCTTCGGCACCCATGATGACTTCTTCTGCGGCACCGGCGCAGCCGCCGATGAGCTATCCCGATGCATCCAGGACGCGTGGACCTCGTTTGCGAGGACGGGCAAGCCCAACTGCGGCTCCATGGGTGACTGGCCGACCTATGGTGACAAGCGCTGGACCATGCTGATCGATACCCCGTGCCGGCTCGAGGCCGCACCTTATGAGGAAGAACGAAGAGCCTGGGACGAAGTGGGTGAGCTGAGCAATATTCTGCTGTGAGCCTCTGAATGGAACAGAGTTTCTTGACAAAGAATGCCCAGTCACTCTTAATGCCCCTACAGTCCGTCGCATGCGCGCGTTCTCTGCATGCAGAGTTCCTGAATAGGTCCTTGATGCGAGGAGGGGATTTGCGTGGGTAAGAAGAGCAGCATCGCGTTTGGCGTCGTGGGTATCGTGTTGGTTGTGGTGGCGATCGTGTGGTGGGTCGCGATAGGGCCAGCGATGATCAAGCTGCCGAGCAACATCGATTCCCCCATGACTTTCGAGGGGAAGCTGACCCAGTACATCGACTCCGCGACCCAGCAGCCGCTCGCGGCCGGCCAGGAGGTGGTCATCCCCTTCACCGCGGTCCGCACCTTCTCCTCGCTCGCTGACCTCTACACCTCGAGCGTGGCTGTCTGCCAGGACAGTACCGTCATGACCGTTGGCGGGCAGGCGCAGCCGGCCCAGGTCTTTTACGACCCCCTCGATCGCAAGACCCGTAAGTACGTCAAGAGCGACCAGTCCTGGGCCTACGACAAGGCCATCGTGCTGAACGACCGCGTCGGTCACTACGGCCCCCTCTTCCCCGGTGGCCTCAAGGTCGGGGACACGGTCTCCGCCTTCTTCGACGACATCAACGCGGCGTTCGATCTGCCAGTTGCGGAAAAGATCGACAACTGGGAGGGGTTAGGGGTCACAGCGCTGAAGATCGACGCGGCGCACCCGGTCACCGAGTACTACCCGGCCGTCGCGCAGGCGTTCCTGGGAAGCCAGGGCTTACCCATGCAATTGACCTTCGAGCAGCTCACCGCCCAACTGAAGGCGAAAGGACTCGATCTCGGCGCCCTGTTGACCGGGCTTGCAACCGTGGCGACCCCTGCTGATATGCAGTCCCTACAGGCGATGACCCAACAGCCGGTCAAGCTGATCTACAGGCAAGAAGGCAAAGACATCGTATACATCGAGCAGAAGACCGGCGCCACGATCGGCGCCACCCTCAACCGTACGACCTCCATGGAGATCGACACCTCCCCGCTCCTCCAAGCCTTCACGATCATCGGCAAATACTCCACCGACCCCACCGTCGGCCCGGCCATCAAGGCCGTGATGCAGGCAGCCGGTCAGTTGGCGCTAGCACCGCCCACCAAGGTGTTCAACCAGAACATGAGCATCATCAAGACCAGCGAGGCGAGTCTCGTCAAGGACGCCAAGAAGAACATTCCCCTGCTGGCTTTGGCCAAGCTCTGGATACCGCTGATCATAGTGATCGTCGGGGTCATCCTCTTGATCGTCGGCGGCTATCTGTTGCTGAGGGCACGCAAGCCCGCGGCGGCCGGCCCCAACCAGGGATAGCCGCAAGCAGATCGCGAGAGCGGCGATCATTCGAACATGGCCGCGTTCTCAGGCATCGGGCGAGCCTCGGCCGATGCCGCCATACGCTGGGACGACGGAGTCGATCGGGGGTACCGAATGGAGCAGAGGCTGACGATCGTCGGCTTGGGCGTCGGAGACGTTGCAACCGCGCTCGGGTTCTATCGCGACGGCCTCGGGTGGACCCCCTCCTTAGCACGCAGCGGCTACTTCGCCGATCTCGACGGCCACCCGTGGGAGATCGCTTGGGTGCCCTCGCTGCCAATCGAACACGGGGTACTCGCCACCGACTGGTGGCGACCGGCGGGCTAGGAAACAGAAAGGTGCGCTCGTGGGCGGCTATTTGGAAGACATGGGACCGTACTGGACGAACCGCTTCCGCAAGGAAGCCAGAATCTGGGGGGACACGCCCAGCAATACCGCCTATCAGGCATTGGAGCTCTTTCAGCGGCTAGGGTTTCATGACGTGCTTGTTCCCGGCTCCGGCTACGGAAGGAACACCAGGCTGTTCTCGTCCGCCGGATTCAACGTTACAGGCGTGGAGATATCCGATGAGGCCGGTTCGCTCGCCGACGGATACGACCCAAGTACCAAGGTGCGCTGCGGCTCCGTACTGGATGTAGCCTTCGAGGACGCCAGCTTTGATGCCGTCTACTGCTTCAATGTGCTCCATCTGTTCAGGGAGAGTGAACGAACGCTGTTGGTGGACAAGTGCTATCGGGAACTGAGGGTGAATGGCATCTGCTTCTTCGTGGTCTTCTCTGAGCAAGAGGAGAGTCGCGGGAGGGGTGAGGAAGTAGAGGAGAACACCTTTGAGAGCAAGCCCGGCAGGCCGGTGCACTACTTCTCCGGAGGTGATTTGCGCCATCATTTCAAACGGTTCGAGGTGCTTGACGACGGTCTCGTGGACGATCCCGAAGACCACGGCGATTCTGGCCCGCACATTCATCGTCTACGGTACATCGCCTGCAGAAAGGCCGCAGTGCGCACATGCGCCGACTGTGCCGACTATTCCTGTTCCGCGCTGGACGAGATTCTGCGAGTGGCTCCGGGGGCGAAGGCCAATCTCGACGGACTGACGAGCAACTAGCCCCCGGGAGCAGATGAAACGAGGTGAGGCCTCTTTGGTCGAAGACCCTTTATCGCGAGGATGGTCAGCCACGCGCGACTGCTGGGGCCACGCTCGCTGAGTCCGCCTTCATGATCCGCCTCGTGCCCCGAGCAGACCGATTCGGTGCCACCGGCGCTCGAGATGGCCTTGCGAACGATGCCCAGTGGGCTTGAAACCTACCTAGCGCTTCCGCACTCGCGCCGCAGATAGATGCTCCGCTCGGTACTGTCGGCAAAGGGCGAAGCTACTCGCGAGCGCCGTATCGCGGTGATCCTGAGAGAGGTGCGCTGCTTCGCTTTGGAGGAGTCATCGTCATGAGTAGGGAGAAGGGTGCGCCGGAAGGGATTCAAGAAGAAGCTGTGAAAGGGTCTGTATGAACCCATGGACGTCCCAGAGCAATCCCGGCAAGCAGATCGTGGCCTCGGTGGCGTGCGCCGTGGCCGGCCTCGTCTTGACAATCGGGTTTCGCGGCTTCGGCAGCTCCAACGCCAGAGCGGGGTTCCTCCTGGGGGTACTTCTGCTGATCGTCGGCGTTGCGGGTGTTCTGGCAAGCGGCAGACAGACCGTAACCGTCGATCCTCGCGCCCGCCTGATCACTGTGAAGGACTCGTATCTTTCCGGCACCCGGGAACGCTCGATCCCCTTCGGCGACGTGGTCGACGTCAGCACCGGCTACCTCGGAAAGAAGTCGAGCTTCGTCACCTGGTATTACCTCGTGCTGCAGCTGAGGACTGGCGAGAAGTACTCACTGTTCTCCCCTGGCCGCTTCTTCCAGGGCGGATCAAGCAGATCCACTGTGGAGAGCTGGCGACAACGCCTCCAAGACTACGTCTCCGGAGGAGGTGGATAACAAGGTGGTGGCTCGGTTCGCTGACCGACACACGATCAAAGGCGCCACCTCCGACTTCCTCTCTGACAGAGATGTCTTTCACGTGATCGGCGCGGCCGCCCCGGCCGGGGCGGACCCCTTAGAGATCCATGTCGGCTCACATCTCTCGTGTTCGCTGCCGATAGATGTGAATACGTCGCGTCGCCAATGTCGGCGCGCCGCTAGAGCGGAGAGGCAATGACACCACCGACCCTCACCGATATTGAGCAACTCGCTCTTCTCCAGGGTGTGTTTCACACCATGGACGAGGGCGCGATCGTTCTCGACCGGGCATTCAACATCATTCTTGCCAACAAATGGATCGAGAGAAGACGCGCAGGCAACGCGCCGCTGGCCGGTCAGAAGTGCTACGCCGCGCTCTTTGGCAGGCAGGACAAGTGCCCGGCCTGTCCCTTCCTCAGAAGCCTGGAGAAAGGAACTCCGCAGAAGCAAGCCATCAGAGTCACAGCCGCTCAGGACGAGGCCAACTGGCTGGAGCTATGCGCGTACCCGCTTCGCGACTCCGCGGGCGCCCCCGCGGGGGCTATCGAGCACATCAGGGATATCACCAGTCTCAAGGCGATGGAAGAGCGTTTGCGCGAGGAGATCGTCCTCCGCCAGATCCTGCTGGACCAGTCCTGGGACGGCATCGTCGTCCTTGATCTGAACGGGAAGGTGCGCGAGGCGAACGACCAATTTGCCCGTATGCTCGGCTCCACGGCGGAGGAGATCCGTCAGCTCCACATCTGGGACTTGGACACCGAATCGGACAAGACTCGGCTCCTCGACATGCTGCAGAGAGCCGTGGCTCTTCCCGAGCACTTCGAGGCGAGCTTCCGCCGCAAAGACGGCACCATGGTCGAGGTGGAAGTCAACAGCAGCGGCGCCACCATAGGAGGAAGTACCCTGGTCTTCCAGGCCTGCCGGGACATCACCCAGAAGAAGGCTATGCAGAAACATGTCAGGGAGATCGGGGTTCGCGATCCGCTCACCGACGTGTACACCGAGAGGTACATCTTCGAACGCCTGGCGGCAATCTCTGCCGAGTACAACCGAGGCAAGGACCACTTCTGCATATCGATCCTCGGCATCGACAACCTCAGGGCCGTGAACAACTTTCATGGTCAGAAGGCCGGCGACCTTGCTCTCAAGGAATTCGCACGCACTTTCAGGTCAGCGGTGCGCCCCTACGATCTCCTTGGCCGCTACGGCGACGAGGAATTCATCCTCGTCTCGAGGCCCACGACAACTGAAGAGATCGCCGCGATGATGAACCGGATCATGGAGATGGTGCGCGAGATGGTCTTCGCTTTCGAGGGACACAAGATCCGGTTCACTCTCAGCTGCGGATTGGCCCTCAGCTCTGAGTTCCCGCGTGACGCGTTCTCGCTAGACGCCCTGGTCTCTCGCGCCGACCAACGGTTGAGCGACGCGAAGGCCGCCGGGAGAGACCGCTGGGTGGGTCCGCCGAGCGACGGCGGGCCGGCCTAGGGCGCACCGCACCAGCACCCCGCGACTCAGCACCGACTCCGTCGCTCCGCGCTAGAATCGCAGAGGCTGCTCATCGAGAAGCACGGAAGAACGAGCGGCCACTCAGGAGATTCGTTTCCTCTGACAGCGAGAGGGCGTGGCTACAGTCTGGCCGTCCCTTGGTCGATAGGTAGTCTTGTACACCGCGCGCCGCGAGGCACCCGATCGAAAGAGACGACGTGTTGATCTCCCGCATGCTCGACATGGACAAAGAGCGCTTTCTGGAAGTCCTACTTGAGACTATCGAGGATGGCATCGTAGTCCTCGACCGAGATTTCAACATCACTCTCGCGAACAAGTGGATGGAGCGCAGGTACTCGTCAGAGATGCCTCTGAACGGCAAGAAGTGCTACGCGGTCATGCACGGTAGACGAGATCGCTGCCCAGAGTGCCGGTATGCCAAGAGCCTCGAGACAGGGACCCCACAGACCCAGGTAGTCAAGGTGTCGTCCGACCCGAATCCCGCCGAGTGGCTCGAGATATCCACCTACGCGTTCGAAGACCCCAACGGCGAGGTGATCGGGGCCATCGAGCACGTCAAGGACGTCACCGACCGTTACCAGGTTGAGGAGCTTCTTAAGGACGAGATCTCCCGGCGCCGCCTCCTGGTCGAACA
>Ga0182021_10006483_pt1 | contig 13903 bp, 9 predicted proteins | sample 612E3MmetaG_FD_120493 | JGI IMG/M metagenome (GOLD analysis project Ga0182021, IMG submission 120493) | Permafrost microbial communities from Stordalen Mire, Sweden - 612E3M metaG (Illumina Assembly) | ecosystem: Environmental > Terrestrial > Soil > Wetlands > Permafrost | place: Sweden...
ATCACGACTGACAATACTGGGAGCGTTTATGATGACTACAGGTATTTCTCTTGGCATCGAAGCAAGCGGAGCGGACAAGACGACACCGGCGGACTTCCCCGCAGCGGGCGCCCTGGTGACGATCACGGAGGGTGACCCTCGCATCACGACTGCGGATGGCGTGCGCGAAGGCAAGTGGTGCGGCGTGATGTTCTGTCCGTTTGCAGGCACCAGCGTGAAGCTGATCGGCAGCACTGGGGCGAGCGGCGGGATGGCCGACATCTATGTGGACGGCATCTACCAGAAGACGGCGGACTGGTACAGCGACAAAGACCTGAGCAACGTGACGGTGTTTGCGTCCGAGAAACTGCCCGACGGCAAGCATGTGCTGGGGGTTTTGACACGGGGCGCCAAGCACGCCGAGTCCAAAGGCACGTCCATCAACTGGTCGCGCATCGAATACATTGCCGGGGCGCATCCCGAGCGGTTTGTACCCGTCAAGCGTACGCGCTTCGAACCGAACGTTCCGTTGTGGCTCGATAATCAAGGTGAAATCCTCCAATGCCACATGGGCGGGATCATGTTTCATGAGGGAAAATATTACATGGTGGGGAGCGACTGGCGGGGCGATAAGTTGCCCGGTTATCCATTCGATTGGGGCAAGAACGTAGGCATGAGCATCTACTCGTCGCCCGACCTGATGAACTGGACGTACCACGGCAATTTTTGCGGTGCGTCCAACGACCCGGCCCATGTACTGCACGACGAAACGCTTGGCGCTGGCCGGGCCAAGCTCATCCACGCCAGGGGGACCGGGAAGTTCGTCGCCTTCTTCCAGATCGTGGACGCCCACACGTTCCGCAAGATCAACGTCACGGCGGCGGCCGTCGCCGACAAGCCGGAAGGACCCTATCACTGGTACGGTATTCTCCAATACGACGGCAAGCCGATGCAGGGCGCCGACACCGCGGTCTTCACCGACGACGACGGCACCCAGTACCTGATCACGGGTAAACGCGCCCAAGACTGGAATGTGGCCGACTGCCTGTACCAACTCACCCCTGATTGTCTCGCCGTGGAGAAAGCCAAAGTGTTGGGCACGGGAGGCGAAGCCCCTGCCATCTTCAAGCACGACGGCGTCTATTACCTCCTGCATTCGCATCTCAGCGGGTTGGGTGTCAACGACAACTTCTATCACACGGCGACCAACATCTGGGGGCCGTGGCAACCCGGGGGTAACATTGCGCAGGGCGAGCACGCCGGCAACACGTTCATGACACAGACGACGGACGTGGTCCCAGTGACAGGGAAGAAAGGGGCCTTCATCTGGATCGGTGACAGCATCCGCAATAACGCGCCGTCCTACGCGCGGACGGTCTGGCTTCCGGTGACGATCAAGGCCAAGGGCGAGATGGAAATCCGGTGGCGTGATAACTGGGACCTGTCGGCGTTTGACGTGGCGTCGGGAATGATAGATGTCGCCATTGGCGAGCAGCCGTTGCCGGTTCGGTTCGACGGATCGAAGTCCTTCTGTGCATCGGGCAAGATCGTTTCCTACGACTGGGATTTCGGGGACGGAACCACGGCGCGGCAGGCCGTGGCGTCGCACACCTATCAGAAACCTGGAACCTATGAGGCCGCATTGACGGTGCGGGATGAGCAGAACCGCTCCGATGTCAGCCGCGTTACCATCAAGGTGGCCCCCGTCGACGATATCGCGCCCACGCTCGTCGCGGTGGCGGCGCGCAGGTCAGACCGGGTTGTCCTGACCTTCAGCGAACCGGTGCAACAGGCCGATGCGGAGTCGGTCTCCAACTACCTGATCGAACCGGGCATCAAAGTGATATCGGCTGTGTTGGGGGTGGACCATAAGACGGTGACGTTGACAAACTCGCCGCTTTCCTTCGGGGGTGAGTATTCTCTCGCGGTGAAGAATATCCGGGACCTCGCGCGAAAGCCCAACGTCATTGCACCGGAGACCCGGAAGGCCTTCCGATACTCGGGACTTGTCACCTGCTGGAGACTGGCCGAGGGGAAAGGGCTGACGGCGGCCGATACTTCTGGTAACGGGCTGGATGCCTATCTGCAAGGCGGGCCGGAGTGGACGAAAGCGGGCGGACGCATGGCCCTGAAATTTGATGGCGTGGATGACTTACTGACGGCTTCGGCGGCGGAGGAGGAATTGGCGACGCCTTTCTCGATCTCGCTCTGGGTCAGTCCGGCGGCGGCACAGAAATCCACGCGTCTCTTTGCCGACAAAGAGGAAGAACCCCTGGCGGTATTGTTTTCGGTGAATCCGGCGTTAGAGATGCTGGACGCCAGCGTCACGGAAGCTCGCGCGATCGACTATTTTGGCATCGCGATCGAGAAGGATGGCAAGGTGAACATCATGGCCGGTTTCGGATCCGGGACGGGCAATCCCGACGATGGTCCGAAGTCCGTGCCACTGGATGCGGGCCGGTGGCAACATGTGACCGTGGTGTGTGATGGCGGGGAAGTTGTCTGCTATGCGGACGGCAAAGAGAAAGGCCGTAGTCGAACAAAGGCCGCCATCAAGGGCAAGCCGGACGCCGCGTTCCGGCTTGGCCACGAAATCAAGATCGGAAGATTGTTCCGTGGTCAGTTGAGCGACGTGCGCATCTACCGCACGGCGTTGTCGCCGGCGGAGGTTCTGGCGGTGATGAAGGAGTTCTGACCATTCTTACGTTTATGAGAGTGAAAACAAGCATGAAGGAATCAATCAATGTCCACTAATCAAGTCTGTCGTATTTCCACTTCTCGCTTGCATGCCTTTGCTGTCACGGCGATGGCGCATTGCGGTATGAACTTAATCGTGCCTCGTGCGAGTGAAGCAAGATTAAGATTAAAATTAGGATAGTGACAAGAATGGGGCTATGTGAATGAGAAACGGTGAAACCAAAATGCACAAGCAATCCGAACATCTGCGATTCAAAGCGCAAGCACTGGAGAACTTCTGCCGGGCTGTCTTCATGGCTTGCGGACTGGGCCGTGAGGCGGCGGTTCAATCCGCTGAGGTGATGGTCGCCGCCGACGTGCGCGGGATTCCCTCGCACGGCATTGGCCGGCTGTGGCGGTATGTGAACGGACTAAAGTCGGGACTGATGCTGGTGGATGCGAAGCCGGAGATCGTGGCCGACACGCCCGGCTCGCTGGTCGTGGACGCGCATGGTGGCATGGGGTTTCCCGTGAGTGTGGACACGATGAGCCGGATCATCGAGAAGGCGGCGGTGAATGGATCGGCTTTCGGTTGCGTGCGGGATTCGAATCACTTCGGCATTGCGGGCTTCTATGCCATGCAGGCGCTTGATCACGACATGATCGGGATCGCTGCGACCAACACGGCGGCGCTGGGATTGCCTACGTTCGGCAGGCAGGTGATGTACGGCACAAACCCACTAGCCTTTGCCGCGCCGGCCGGGGAGGAAAAAGCGTTTGTGCTCGATATGTCCACCACGGTGGTGACGCGCGGGAAGATCGAGGTGTATGACCGCCTGAACAAGCCGCTGCCCGAGGGTTGGGCCGCCGGGAGCGACGGACGGCCCACGTCGGATGCGCATGCGATGATTGACAACCTGCTGCACCGGCGCGGGGGCGGCATCTTCCCGCTGGGTGGCGAGGGTGAGGAGTTTGGTGGATACAAGGGGTATGGGCTGGCGGTCATGGTCGATATCCTGTGCAGCGTGCTGTGCGGGGCGTCCTTCGGGCCGCAGGTCAGCGACACGGCCACCAGCTCGGCTCGCGTGAGCCACTTCTTCGGCGCTATCAAGATCGGCGCCTTCCGCGATCCGGCCGAGTTCCGCAAGGATATGGACAGGATGCTGCGGGACCTGCGGCTCAGTCCGCCGGCAGCGGGCGCGGAGCGCGTGTACTTTGCCGGGCAGAAGGAGTTTGAGCACGAAGCCAAAGTGAAGCGCTCCGGCGTGCCGCTCTTTGCGGAGACCGTGGCATCCCTGGAGAAGATCAGTCGCGAGACGGCCGTACCGATGCCGCGGGCGATTGACCCATGACGGTCTGCTGGCTTGTTTGCTGGCTAATATGTGTGAAGAGAAACCGATACAGGGAATACAGGCATGAACACAACTGACATTCCAGTGCTCTGCAACTTCATCAATGGCAAATGGGTTGAGGCCGCGACAGGCTCTGTGGCGGAACAGCGCGATCCGGCCGACCTGTCGGTGGTGACGTGTCGGTTTCAGCAATCGGGCCGGGAGGATGCCCGTGCGGCCATTGCGGCGGCTGAGGCTGCGCTCCCCGCATGGAGTGCGCTGACGGCGCCAAAGCGGGCGGAGTTTCTGGGGCGGGCGCAGGCTGTGATCGTAAGGCGTCAGGAAGAGATCGCGGCCTCCATTACGCGGGAGAATGGCAAGACGATCGCTGAATCGCGGGTGGAAGTGGCGGCGGCCATCAAGGAGATGGACTGGCTGATCGGCGAAGGCCGGCGTCTGTACGGCGAGACCCTCCCGGTGGAGCGCGATGGGGTGTTCGCCTATTCGATCCGGCAGCCGTTGGGCGTGGTGAGCGTCATCAGCCCGTGGAACTTTCCGTTCAATGTGGTCTGCCGCAAGTGCGTCCCGGCGCTGATGGGCGGCAACACGGTGGTTCTCAAGCCGGCCAGTCTGACGCCGCGCACGGCGGCGTATTTCGTGGCGGCCATGGACGAGGCGGGGCTGCCGCGTGGTGTTCTCAATTTCATTACCGGCCCTGGAAGCACGGCAGGCGATGAACTGGTGGTCAACCCGGTGATCCGGGCGATCTCGTTCACGGGTTCCACGCCGGTGGGCATGGGGATTCATCAAAAGGCGGCGGCCACGCTGGCCCGCACGCAGCTCGAAATGGGCGGGAAGAATCCGGCGGTGATCCTGGCCGATGCCGACCTGGAGGCGGCGGCGGACGCCGTGGTGCTGGCGGCGTACGCGTGCGCGGGCCAATGGTGTACGTCCACCAGTCGCGCGATTGTCGAGGCGTCGGTGTTCGATCGGTTTCAGCAGGAAGTGCTCAAGCGTGTGGCAAAGATCAAGACCGGCAACGGCATGGATCCGGCTACGACCATGGGGCCGGTGTGCGGCGAGCAGCAGGTCAGGGATATCCTCGGGTATATTGAGATCGGAAAGCGCGAGGACGCGACGGTGGCTGCCGGCGGGAATCGTCTTGGCGAAGGGTGTTTCATTGAGCCGACGGTGTTTACCGGTGTCACGCCGGACATGGTGATCGCGCGCGAGGAGATCTTCGGGCCGGTCTTGTGCCTGATAAAGGTAGCCGGCTTCGACGAGGCTGTGCGGTTGGCCAATGGCGTGATGTTCGGGCTCAGTTCGTCGGTGTTCACCGCTTCGCTGGAGAAGGCGTTGCGTTTTGTCGAGGCGACGGATGTGGGGCTAACGCATGTCAATCTGCCGACGGCGTACAAGGAGCCACAGCTTTCATTCGGCGGCATCAAGCAGTCAGGGGTCGGCCTGCCGGAAGCCGGAAAGACGGGAATTGAGTTTTTCACGCGGCATAAGGTGGCGTACCTGAAGTATCGGTGATTGGAATGGTCAGTCGGGAGACCTGTCTATGAAACAAACGAGAGTGCGGACACCGGCGCCGTTGTTGACGTTATCGGCCGGCGACGAGGACTGGGCCACGGTTCCGCGCAGGGAACTGCTCTGGATGTACCAGCAGATGGCGCTGATCCGGGCGTTCGAAATGAAATTGCTGGCGCTCAAGGATGCGAATCTGGTCAACGGTCCCGTCCACTCCAGCGTGGGGCAGGAGGCGGTGGCGGTGGGGGCGGCGCTGGCTGTCCGGCGCGAGGACAAGTTCTGCGGCACGCACCGGGCGCACCACCAGTATCTGGCCAAGGCGCTCAGCGCCAGTGCGCCGGGCGGTTACGATCCCCTGCGTGACGGGCTGACCGACACGATGCAGGCGCACGTCCTGACCCTGATGAAAGAGATCATGGGCCTTGCCGAAGGGTGCAGCGGCGGTCGCGGCGGTTCGATGCATCTCTACAATGCCGACATTGGCGTGGCCGGCACCAACGCGATCGTGGGCGGAGGCGTTCCGCCGGCCACCGGCGTGGCCTGGGCCGACAAGATGCTGGGGCGCGAGTTCGTCACCCTGTGTTTTTACGGCGACGGCGCCGTGTATCAGGGGGCGGTGCATGAGGCGTGCAACCTGGCGGCGCTTTGGAAGGCGCCGATCGTCTACGCGATCGAGAACAACCACTATGCCGTGGCCACTTCGCGGACCGAGGGTTGCTCGGCGCCGCATCTGTGTCAGGTGGCGACGGCATATGGCATGCCGGGGTTCTGTGTTGACGGCATGGACCCCGTCAGTGTGAAAAGCGCCCTGCGGCATATCCTGGCGGATCCCGGCAATCTGCCGTGCGTGCTGGAGATCGATACCTATCGCCACTATCACCACGCCGGTTGTACTCCGGGCAGCGCCTTCGGCTATCGGAGCAAGGAGGAGGAAGCCGAGTGGCAACGGAAGGATCCGTTGGCGCGCTTCGAGGCGTCTTTGCGCGACCGCCGGGTCGGCGAATCACAGATCGAACGACTGCGGCAACAGGCGCACGCCTGTGTTGAGGCGGCGGCTGGCGCCATTCTGGAAACCACCGCCACCGGCGCGACCGCGATTCGCGACCGCCTATGGCCCACGGCGGAGAGCGCCGTTTGCGGCTTGCGTGATGAACGGACCCTTGAGATCGGTCCATTCGCAGAGGCGGCGACCACCGAATGCAAGCGCGAGATCAAGTTTCCCGATGCCATCGCGGCCGTCACCGGACGTTGGTTGGAACAGGATCCCACGGTGGTCGTCATGGGTGAGGAAGTTGCCAACATGGGGGGGGGCGCGTACGGGGCGACCAAGGGGCTGGCAGCCCGGTTTCCTGGCCGGGTCCGGAATACGCCGATCACCGAGGCGGGGTTCAGCGGACTGGCGTGTGGGGCAGCTATGAACGGGATGCATCCGGTCGTGGAGTTGATGTTTTCCAGTTTCGGGTTGGTGGCGGCGGATCAGCTCTTCAACCAGATCGGGCAGCTTGGACACATCTATGGCGGGCATGTTTCGGTGCCGCTGGTGGTGCGAACCCGGATTGCAGCCGGCCTCGGTTATGGCGCCCAGCACAGCATGGACCCGGTGGCGCTCTTCGCGCTCTTTCCCGGATGGCGTATCCTCGTGCCGACCACGCCGTTCGACTACATCGGTCTTTTCAACGCGGCCATGAAGCTGAAGAGCCCGACCCTGTTGGTCGAGCATCACGGGTTTTACGGTGAGAAAGGGATGATTCCGGATGGACCGCCCGACCACATCGTGGAGATCGGGAAAGCGGCGGTGCGGCGTCAGGGCACGGATGTCACGGTGTTGGCTTACGGATGGAGCGTCCGGCTGGCGGAACGGGCGGCCGCACAACTGGCGGCAGAGGGGTTGTCGGCCGAGGTGCTGGATTTGCGGACCGTGGACGATGCCGGTGTGGACTACGAGGCCATCGGGCGTTCGCTTCGCAAGACCGGCGCGCTGGTCACCGTGGAGGAGGCCCAGGCCTGCAATGCCATTGGTTCCAAACTGATCCGGGCTTGCGAGCAGCGCTGGTTTGACTACCTGGACGCGCCGGCGGTCTCTGTCAATGCGCTGGACATTCCGCTCGGTGTGTCGCGTCGCCTGGAACTGCTGTGTCTGCCGGATGTGGAGAAGACTGCCGCGGTCATACGAAAAGCCGCGCAAAGGGAGGTCTAGCATGCCTGTGAATCTGTTGCGTTGCGACCATATTCACCTGATTGCCGCGGACGTGGAGGCGACCCGTCAATGGTATGTCCGCGTGCTGGGGGCCCGGGTTACATTCCAAGGCTCGTTTCGCGGCTCCAAGGTGTACTACCTGGACATCGCCGGAACGACCTTCGTTGTTTTCGGGCAACTGGAAAATGATGCGGCGCCGGTTCCGGGCACCGTGGCCCCGAAGACCGGTGTTGACCATTTCGGGTTTTCGGTTGGCAATCTGGCGGAAACCATTTCCGAGTTGAGGGATCTCGGCGTCAGGATCCTGGAAGGGCCGGTCCTCGTGCGGCCGGGCTTGCAGATCGCCTATATCGAGGGACCGGACCATATCCGGATTGAGCTTTGTGAACGCAGCGGCTGATGCCGCAATAGACGGATGGAGGCGACTATGGAGTACCGGTTTCCCTATGACGATTTCGATCCGATCACGATCCCCGACCGCCAACTGTCCGGTGTCTATTCCATTGGCGAGGCCGGCGGTTCCCGGCGCCCCCCCGGGCAGCTCATCGCCGAAGCGCTGGCGGATCCGATCGGATCGCCAAGGATCAAGGACCGGGTTCGACCAGGCATGAAGGTGTTGATCGTGGTGGACGACAACACGCGCTCGACGCGGACCGAACTGATGCTGCCGACGGTGATTTCCGAGTTGTCGGCCGCGGGCGTGGCAGCCGGCGACATTCAGGTGCTGGTGGCCCTGGGTACGCATCGCCCGATGAGCCGTCTCGAGATGGAGCAGAAATACACACCCGGCATCGTCGCCTGCCATCGATTCATCCTTCCCAATTGGCAGAACGCCGGCGAGTACGAGCCTGTCGGCTCATCGGGGGATTTTCCGGTTCGCATTCATCGCGAACTGTTGAAGGCCGATTTCGTCATCGGCGTCGGGCAGACCGTGCCGCATCTGATCGCCGGGTTTGGCGGGGGGTGCAAGATCATCAATCCCGGCTGCGCGGACTCGGAGACGATCGGGCGTATGCATTGGCTGTGCAGCACGGCCGAGGATGGGCGGCTGTTTGCCGTGCGGGACAATCCGGTTCGCCGGGTTATCGACGAGGCGGGCCTCAAGGCCGGCCTTAAATTCATCATCAACGAGGTTCCGGGAAAGGACGACGCCCTCGCCGGCGTGTTTGCCGGCGATCCCATTCTGGCCCACCGCGCAGCGTGCGACTTTGCGCGGTCCTCGTGTACGGTCGCCATCTCCGAACTCGCCGATATTGTGGTGGCCGATCCGTATCCGTCCGACCTGGATTTCTGGCAATCGCTCAAAGGGTTGAACGCGGCTTGCAGCGCGTTACGTCCGGGCGGCACCGTGATCTTCGCGGCGCCCTGCACGGAAGGGGTGTGCCCGTCGCATCCCGAGATTGCGGCTATTGGTTTCAGGCACCCGGCCGGCCACATTGAGAATCTGGTGGCGACCGGCCGGCTCTGTCCGATTCCGGCGGCGGCCATCTGGCTGGCCGCACGGATGCTCGAACGGTCGAATGTGATTCTGGTGACAAAGGGGGTGTCGGCGGCGGAGGCCACGGCGATGGGGCTCGAGTATGCTTCCGACCCGGCGGCGGCGCTAGCGCTTGCGCTTCGTCGGCATGGCGCCTCCGCTCGAATCAATGTGCTTCACAAGGCGGCCAAGATGATCTGCTCGGTGCCGAGCGAGGGGCGGCGTCCATGAGCCCGTTCATGCCGTACTGGAACGATCCCGAGGTGGTAAGCTGGCTGAAACGTGTAAACGGAAGAATCCTTGGAGGTGTGCAATGAAGAACGCAGATAAGAAACTGACTCTCTCCTGGCGCATCGGGCTTCCTCAGTGGGAAACCGACGAGCCTTTTGAAAACCTGCTGGCGCTGTTGCAGGAGCACAAGTCCGTGGTGGACGAAGTGGCAATGTTCGAGACGATCACGCACCATCTCTACATTCCGCTCGATATCTATGCCCGCCGGATGGAACTCGCCGCGAAGCGGCTGGATGCCTTCCGTCAGGCCGACATCCCGTCGGTCGGCATCAACGTGCTCTGCACCATCGGGCACGTCAACGAGGCCTGGTCCTACATGCCTCCCCTGCCCTTCCAGGCCATGGTCGGACACGACGGATCGGTTTCGCATAGTTGCGCCTGTCCCAACACGCCGGAGATGCGGGCCTATGTGCGGGCCAAGTACGAACTGGTCGCCAGGGCCAAGCCGGATTTCATCTGGGTGGATGACGACATCCGCATGCACTACCACGGTGTTGAGTTCGGGTGCTTCTGCCCCGCCTGCCTCGCGCTCTTTGCCACGCGGGCCGGGCGGACCTATACCCGCGAGGAGTTGGTCCAGGCGTTCGACGTGCCGGGTCAGGGCGGGGTGCGTGAGCTTTGGGTGGAACAGAACATTGCTACCCTTGAATCGCTGATGACAGAGGTGCGCACGACCATTCACAAGGTCAATGCGGGCATCGTCATCGGCAAGATGACCGCCGGACCGGGATGGACAACCTATTCGGGACAGGCCCTTGATCGTTGGTTCACGGCGCTGGGTGCGACCAAGGGGCGCCCCGGCGGAGGGTTCTACACGGACGAGCGGCCGCTCGACATGCTGTACAAGGCACTGGAATGCGGTCGGCAGCGCGCCGCGCTGCCTCCGTCCGTGCGCAACGTGCAATACGAACTGGAAAACTTCCCGTATCAGCGGTTGAAGAAGTCGCCAGCATCGGTAGTCAACGAATGCAGCCTGGCCCTGGCGCATGGCCTGAACGGTGTGGCGTTCAACATGCTGGGCATGCCCGCGTCCACATTCGAGGACAACCTGCCGTGGGTCAAGGCGATCCCCGCTGCCCGGCCGGTGTGGGAGAAGTGGGTGGCGCATGCTGCCGGTCTGCCGACAGCCGGGCTTTGGGCGGCCTGGAGCGCGCAGATGATGGCACGGCGCTCGGTGCGTCCGGGCGAAAATTGGTGGGGGATGGGGCGTCACAATATCAATATTCCGAAGGTCCTGGGCGAGATCGGTCTTCCGCTGGCTTCGGACACACCGGCCTGCGGCACGGTTCTCTGCGGCCACGTCGCGGAGGTGTTTAGCGACGACGAACTGAAGGCCATGCTTGCGCGCGGTGTGCTCATGGATTCGATGGCGCTGGAATTGCTGACGGAACGCGGATTGGGGCATCTCACGGGCGTACGGTTGGCCAAGCGGCTGGACAACGGCATGTGGGAGCGCTTCACGGACGATCCGATGAACGGACGCGCGGCGGGTGAGATCCGCGACGCGCGCATCGAGTTCTGGGGTGACGCCAAGGGGATGGCCGATGTGTTGGAGCCGATCGCCCAGGGTGTCCGCGTGTTGACGAACATCGAGGACTACTTCGCGCGCCCGCAGGGGCCGGGGATGACCGCCTTTGAGAATGAGTTGGGCGGTCGCGTCGTGGTCATGGGGTATGCGCCGTGGATCTTCCTGCACTCCGTGGGGAAGCGTCTGCAATTGCAGAATGCTTCGGACTGGCTCAGCCGCGACACCATGCCCGTGCGGGTGGACGAGACCGTACCGCTGGTCGCTGTGGCGCGTGTCGCCGCCGACCGTCAGCGCGGGGCGGTCATGCTGCTCAACGCCGGGTTCGACGCGATTCCCGAGGCGACGGTGCATCTGCGATTCTCTTGCAGCCATGTCCGCCTCTTGTCCATAGGGCGTCGGGCGCAAGTGTTACCGGTTGAACCGGAAGCCACGGGCGGCCGCATCACGTTGAAGGACATTGAGCCGTGGGGATTGCGGGTGCTCGTGTGATCATAGACACGGAGAAACCGAGATGAGCAAGATGCAAGACATGGCGATGTTGTGCGAAGCGGTGCTGAACGGCGACGAGGTGCCCTTTTCCTTTCGGCTTGACGGGGCGAGTTCCCGCGCCTTCCTGAAGACGTGGCAACGAACTGCGACGTGTGCCGTGGGTGGCGACGATGTTTCTGTCCATACGGTGGTGTACCGGGATCCCGCTACCGGCCTGGAATGTATCGTCGAGCTTTCGACCTATCCCGACTCTCAGGCCGTGGAGTGGGTCCTGCGGTTCCGCAATGGCGGCACCATGGACACGCCGATCCTCTCCGAGGTGAATGCGCTGGATATGACGCTGGACCTTCCCGAAAAGAGTCAGCCGCGCCTGTACTCCTCCAAGGGAACCTGGGGGCAGATTGACGACTTTGCCCTCCAGGAGCAGCCGCTCCCTGACGGCGGAAAGATCGAACTGGCCTCCTGCGGTTCGCGCAGCCACCTGCCCTTCTTCAATCTCGAGCTGACGGGACGCGGCGTCATCTCCGCCATCGGTTGGACCGGAAACTGGACCTGCACGTTCGAACGCCCTGCGCAGAAGACCCAAGCCGTTATGCGCGGCGGAATGCCGAAGACGCACCTGCGCTTGCATCCCGGCGAAGCAATCCGCACGCCGAGGGTCCTTGTCCTCTTCTGGCAGGGCGAACGCGGCCCTGCCCATAACCTGCTGCGGCGGCATCTGATTGCCCATCACCTGCCCAGGGTGGATGGCCGTCTGGTGGAGGCGCCCGTCTGCATTGTCAGTTGGGGCGGCATGAAGACGGCAAGCCAACTCAAGAATATCCAGTTCATACAGGATCATGGCCTGAAGTATGACTGGTACTGGATCGATGCCGGATGGTACGGGCCGGACCACGAGACCGAGGAGTTTCAGAATTTCTATACCGAAGACTGGGCCTACCACATCGGGCATTGGCGTGTGAACCGCGCGGTGCACCCGGATGGCTTGCGGCCGGTCGCGGACAAGGTGCATGCCGCGGGCATGAAGCTGCTTCTCTGGTTCAGTCCCTACTCGGCCGAGGTGAGTTCGCCACTCGTGCGGGAACATCCCGAATGGATCTTGCAGGAGAATGCGTGGGGAGAGAACGGGATCGGGCTCAACAAGAAACGAGTCAACATCTGCACCATCAACATCGGCATTCCGGAAGCCCGGCGATTCCTCCTCGAATACCTGTCGCAGCTCATTGCCGAGCACGGCGTGGACCACTTCCGTGATGACGGCGGGCTGCCCCTGCCGCCCCCGGACCGGGACGCTCCCAATCGGCAGGGCATAGGCGAGATACGGGCCGTGGAAGGGTTCTACGCCTTCTGGGACGAACTGCGGCAGCGCCATCCGGGTATGGTGATCGACAACTGCGGCGGCGGCGGAACCCGCATTGACCTGGAGACGATCAGTCGCAGTCTGGTACTTCACCGGACCGACTACAACTGCTATCCGCAGGCGGATCCCATCGGGTTCCAGGTCGGAACCCACGGTCTTTCGCATTGGGTGCCGCTGGTCGGAGGTTTCACCCCGGCAAAGCCGGGAAACACGTACAACCACAGAAGCGCCTGGTGCGGCGGAATGCCGTTCAGTCTGTTCCATTGTTGCGGCTATGGCGAGGCGACGCTCGCTCCGGCCAAGGACTATCCCGTGAAATGGCATCGCAAGATGCTGGAGGACGACCGCAGGGTCCGGCCGTATTTGACCGGGGATTTCCATCCTTTGACCCATTGCACAACATCGCCGATGGACTGGTTTGCCTTTCAGATGGATCGTCCGGACCTCGGGGAAGGCGTAGTTGTTGCCTTCCGCCGTCCGGAGGCGTGGGCGGTGAGCGGCGATTTCCGGCTGCAGGGGCTCGCGCCCGACGCCGAGTACGAGTTGCAGGATGCCGATACCGGCAAGACGTGGAAGCAGTCCGGCAACGAACTCCGCGAACGCGGCCTGCGCATGACCCTGGAGACGGCACCCGAGAGCCGGGCTGTGTTTTACCGATCAAGGAAAGGTTGAACCATGAAGAAGATCACGTCAACGGCAAACACTGCATGGTCTGATGTAACGGTAATTGAATCTCCGGAGCCGACACTTACCTACCGTTCCGGGATGGTGGTCTACGAGGAGTCGCTCACGGGCGGACGTTTCGTCGGCCGCGGCTGGAACGGGGCTGGGCTGGTTAACTTCTACGACGGCCGTGTACAGCCGGGTAACGACGAGATGACGCACGCGTTCCGGCTGGAGATCGACGGGCAGTTGCTGGTGTCGGACTGGGAGTGGGCGGGGTTTGAAGTCAAGCGCCGGGACCAGCCCGTGGCGGCCATGGGCCGGCCCTTTGATCGTCATGCAATCGTCACGCTCCGGCACAAGTTGCGTCCGGTGTCGG
>Ga0182021_10006485_pt1 | contig 13900 bp, 19 predicted proteins | sample 612E3MmetaG_FD_120493 | JGI IMG/M metagenome (GOLD analysis project Ga0182021, IMG submission 120493) | Permafrost microbial communities from Stordalen Mire, Sweden - 612E3M metaG (Illumina Assembly) | ecosystem: Environmental > Terrestrial > Soil > Wetlands > Permafrost | place: Sweden...
CGGCCGGGGCGTCTTAATTTATTTCTCACGTTTTGCCCACGCAACTATTGCAGGAACCCATGAGAGAATTACAATTCCTATAATTATCATAGATAGATTATTTTTAACGAATGGAATAGAGCCGAAGAAATACCCAAGAGTCAGCATTAGTATAACCCATAAAACTCCTCCAATTATATTATATGAGAAGAATTTCTTATATTTCATCTCGCTTATTCCTGCAACGAATGGTGCGAGTGATCTTATTATAGGAATGAATCTTGCAAGGATTATAGTTTTTGCACCGTTTTTTTCAAAGAATTTTCTTGTCTTTTCAAGGTTCTTTTCTTTTACCCATCTTTTTCTAGTCAGAATTGCTTCCCCAAAGTATTTTCCAATAGAATAATTAAGATTATCTCCTAGGATTGCAGCTAATGACAGAATGATGAAAAGCCAGTACATTTTTATTGCTCCTGTGGATGCAAAAGTTCCCGCTACGAAAAGAAGAGTATCTCCTGGAAAAAATGTAAATAATACAAATCCTGTTTCAGAGAATATTACAAAGAACATGATTAGATACGTAAGAGTTCCGTAATTCTGAATCATTAGCCCAATATACTTATCCAAATGAAGGAATAAATTAATTAAGTTAATCATATCCTTAAGGAATAGTCTGTGCATTTAAATGTTTTTTTCCATTTATTTTAACAATATTTATAAATACAAAAATCATAGCAAGAGAATGAATCTTAGATTAAGTAAAGGGAAGGTGATATGGAGTGTTTTGATTCCTGTTTTATTCTGGATTTTCTTAATACTCTTCTCTAAGGCGATGAATATAAAGAGTCTTATTATAAGAAATTTCTTTAATATGCATAACCTTACAAATATACTTACTACAGAAAATATTATTCTTTTTGTAATTGAAATTGTTGTTGTGTACCTAATTTTGAGTATATTTCACAGAAAGAAGTTTGTAGCAAGTAAATAATTGTATTAAAAAATAATTATTTTTCCATTCCTTTCTTTATTACTTTTCCAATAAAATATGCAGATCCAAAGAATATAACTCCTGGAAGGAATGCAATTCCAAGGGCAGGCAATAATAAACTTGTTCCAATTGTTCCAATTGCTCCCGCTCCGACTGTTTCTAATATTTTGACTGCATGGGAAACATTTTGTTCAACATTTTTTTGAAGAGCATCAATTTGCATTATCATTTTTCCTTTTTTAAGAATTCTTACTTTTTTATCTTCCTCAGAGACTAGTACAACTAAATTATCGCCTGTTGCTGCACTTAATCCCGCAGAATGTCTTGTTCCGAAGTTTTTGAAAACTTTTGTGGATTTTATTTTTACTCCGTAGGCAGAGACAAAACCTTTCTTATTTATTATAATTGCACCGTCCATCAGTGCTAAAGATTCTAAAAGTTTAGGATTTTCAGTTGCTTTAAATGGAGGAATAGATTGATTGACCATTGGGGTGTATTTGGTTTCTCCTATCACAAAAAGAGCTCCTTCTCCCCTTTTGGCAATTCTTAGTCCTACCTGAATAAGAGTTTCCTGTAGTTTTTTAAAATTTTTGTCTATTTTAACTTTCATAATTATAAATGTTGGTTAGTATATATAAATTTTTCTTATCGTTAGATTTTAATAGTGTTTTTTGCTGGATTTTTGGTATAAAAGCCCCGTAGTACAGTGGTCAAGTATCCGGCCCTCTGGAGTGAGACTTTCAGGTCTCCCAATCTCATTTTACAAAAGTGAAACGGAGAGAGGCTGGGACCCAGGTTCGAATCCTGGCGGGGCTATTTTTCATATGATCAAAGAGGTATTCTATTTTATTAATATAAATAATTATTTTTCAAAACCTATTGTTTCTGGAATAGTGCCCTTTATGCTCAATTTTCCACCTACAAATGTGGCACTTTCTACTTGCATACCTGCACTATTCATTCTATCAGTAATAAAATTAGATATGGTGTTCTTATTATTGTCTGTCCAGTCTTTTGGAACGGTTAGTGGACCAAATTTTAATTCTGTCATTTCACCTTCTAATTTACCATTTTTAATTTGATAATTGCCTTTATAATCAAAAGACGGATTTACTGGAACAAGATTTGCTTTGTCTTCAATTATATTTTTATATTGCTCTGGCATGTTTGTTGCTTCACTGTATGCTTTTAATCTTTTTGTAAGGATTTTTCCTGTCATCTCAACAGAGCCATCATCGTTTATTTTTAATTGAACATGAGATATTGGATAATCTTTCCATTGACTATTGGGTTGATTTAAAAGCGCAGTTAATTCAGATTCAGTAATTTGTGTATTTATTTGTATTTTCCCAGATAATTTAACAGATTGAGGTGAACCATCTGAATAGGATAAGCTATTATAAGTCATTCCAAGTTTACTATTAACGCTAATCAAATCAGCTTTTGTGTATTTTACTCCAATGTTTTTTGGTGTCGTCATTACAATAGCTATTCCAATTAAAATTAGTGCAATAACTCCAAATACAATCAGTGATATTTTAATACCTTTCTTCATCTTAAGTTATCTAAGCTCTTTAGGTATTTAAAAATTTTCCTATTCTTTGTTTTAGAATACTTACCCTATCTTTATTCTACTCTCAATTCTGCATCTTCAGATTTGATTATATTTTCTATTACTTCTGCTACTTTTTCTGGTTGATCTATTTTTGGCATTGGTCTATTTGAGGCACTCCAATCAGGTCTATTTCCAAGAGCATTTTTTGCAAAGTTTGTTGCAGTCATATTCGGTTCTACTATACTTACTATTATATTGTCTTTTTCAAGCTCCTGTCTTGCTACAAGGGAGATTGCATTTAAAGCATATTTAGTGGAAGAATATGCAGATATTCCAGGAACGTACATTTTTGTTAATGCTGAACTTATGTTAAGAATCATTCCTCCTCCTTGTTCTCTCATATGGGGAATAACTTCCTGCATTGCTCTTATAACACTATATACGTTTACATCCATTATTTTTTTATAATGTTCTATGTCCATTTTTTCAACGGGGCCGTACATTCCTTGTCCGGCATTGTTAATTAAGATATCAATATGACCATATTTTTCAATTGTCTTTTTTATCATTCCTTTAATATTTTCAGGATTATGCATATCAGTAACTATAGCCAAGGAGTTAGGCAGTTCTTTTTCTAAAGATTTGATTATATCTGACGAACGTGCAGCCAAGACTATTTTAGCACCAAGCTTGGAAAGGTGTTTTGCAACTGCAAGGCCTATTCCCTGAGAAGCTCCTGTCACGATTATTACTTTATCTTTTATTTCCATAAAAGAAAAAAACCAATTAGTTATATAAGGTTTATGAAAGATAGTTCTGTGGCTGATTTGGTTGTTTTTTAACACCAATATAATGATTAGAAATATTTTTATAGTAAACTAAACTATCATTTTTATGGTGAGTCCAATTCTTATTTTAGTAGTTGTTTTGATTGCTGTAATTTGGTTATTTATAGAATTCAAGAGATTTAGGCATAAGATGCTTGCCGTTTTTCTTATTGTTCTCATACTTTTTACATATATTAGTTTTTCTGCTGTTATAAAGAACAAAAATATAGATTTGAAGACATTTGAGGGAATAAAACAGGCGGGGCATTTGTATGTTCTCTGGCTTGGAAATGCTTTTAAAAATGTAAAAGTCGTAACTTCAAATGTTATTAATATGAATTGGCAGGCCAATGAGACTTTGAATGATAGTAAAAGTCAAAAGCAGAATAATACCGGGAGTTGAAATGAAATTTATTCTTCTTATTCTTATGTTTTTTATGATAGTTTCTTTGATAATAATAAATAATCATGAAATTCATGTTTTTGAAAAGGAAGGTTTTCATAATTTTTTGGCAGGGTATTCTGATTGGTTCAGAACATTCGCAGTAAATGTTAAGACTGTTACAGGAAATATTGTAAGTCAAAATTGGTTTCCAGAGTAATATTTATAAAGATATATTTCCTATATTTTGTATGGCTGTGAAGAAAAAGAGAGTGGTTAGGAGGAAGGCTAGTGTAAGAGCTAAGGTTAAACCTTCTGTGAATTCTCAGGGGAAAATATTTTCAAGTTTTAAGTTAGGAGTTGTTTTCAGAGACTTTATATTATTTGCCTTGCTTTTTCTTATATCTTATATATTATCAATAGTTTCCACGGGAGAAATTTTCCCTAATTTGTTTGAACTTCTTTGGATAATATTTGCATTTATTGCTATTGCTTTTTTCTTTGCATTGCTTGTTTTATTATTCTTGAAATGGATAAGAAAGTAAAGAATGACTTTTTCCGATTTATATTTTTTTAGTATTTTGTGATTATTAGTTCAATTTGAGAGCCACAGGGGAGAATTGAACTCCCGACCTCCACATTACCAATGTGGTATTCTAACCGGCTGAACTACTGTGGCAAATTGTTTGTTTTTTATCAAATCCCAACAGATTTATAAAACCTTTTTATCAATAAGGTCTATGGCCGAGAAGAAAGAATCTGAACTTGCAAAACTTAAGGAGAATTACAAGAAGATAGAGAAAACTTATCATCTTCCGGAGTTTGACAAACTTAATTCTGAATTTTCAATTGAAAAGCTTGCTGAGATTGAAACAGATTTTTTAGTTCGAGAAGTCGCAAGAATAATGGCTGAAAAATTTTCTAATTATATGAGATTTGTTGAGCTTGTACTAAATCCTTCTAATGCTCCAATGTTCATATTCTCTATTATAAAAACAATGGGAGAAAGTGAGAAGAAGAAGTTTGCTGAAATATACAAGGAGCTTGCAAAAATAGAACTTAATTTAATTGAACTTGATGTTGATTTCTCTGAGAAAAAAGAAGCAGATTTCATAAACGGTTCTTATAAAACATGGATTAATATGAAGAAAGATTTTCAGGAAGTTATAGAGAAGATAAAAGCAAACTGGGATAATAAGAATGAGAATAATAACAAGGCTTATTTTGGATAGTTATAAGTTATCTTTAACAGTTCTTTTGTTAAATTAATATAATAAACAGGTTGGATATTATGATAAACTATATACTTTTACTAGGATAATTACTAGTTTGACGTTATAAAAGATATATTATATTAATTTCTTAAAAATATCTTTCAAATCTATTTCAAACAACGCGACAGGCATTTTTATTTTCCAATTCTTTAGAATTTTTGGATGAATTTCTCCGAGCATTCCGATTGTTTTGTTCTCAAATATTACATCTGCTGTTCTTCCTTCTATGAAATGAACAGGTGTTTCTTCTGATTCTTTTAAGATTACATTAGTTCCAAGAGCTTTGAATAAATACATTAGAATCTGTTTGGCTTCTGTGAAATTTCCTGGAGTTATTGCAAGAGCTAGTCTTTCACTCTCTTCTATATCTTTTTTCATTTCGAATATTTTTCCTGTTTCAAATATTTTTTGAGGATATTCTGAATCAACATTTTCTGAGAAATTTTTAAGAAGGAAGTGAGAGAGATCTTTTCTTAATATGTTATACTCTGTTTTTGAATTTTCTATTTCAACAAATTCTTTTTCCTGTTTTTCCTGAACTCCCATCTTCTCAAACTGATATTCCTTATTTGTAAGATGATAATTTGAAACTTCAAGAAGGTTTAATCCAGAAAGAATGTCAGATATTTTTCTTTTTATTATTTCTTCTGGATTTTCCTGTCCTATTGTAGATATACTTGGAATTTCTGGTATAATATTTTCATATCCATAAGCAATTGCAACATCTTCAATTAAATCAACTTCATGAAGTATGTCTGTTCTCCATGGGCCTATTTCAACTTCATTTGTTTTTTGGTTGTAATTATGTCCCATATTTTCTAAAAGTGTTTTAAGTTTCTTTTCATCTATTTTTATTCCAAGAAGTTTGTTTGTATTCTCAAGAGATATTTTCATTTTTTCAGATTCAAGAGAAGGAGAAATCTTCTCAGGTGCTCCTTTGAGTTCCATCTGATATATCTTTCCACCCATTTCTGCAAATACGAGGACCAAAATATTTAAGCATTTCTTAAGAACATTGAAATCAAATCCAGAACATTCAATAAAAATATCTTTTGTTTCCTCAGTTACCCTTCCTGTTAATTGAGAATTTATTATTGGAGGCATACTCAATATATTATTTGCTGCGTCTATGAATACAGGAAATTTTGATTTTCCTGCTAATAAGTGGGAATATTCTTTTCCCGTTGGATGCTTTTGAAGAATTTGCAAACCAGACATTTCTTTGTCAGATTCTAATGGTATAAATTTTATATAATCTGGTTCAAGTGCTTTGAGGGTTATAGGAAGTTTTATCTTTTCAAGTGGATAAATTCCTATTGCTACTTTCTTTCTCTTTCTTCCAAGAGTAATATGTAATTTTTCTTGTATTTCAATGAGTTCTTTTATTTTTTCATCATCTAATTTTAAATCTCTTATAATCGCACATGCAGTATATGGTCTAACATCTTTTGCCGAAGAATCAATTATTACCTGATAGTCTTTTTCAGGCTTGTTCATTTCATATTTTTTCATTCCTGTTTTTTTACTTATGAATGAAAGAAAACTTCTTTTGAATCCTTGATATGAGAGAAGATCAGGTCTATTTGGGAAAATTTCAATCTCCATTGTATTATCATCAAATTTTTCTAGAGGGGTTCCAAACATTGAAATCCTTTCCTGCATTTTTTCATCTAGTTTACCTACTTCCTTTTCAAAGAGTTTTCTGTTTACTGTTATAAGTGCCATTTTATTCCAAGTTGGTTTCAAAAAAGTTTAATCTTCCTTTAAATGGGATTGGTTCTATTTTTATAGGATTTTCAAGTATGAATCCATTATTTCCCCAAGAGCTTGAAGCTAAATGGAGATTTTTGTCTTTTGAATGTTCTTCTTCATTTTCATATGTTTTAACATCAATTAGATTTGCTTTTCCAACAATAAAACCTAATGGAAGAGCTGTGAATCCAAATCTTTTCATAGATTCTTTATCAGGATTCTTTGAGGCATGAATAAAGAATTCTCCCCTGTATTTGGTTTTCCAGTTTCTTAATTCTATTTTTTTCTTTCCTTCTACTACTAATTCTGCGTATGGTTGTTTTAATGATAGGGCTTTCATTTTATTTATCCTCTGATTTTATCTGCAACTTTATTTAATTCTTCAATTGATTTCTTTGGGCCAATTAGAGTGGTAACGTATCCAGGATGTTTTTCAAAGTAAACATTTCCTATTAATTCGTTTCCTGGGAATTTTGTATCTAAGCCATGAAGAGGGTATAATTTAATATGAACATGATTAACCCCCATACCTTCCATAACTATAGCTACTCTTTTTACTTTTAGTTTTTTTTGAAGAAGTTTGGAAACTTTCTTTGCTGCTATCATTAAATCTTTGTAAGGTTTGTCTGGCATATCTGTTGCATCGCTGTCATAATGTTCTTTCGGTACAACAAGAGTCATTCCTTCTGTATTTGGATTTATATCTAAAATTGCAATGTGTTTGTCGTCTTCCCATACTTTTACAGAAGGTATTTCTCCTTTTGCAATTTTACAAAATATACAGTCTTGTGTTTTGTTTTCCATTTTATTGTTTTATTAAAAATTTCATTTTTCTTAATTGAGTTAAATCATTCTTGTATAAATCCCTTATATCTTTTATATCAAATATATTCATTATCATCCTGTCAAATCCTGGACCCCAAGCTAAGATAGGAATAGGTTTGCCTAGAAGAGGCTCTGTTACTTCTGGTCTGAAAATTCCTGCTGCAAATACTTCAATCCATTGTTTTCTTTCTTCATTCCATACATCCCCTTCAACACTTGGTTCTGTGTATGGAAAATAACTTGGTCTGAATCTTACTTTTTTGAATCCCATCTTATTTGCAAATTGTGTTAAATATCCAAGAAGATTTCTTAGGTTAGCATTTTCGTCAATTACAATTCCTTCTGTTTGATTAAATTCAAAACCGTGGTTCCAGTCAAGTGTTTCATTTCTAAAACATTTTCCAACTGCAAAGAACTTTGCTGGAAGGTCTTCTTTTTTTAATTTTGAAAGAGTTTGACTTGATAGACAGGTTGTGTGAGTTCTCAAAACAACTTTTTTTGCTTCTTCTTCATTCCATTCATACTGCCATCCTTTGCTTCCATTTACACCTTTTTCGTGAGCTTCTTTTACTTTTGATACGATTTTTTTATCTGGAAGCTCTATTTTTTTATTTATGAAGAAAGTGTCCTGCATTTCTCTGACAGGATGATCTTGAGCTGTAAACAATGCATCAAAATTCCAGAATGAACTCTGAGTGATATCTCCTTTCATTTCTTGGAATCCCATTTCAGTCCACACTTTTCTTGCATAATCCATAGATTGATTTACAAAGTGTCTTTTTCCCCCATATATTTCAGGAACATGAGAAGTAACGTCATATCTTCTGAATTTCTTTCCTTTCCAACTTGATTCTTTCTTAAGGGTTTCAGGAGTTATTTGTTCTATTAATTCCTGTGTGCTTAATTTTGATTTTACTATTTCTTTTCCAAGGGGAGTTATTTCAATATTTATTTTCTTATCTTCTTTTATTTCAACAATTTGCTTTCTGCTTTGAAGAGTTTTAAGAGCTAATTGGTGTTCTGGAGCAAGAGAGTCATAATCTGCTGGAAGAAGTTCAAGGAATTGTTCTTCAAGTGTTTTTTTTGATATTTCTTCTCTGTTTGCGTTAAGTATTATCTTTTCATTTTTTAAATCAATGAGTGCTTTTCTTTTTAGAGCACCTATGGATGCTTTGAATTCGTCATCTGAAAGACCACTCTCTTTTTGTGCATCCTGAAGGGAAATTATGTGCTTTTCATTAAGAATATGAAGAAGTCTTCTTTCAGGAAGTCCTTTTTTTAGATAAAGTGCTCCATTAATATCTAATTCAATTATCTTGCTTTTTACATATGATAACTTTACCAAGTTTTTGTTTTGAAGGTATTCAAGAGCTCTAATTACTGAAGTCTTATCTAGGTTTGATTTCTTGCATATTTCATTTATCTTTTCTCCCAAGTGAGGAAGAATTTTTTTTTCGTTTGGGCTTAGCGATTCGATTAGCTTTTTTGTGTCCATTTTTTATCTTTTAGTATGAGATGAGAAGTTTAAAATTCTTTTGGGATATTTAAAATTCAATTATTCTTGTTAAATAAACAAGGTGTAGACTCCAATAGCAGTGAAAAGTAGCCCAAATGTTATGTAAATAAATCTTGCAATCTTTATAACTTTCTCATCATCTAATGACTTAGCGAATTTTACATGAGATTTAGTCATAGAGAAATTTATAAAACTAAATAGTAATCCAATTATAATCAATCCTAATATTATTTCAATTCTTAAACCCCCCATTTTAAACGAAAGTATAAAAACTAAAATTATCCAGCATAAACTTCCTATGAGATAAAAGATAAATATGTTTCTTTCTGTATATATCCTTAGAGCAAATCTCCTTATTCCCATTCCTAAATTGGAGAATTTTTTATTAAAGATGATGCAAACTAAACCAATTAAAATCATTATTGAAGAGATAATTAAATGAACTGGTTCCATATGTTTCTATCTTTTTTATTATTTAAATATCCTTTGTCATCCAAGTTGGCATTCCAAGAATAAGCCCAAGAGCCTTCAAATCATGAATACTTCTATTATTTTTCTCTTTACGAATAATGAATTTCATTTTAATCTTTTCTCTGTTGCATAAAACAATATTTTGTTTAATTCTTGCAAGAATCTCTAATTTCTTTTTTAAACCTCTTTCTTCAACAACTTCATCAAAGTTTATTCCTAATTGAATGTTTTTCTTTTTCATTGCTTTTGCTATAACTTGATTAAATCCCGAGTTTCTTTGCTTTTGGAAATCCTTCCTGTTTGAGAGATTTAATAAAAGGATATCTATTGGAAGTTTTTCAACTACTTTTCTGTTTAATTCATCATCTTCTGAAGAATAGATAACAATTTTGTTTTCTGACTTTTCTTTTTTTATTATTTCCTTTAGCTTACTGAAGTTGGCTTCTGTAAGGAGGGTTTGATTCTTTTTCATTTATTCAGAGATCTTTGTACCTATAAATTTCTTTCCATTAAACAAATTATCTAATTGATTCATATCTTTTCCAAGAATATAAGTTGTTATTTTGTTTTTCTTTATTATACCTGAGGCTTTTTGGTCTAAAACGAAGTGTTGTCCAGGTTTGAACTTAATTTTGTTAACCATTTTATCAAAATCTGTCCAGGAAATTTCAGGGATAAATTTGGCACCCTTGAATTCTTTTGGATTTTTATCGTGCAAACCCGGAACATCTGTTAAGTTTATGAAATCAGATTTGAAAACGTTGGCTATCTGTGCTGAGCTTGAATCAGAAGTTTGATGAGGATGATATTCAAGAGCTCCGCAGAATACTATGTCATATTTTTTAATATAATTTTTAACTTCACTTGTCTTTTTTGGGATTCCCCTCTTCTGGTCCTGATTGAAAAAGTAACTCATAAATCTTGCGTTTGTTCTTGTGGCAGATATACCTGCATAGCTTTGGAACGCTTCACTCACTCCTGTTTCTCTGAGTGCAGTTATATATTTTCTTGCAATGCTTCCTCCCCCACATATTATAATAAATTTGTATTTGTCTTTATTTTTTAGAATAACTTTCTTGAAATCTTTGAGGTATTCTAAATTAATATCTCCGGGAATTATAAGACTTCCACCTAAACTCAGAACAATCACCTTTTTCATTATTTATATAAGATAAATTTGTTTATAAAAGTTATCTGTTGAGAAAATTAATTATCTGTGACATATTTTTTATAGATTAATTGAAGTATAATTTAAATTATGATATTAACAAGTTAGAGATAATAAATGATATTATTTTTGTATATAATTAAACCAATATTTTTAGATTATTTTACAGTAAACAAGGTATTATCCTTAACATCAAAAACATCTAACCTTACACCAGAATCAATCCATCCGTGAGCATAGTTTAATGCTGCAAAGCAGTTTACATAATCTTCTTTCTTCTTGAAGTGTTTTGCATCTGCAATGTAATTTTCGGCCATTTCAATTATTTCTTTTGCATGAGCTTCTTTTCCTTCTATTATATGTTTTTTTACTTCCTTCAAAGCTTTTTCTGTCACACTAAAGTATTTTTCTATTTTTTCTATTGTTATATTGTTTTCCATAGAAATATCAATATTTTTTTATTTTTAAATTATGGCATCATAATCTTTAAATATAAGACTTTGTTTCTATTTTTATGAAAGGAGAGGTTAAAAGAGGGAGAGGCAAATTATATCTTATAATAGCTTTAGTTGTAGTATTTTTGACTGTTTCTGGAGTTCTTGCAGAGTCAATTGGATTGTCTGATGATGTTAAAAATATAATTAATAGTGTTGTTGAGAAGCAGGGAATAAATAGCAGTGATATTAAATCTGTAGAACAGGTAGGTTTTGATGCATTGCCTCCTCAGGTCGATTTGAAAAATATAGATACAACAAATCTTGCAGTATATCAAGTAGATTATGGGGGAGATAGACCTGTTTTTGTAATAACTGCTTCAGGTGAGACAATAAAAGCCTCTCCTCCTAAAACATTCTCATATAAGATGTTATTGGATTATGGAGTTAAGGGAGAAGTAAGTGCTCCAACTTTCCTCAATACTGCAAATGGAGTTGAAGGAAATCTTGAGAAGGGCTATGTAATGATAAGAGATGGAAGCATAACAGGACTTTCAACAAATCTCGAAGTTTTGAGTGGTGAAGGAAGTATTGAGATAATGATATATGTAAATGGTCAGCCTATAGGATTTAGGAATACAATATATGCAGATTCTCCGGGGGTTAAGACAGACTATGATACCCAATCCTTTGGAGTTGTTAATTTCAAAAAGGGAGATGTTATTTCTGCTTATGTTAAAACAGATGGGGATATAGCTTTCAAGGATGTTATTAATTTGATTGAAATATCTACTGTAGATTAATTTTTAAAAAACTTTAAATAACATCATTGCTTTGTTTAGTTACTTACAAAGATGGCGTACAAAAAATATATTCAAAGAAATGGGAAACTTTACGGGCCATATATTTATCAGAGTAAAAGAGTAGATGGAAAGGTTGTTTCAGAATATTATGGAAGTGAAGGTGTGAAGAAGAACGAAGTAATTAAAAGAAGTGATGGAATTAAAAATAGAGATTATAAAGCAATATTTTTAATATTTCTGGGGATTGTATTGCTTGGTGTTTTAGTTTATTTTATTGCTTTCTCAAATCACAGTCAAAATAGCAAACTCACAGGAGGAGCTATTTTGGGAGTGGAAACTTCTTATACAAAAGGACAGCCTCTAGAGGGTATTTTAAGATTCTCTGTTAAAGAAGGAGAACTTATTCCTGAATCTTCTAAAGTTGTTTTTGAAAATTCTGGGAATACCTATGAATTTCTTTTGAAAGATATTCTTAAGGAAACACCTTCAGAAGGAAATTATTATATTGATGGGAAGAATATTTCAGGAAGTGGATTGGGTTATGGTCTTGAAGGTCAAAAGATAGTTTATCCAGATATAGGATTTACACTTCAGGTTTATAATGAAGCAGCTCAACAACCTGATACCATTAATGAAAGTACACCTACAGAATTAACAACAGAAGTTTCCAATGAGACAACTCCAGAAACAACACCTGCTGAACCCTCAACAGAAGGTAATAGTTCAACGCCTATAACTGGAGGAGTTGTTAAAAGCTCTGGTGGATTTTTAAGTTCAATTTTTAATCCGTCTGGAAGAGTTACAATGGAACTTCAAAACGAAGTGAATGGAGTCACATCAAAAAATAAACCATTTGTTTATAATCTACAGAATGGAGAAACTGCAGAGCTAAAGTTAAAGAGCGTTAATCTTGATGGAAAAGAATTAGCAGATAGTGCTGCTTCTTTGAATGTTGCAGATAACAAGGCTACTGTAACAACAGAGTATTTAGAAACTGAGAAAGGTTATGGAAGTGGTTATACAGGAACTAAGGATAAAACACTTTCTTTAGATTTAACCGCTTTGAATTTATCTTTGTCAGAAGGTGATTTGAATATAAAATTAGTTTATCAAAATGAAGAAATACTTCGATTAACAACTCTTCTTAAGGAAGGTGAGACAGCTTCAGGTTCTATTGTTGAAGAACCTGTTAGTCCTAATGTTAGTAAAGAAAATAAGACTCCTGTAGAAACTCCAGTTCAATATAATATTACAAATCAAACTGTTCAGGAAATTGTTAATTCTTCTATATGGGATATTGGAGATTTTTTGACTCCTCAGGAAAGGAAAGTTCTCGCTGATAATTTTGGAAATATATCTCTTAAGAAAATTAAATCTGAAGCTTTTAATGGAAAAATTATAATAAGTTATGAATTCGGAGGATATTATGTTGATTATTCTTATGATTCTTCTTTAAATAAAGATATTTTAAACGTACAAATGGAAAAGGACAGAATAAAATTCCTTAAGGATATAGCTAATTCAGTAGAGAAGAAGAATGGTGAAGCTTCTCCTCAAGTTCTTGAAGGATATAACGAAACTTATACGCCCTAAATTGTTTGATTATGAATAAACTTTTTTAAATACATTATTCCTTAATTTGCTAATGATAAAGAGGGATGATGTAAAGAAGTCTATTGGTTTATCAAAATCAACTAAAACTTTGTTGATAATTGTTATTGCAATAATAATTATTGCTGTAATCTTTCTTGTTGTAAAAGGATTATCAAATCCAAATGATAATGAAAATCCAGTTGAGAGATTAACAGCTGATTTGAAAATATCCCAAGTTGAGATCTTAAATAATACGGATTTGAATGTTAAAGTGGACGAGGGAACTGTTGAAGGAGAAATTCAGGCAATAAATTTTATATTTTATAATGA
>Ga0182021_10006487_pt1 | contig 13898 bp, 10 predicted proteins | sample 612E3MmetaG_FD_120493 | JGI IMG/M metagenome (GOLD analysis project Ga0182021, IMG submission 120493) | Permafrost microbial communities from Stordalen Mire, Sweden - 612E3M metaG (Illumina Assembly) | ecosystem: Environmental > Terrestrial > Soil > Wetlands > Permafrost | place: Sweden...
CGCGGCGCAGTCCCGCCCAGAGCGGCTAATCACTTGGAAACCCGCATGCTAGCCTTTGTTCGACGGCGCCGATCCGCAATTTCACCGTTTTTTCCCAGAAACCCCTTGGCAGAAATGGTGCGCTCCTCTTTCGTTCGCCTTTAATGTCCACGCCCAAACCCGCAGTCCTCGCGCTTGAAGACGGTTCCGTGTATCACGGGGTCGCGTTTGGCGCCGACGCCCTGATCGCCGGCGAATGCGTCTTCAATACGTCGATGACCGGCTACCAGGAGATTCTCACCGATCCCTCCTACTTCGGGCAGATCGTCACGATGACGGCCGTGCAAATCGGCAACTACGGCGTCAACGACGAGGACACCGAGGCGACGACCCCGAAGGCCAGCGGCTTCGTGGTCCGCGAGCTCTCGCCCGTGGTGAGCAACTGGCGCGCGAATCTCCCGCTCGGCGCCTACCTCCAGAAATACGGCATCCCCGGCATCAGCGAGATCGACACGCGGGCGTTGACCAAAAAGCTGCGGGTCGATGGCGCCATGAAGTGCTGCCTCAGCACGCTGCCAATCAGTGACGAAGAGGCCGTCCGCCGCGCCCGCGCCTGGCCCGACATGGCCGGCAGCGACTACGTGAAGGACACCACCTGCAAGGCGCCCTATCTCTGGCGCGCCGACGATCCCGCCAATCACAACGCGCAATATCTTCCGGCCGGCACCGCCTTCGGCGCCACGACGACCCCGACCAAGCGCTTCCGGGTCGCGGCGTTCGACTACGGCGCGAAGTATTCCATCTTCCGCAAACTCGTGCGCCACGGCTTCGAAGTGCAGGTGTTTCCGGCCACCGCCACCGCCGAACAGATTCGCGAGCACGCCCCCGACGGCGTTTTCCTCTCCAACGGCCCCGGCGATCCAGCCGCCCTGCCCTACATCCACAAAACCGTGACGGCGCTCCTGCCGGATTACCCGATTTTTGGCATCTGCCTCGGACATCAGATGATCACGCACGCGCTCGGCGGCACGACCTTCAAGCTCAAGTTTGGCCACCGCGGGGGCAACCAGCCGGTGAAGAATCTGGAGACCGGCAAGGTCTCCATCACCGCGCAAAACCACGGCTTCGCCACCGACCCGAAGAGCATCGAGCCAAGCGGCGCGGTCGTCACCGAGATTAACCTGAACGACAACACGGTCGAAGGTCTGCGGCACAAAAAGCTGCCGGTCTTCTGCGTGCAGTATCACCCCGAAGCCGCCCCCGGACCCAACGACGCCGATGCGCTCTTCGTCGATTTCTACCGGATGATCGAGGCGCGCAAGGCCGGGAAGATCTAGAGCGGGAAAAGTGTCAAGTGACAGGTTTCAAGTGACAAGAATCCGTCGGCTAGCCTTCCGGCCACTTCTACACTTGACCCTTGTTACTTTGCTTCGAGCAGCCCCTCGAAGCGCGCCGCATCCTCCGGTGTGTCCACCCCAATCGTTGGATCCTCGGTGAAACCCACAGCAATATCGTAGCCGTTTTCGAGTACCCGCAACTGCTCAAGCTTTTCGATTTGCTCCAGGCGGCCGACCGGCAGTTTCGCGAACCGTTCGAGCAGGTCGCCCTTGTAAGCGTAAACCCCGAGATGCCGGTAACACGGATGGGCGGCCACCCAGGCATCGTCGACCGCCCCAGCCCGATCGCGCGCGTAGGGCATCGGTGAACGCGAGAAATAGAGCGCGCGGCCGTCGTTGCGCACCACGACCTTCACCTGGTTTGGATTCGCGAAATCCGCCGCGGTCTGGAAGGGCGTGGCCAGCGTGGCCATCGCCACCGGTCCGGCGATCAGCTCGGCGAGCCGCCGGATCTGCGCCCCGGTCACCAACGGTTCGTCCGCCTGCACGTTGATGACGAAATCGGCCCGCACCGTGCGGTTGGCCTCCGCCAGGCGGTCGGTGCCGCTCTGATGGGTGGGCGCAGTCAGAATCGTCTGAAAACCCGCCGCGGCCAGCGGCACCCGCAAAAGCTCGTGATCCACCGCGAACCACAGCCGAAACTCCGGCGCTTGCACGGCAATACGCTCGGCCACCCACAGCACGAGGGGCTTGCCCCGGATCGCATGCAACAGCTTGCGGGGAAAGCGCGTGGACTCGAGCCGGCAGGGCACGACGATGGCGGTTTTCGGCATGAGACCAGCTTGACCAGCCAGTTTTTGAGTTGCAAGCCGCGCTCTCCCTTCGGACCTTAGCGCCCTCACCTTACGAAATGGAAAAGATCGACCTCGCACCCGCCGCCGGCCAGCAGCTCACCAAAGAGCTGGTGGTCCAGAACAAGATGGGCATCCACGCCCGTCCCGCGGCCATGATCGTGCGCATCACCAACAAATTCAAAGCCGACGTGTTCGTGGAGAAGGACGACGAACAGGTGAACGGCAAAAGCATCATGGGGTTGATGATGCTCGCCGCTGGCAAGGGCTCCAAGGTCAAGTTTATCGCCACGGGCGACGACGGTTCGCAGATGCTGGCCGAGCTCGAAGCGCTCTTCGGCCGGAAATTCGACGAAGCATGAGGTTTTTGCTGAGCAAAAACCTATAGTCCGAAAAATTTCTGCGCGGTCGCGGTGGTCGTCGCAGCCAGCTCATCGTAGCTCACCCCAAATAGCGCTGCCGCAAATTCCGCGGTGTGGCGCACAAACGCCGGCTCGTTGGGCTTGCCGCGATGCGGCATCGGCGTGAGGTACGGTGCGTCGGTCTCGATCATCAGGCGGGCGAGCCCCTGGGCCTTGGCCGCCGCGCGCACTGCGTCGGCATTCTTGTACGTTAGCACTCCGGTAAACGATCCGTAGCCGCCCCGCCGCACCAGCTCGGCCATTTCCGCTTCGCCCTCGGTGAAACAATGGAAGACGACTTTCGTCCAATCGCAGCCGCTCGCATCGATCATCTCGACGCACTCGCGAAAGGCACCACGCGAATGCACAACCAGCGGACAACCCAGCCGCCGCGCGATCTCCAGTTGCGCCATGAACGCCGCGCGCTGCCAGCAGAAGATCTTGGCCGCCTCAGCCTGGTCCTTCGGCAGATGGAACCGGTCGAGCCCCGCCTCGCCGAGCGCGACCGGCCGGGTGGCACGGGCGTCCCGCCCGTGATCCGTCGAACCCACGGGCGGGACGCCCGTGCCATTTTTCCAAAACGCCTCGACCTGCGCCACCGCTCCGGCCCAATCCGCCTCGACCGAACACGGATGCAACCCCACCGCGTAATGGACAAATCCGGCATTTTCCCGGGCGATCTCCCGGTACAAGGACCAGTCGTCCGGTGCCGTGCCGATGGCAATCATCGCCTCGAGGCCGGCGTCCCGGGCCCGTTGCAATACCGCGGGCAATTCGCCGCGCCGGGCGAAGGAATCGAGATGCGTGTGGGAATCGATCAGTGGCATGCTTAAAATCGTTCTCGTTCTTCGTTCTCTTTCCCGTTCTCAAAAACCAAGGACGAGCACAAGGAACGATGACGAAAACGCGCAAGATTACTTCAAATACAATGCCCCATATCGCTCCTTCAGGTAACGCAGCAGTGGCTGGGGCGACAGCTCTTCGCCGGTTACCTGCCGCACGAGGGCGAGCAGGTCGTGGCGCTTGCCCTGCGCGTGAACCTCGGCGCGCAGCCAGCCGAGCAGGCGCGAAAAATCGCCGCGCGCAAAATCTTCCTCCAGACCCGGCAGCACCGCCTGCACCCGGTACCAGAGTTGCGCCGCCATCATGTTGCCGAGGCAATAACTCGGAAAGTACCCGAACGCGCCGCTGCTCCAATGCACGTCCTGCAATACCCCCTCGCGGTCGCTGGCCGGTTCAAGACCGATCAACTCGCGCGACGCCATGCGCCACGCCTCCGGCAGATCGCGCACCGCCAGGTCGCCGGCAAAGAGCCGCTGTTCCAGTTCGAAGCGCAACAGGATGTGCAGATTGTAGGTCGTCTCGTCGGAATCGACCCGGATGAGCGTGGGTTTGACGGCGTTGATCGCGAGGTAGAGCGCGTCGCTCGCCACCCCGGCCGTCTGCTCCCGAAATGCCGCACGCAACTTCGGCTCGAAATACCGCCAGAAGCCGCGGCTGCGCGCCACCTGGTTTTCCCAGAGGCGGCTTTGCGATTCGTGCACGGCCATGCCCGCGGCCTGCGCCAGCGCCGTACCGGCCTGCGCCCGCGGCAGCCCCTGTTCGTACAAGCCGTGCCCCGTTTCGTGGATCGCGGAAAAGAGCGCATCGAGCGGGTTGGCGCGATCGAATCGAGTCGTCATGCGGATGTCCGCACCAGTGCCCGTGCAGAAGGGATGCAGTGACACGTCGATGCGACCGCGGCGGTAATTGAACCCGATCTTTTCGGTGACTTCGCGCAGGAATGCCCGCTGCTGTTCGATGGGGAATCCCTGGAAGAGCCGGGTGTCGGCCTTGACCGGCGAGGCGAGAATCTCGCGCACGAACGGCACCAGTCCGGCCTTGAGTTCGGCAAAGAGCCGCTGGATTGCCGCCGCCGTCATGCCCGGATCGTGCTGGTCGATCTGGTAGTCGTAGGGCCGGTCGCCCCAACCGAGATAGGCGGCCTCGCGCTTCGCCAGCTCGATGTGTTTCTCGAGATACGGGGCAAAGGCCGGGAAATCCGCCTGGGCCCTCGCCTCGGCCCACGCATGGTAGGCGTGGCTGCTGTGCTCGGCTTTTTCGCGCACGTAGCCCGCCGGCAGCTTGGTGGCACGGTCGTAGTCCCGCCGGGCGTGGTGTACGACCACGCGTTGATCAGCGGTCAGTCCGGCGGTGTCCGCCTCAAGCGCCGTCAGCCAGTCGCCGATGCGCGGATCGCTGGCCGCGTCATGTTTCACCCCGGCCAGCGCGGCCATTTGCTCGGCGCGTTGATCGGCGCTGTCGGCCGGCAGGTTTACCTGCTCATCCCAGTCGAGCAGCTCGGCCACAGAGCTCAACGTGCCGATTAACCGTAGTTGACCGACAAGTTCGTCGTAGGCGGTGGCGGTGTTCATTCATCCAACAAACGCAAACTGCCCGTCGCGGCAAGCCAGCCCTTCCGGCACCGCCAGCCGACGTCACTATCGCCGCCCCATCTGCCGCCGCTCCGCGCGGCGCCATCGGCCGATCCGGTGCGCCATCCCTACCGACGGGTCGCAGGGCGTTTCCTGCGTCTGCAGTTTTATGTAACAGCTGTTACATAAAACTGCAACATTGTCGCTTTCTCTTTTGATCCGCCAGCAGCGCTTTTCGCTGCGGGTCACCAGCGATGTTTCCAATGCTGTGAACAGTTATCTGTAGCAATTGTTACAGGAAACTGTAGGCCGCGGGCGCGGCAGGAAGGGTGGGATGGTCCTTGCGGGCCGTCGGATGGCGGTGCCAGCCAGCGACGTGCCACCGGCCTGGGGCACGCCGGTTTTTCCCCGTCGACGCTAGGGCCGCTACTCGGCGGGGGTCACCGCCTGCACGTACACGTGCCCCCCGCTGGCTTTCGCCGCGATCAGCGGGCCGCCACTGTTCAGGCTCGCCTGGAGCCGGCTCTTGCCGAACGCGCCGCTGGTGGGCGTCAGCTTGAGCCGGTCTTTCACGTTGATCACCTTGCCGAAAATGGACGCCCGCAGGTCGAGCGTGCAGGCGCTGCGTTGGTCAATGGCCAGAATCACGTTGGCGCCCCCGGTGCGCAGCGTGGCGGGCGCTGTCACCGGATAGGCGAAGCCGACCAGAAGGTCTGCCCCGCTGGTCTCGGCCTTGATGCCGCCACCGGCCGATTGCACCTCGACCTCGCCGCCATAGGCGAAAACATCGGCGAATCCGCCCACCGGGCCGACCCGGAAGTTGCCGCTCACCGAGCGGAGTTTCAACGCGCCGGTGCAGTGCTGCACCGTGATGTCGCCGAACTCGCTCTGCGCCTCGATGCTGCCCTGCACGCCGCGAAAAATGATGGCGCCGTAGTGCGTTCGCGCCTTCATGGCCCCGCCCAAAAGGCCCACGAAGAGGTTACCGTTGCGCGTGTAGAGATCGAGGTTGCAGCGGGCGGGAACCAGGAGCTTGAAGGCAAGCTTCACCGGCGGCCAGCGCTCGAAGTCCCAATGGACGCTGCGGGAATACTCCGCACCGATGGTGACCACGCTGCCTTGTTGTGCGAACGCCAGCGTCAGGTTTTTCTGCACGCGGTCGGCCACAGTTTCCTGGTCAGTTTCGAAATCGAGCTTCACTTCAATCCGCACGGCGTCCCCTGCGGCCGACTCGACCGTCACGCTGCCGTAAAATACCTCCATTTTAACCGTCCCGACCTGGCCGGATGGGAGCGGAAAAACGCGGTCCACCGTGCGGGAGATATTCGCGCGCAGGCTCGCCGCAGCCAGGAAGAAAAAGAAAGTCCAAGCCCATCGGCCGAAGGATCGCATGGCCGCAGTATTTTTTTTCCGCACGGTCTTTGGCAAGCCGGCGGGTCTAAGTTTATACGCGTAGTCGGGAAATACCCGAAACCTCAAACCGAAACGGGAAACTGTAGCCGCAGGTGTTTGGCCAAGCGTCTCCCGCGCCGTAACCGGCGCGGCTACATTCCGAAACGCCGCGGTTTCGCGGCGGAGCCCGGGGCGGTTACCGCGTTCAACTCAGGCTGCAGTTTTATTGAAAATGCTCCAAGGAGGACCCTGAGCAAAGTCGAACGGGTCAGGGTCCCGAGGCGGGCGAGGGGCAGGCGAACTTCATTCGGAATCGCGAGCATCCGCCGTCGCCAGGGCTTCCGCCTTCGCCGGGTTGCGGCGGGACAAGTTGGCGGGACAAGCGCTCGCTTCGACAATACTCGGCGGTCATAGACCGCCGCTACAGGCGTGGGACATCGCGCTCCACCCTGTCAGTTCGGATCCGAGGCCCAATGAGCCTGCTCAGCGCAACCGCACTTCGATCTCGCCGCCGCTCGTGCGGAGTTTCAGGAGCGGACCGCCGCCATTGACCTTGCCCACGAGGTGGCTTTTGCCGATTCCGCCATCCTCCAATGTGATCGTGAGGCCGGCGGCCTGCACGCCGCCACCGCTGGTCGAAGCGTCGAGCTGACAGGCCGCCGACTTGTCGAGAGTCACCGTCACATCGCCGCCGCTGGTGCCGAGCGAGCAATCGCCCTTCAGGGCTCCGGAAATGCCGGCCTCGATGTCGCCGCCGCTGGTGTGCGCCTGCAGAGTGTTCTCGACATGCTTGGCGACTATATCGCCGCCCGACGTGCCGAGGTCGGCCGGGCCGACGATGCGCTCCGCCGTGACGTCGCCGCCCGAGGTCCGCAGTTTCGTGGCGCCGGAGCAGGAGGCGAGCTGGACATTGCCGCCCGACGTGCCGGCATCGACCGTGCCGTCAATCTGGCCGATCTTCATGTCGCCGCCACTCGTGCGCGCCAGCATCTTGCCGGTCAAGTTGCCCACCGCGATATCGCCGCCGGAAGTGTGCAGATCGGTGTTGAAGCGGCTGGGCACGGTGACGATGAAATCGACCTGCACCGGTGGCCAGGAACCCCGGAGCCAGCCGAAGGGCTTGTCGGGATATTTCGCGATCGCGACCACGTCGTTGCCCTGCAGTTCGATGGTAAGCGTGAGGTCTTTGAGCAGTTCGTCGGCCTCGGTATCGGTGTTGGCGCGGATCTTTTGCCTGGCCACAACTTTCACAGTGTCGCCCGCACCCGGTTCCACGCGGATGTCGCCGCCCTGGGTTTGGGCTTTGAATGTGCCGCCGGACTGAACGGTAAACGTCTTTTCGACGACGCGTTCGATTTTGGCGAACGCGGACAAGGGAACCACAGCCGCGAGGCCGGCCACGAGGAGAAACGTGCGGGTTTTCATGGAGTGTATCGTCGTGGAAAACCCGCGAACGAAGGAATAGTTACAGCAATTCACGCCTGCGGCCCATCCAGATGCACCCGGGATTCGGCGCGGAGCGGCCTCCAGAGTGGTTTTAAGTTGAACTATAGCCGCAAGTATTTGCCAAGCGCCTCCCGCGCCGTAACCGGCGCGGCTACTTTCCGATCGAGCCGCCGTAGTTACGTAGCGGAGTCCGGGGCGGCACCACGATCAACTCAGGCTACAGTTTCTTGAAATGCGCCAGCCAGCTCCACACGCCTGTGGTGGGTGCCAACCCACCCGCGATTCCGCATGGATGTCGCCTATGTCTCGACGAGCTCGGTGGCCCGAGCCCGTCGAAACGGCAACAAGCTTTCAAAACCAGAACCAAGGTCTTGAAAGAATTGGTCGATCCGGCTGATTCGCTGCGCTCAGAACTGGCCCTGTACGCCGAAGACCCAGTTGGCGCCGTAGGATTCCATTTGGCGCAGGTAGCGGTGTTGGCCTTCCTGCACGCCCGGGGGCGACTGGTACCATAAATCTGGCACGTTGGAGATATTGCGTCCCTGCACGAAAAGCGTGGCGTTACGGGTCAGACGGAAGGTGAGCGCCAGATCGTATTTCGTGTATTCGCCCCAGAACTGGCCGTAATTGCCGTTGGGGGAATCGTCGCGCCAGATCGCGCCGAGCGAGCCATTGAACCGTCCATAGGCATAGCCAAGCCGGGCGGCGACGCGATGCGGCGCGATGTTGTTGCGCCGCTGGTTCGCATAGGATCGGCTGTAAGTCACGCCGACGTTGATCCCCTGCAAATAGACGCTCGGGAGGAAGCCCAACGTCTGGTTATAATTCAAATCCATGTTCCGATATCTTTGGACGGTCGCGTTGTTGGCATACGAGATGAAGGTGTAGTTGGCATAGGTCGGATCATCCACGCCAAACTCGGAAGCCGAGTAATTCTGCGACGAGATGAAATTCGTAGCCTCGTCCTGCGAGAGGGCGACCGAGAGCTGCCCCGGCGAACGGCCGCCGAAGTAATAGGCCAAACGGGATTGAAAGACCTGATGCTTTTCGGGCTGCAGATCGGGATTGGGCGCGTTGACCGTCTGGGCGGTCTCGTTGACGGTCCAAAGGCCGGTGAGATTGTCGATCGCCGGCCGACTGATTGACCGGTTGAAACCCGCCTGGAGCTCCAAGTTGGGCCGGATATCATACTTGGCCACGATCGACGGGAAGTAGTCGTGGTACCGCGAAGTGCGTTTCACCTTCGGCTTGCTCATATACTGGTATTGCAGCCCCGCGATCGTCATCGCACGCCCATTGTTGGTGCCGGGCGGATACATGGCATAACCCGCGGCGAGCACTTCCGCGCGGGTCCGCTGATCGAATTCGGTCAACACGTTTTCCGTCTCCTCCATGCGGACGCCATACAGGATTGAGAGGTTTGACATCAGCTTCGTGTCGGCCTGCGCGTAGCCGGCGGTGATCGTCTGCCGGAAGTCGCGCGCGTTGTTGATGTAGTCGGTGAAGTAATTTTCCGGCGTCGCCGTGTTCACGAACAAATCGGGGCGCGCGTGGAACAGGTCGGCCATGGCGTTGCGGCTCGGTCGCAGCAGCATGCCTGGAATACCGTTGATGTTGTAAACGGTGAGCCCGTTGGTCGTGCCCATCTCGAACACGTATGGCGAGATCATTTGCGGACCGACATCCGCCCAGTTGCCAAACGTCACAATCTGGTTGGCGCCGGTCGTCGGATTCACGGTCGTCGTGTTACCGCCGGGTCCGTTGTAGGACCACATGTTCATGTCGGTGTGATTATTGTTCTTACGGGTCTCCTCGTCCCACTTGCCGCCAAACTTGAGGGCGGTGGGGAACTGCGGCAAAACCGGGAGCACCCAGTGCGCGTTGAGCGTGCCGGTCCATTTTTCCGTGATCCACGTGCGATCGGCGTTTTCCACGCGTGTGCCGCCGGAGCGGGTGTCGGTGTTGGTGAAACTGTGCAGGTCGAACCAGTCGGCGCCGGAGTTCTGGCGCAGCACCCATTCCCACGACCCCTGGCTCGGGCGGGTGGCCGTCCAGCCGCCGGCTATGCCGCCCGCCTCGGTCCAGGAGAAACCGCGCTCGACCGCATCGTAGTTGTTCACCGAGAAGGAATACGCCATCCCGCCGTCGATCACCCACGAACCGATCTTATACTCGAATCGCGGTGCGAACTGTCGGGAATAAATGAGCTTTTCGGCGGTCTGCCCGCCGTTGTTGACGGTGGCCACGTTGGCGGTCGCGGTGCGTTGGGCGATGACCGTGGTCACCCCATCGCCGCCGATGGTGCTGCGCCCGTTGGCCGCGTTGGTGTTGTCGTTGGCCCCAACCCAGGTGAAGTTGCGGTTCCAGTACTGGCTGTCGTATTTACTGTAGATCAGGTTGAGCGACAGGACGAGGCCCGGGGCTGCCTTCCAATCGGCCGTGAGCATGAGCGCGTCTTTCAGCACGAATTTCGGGCCGTCTTTGAAATCGATCTGGCGGGTGACCAACGGCCGCGGATCCGCGGTCGACGGGCTGGCATTGTAACCATTGGCGACAATGAATTGCTCCGTGAACGAGTTCGCGCGGCTCGCGCTCACCAGGATGCCGAGTCGTTGGCCGAAAAACGTATCGGAATAGCTGAGCTGATAGTTGCCTTTCCACTTGTAGTCGTTGCGATCGCCCGGGCCGGGGGTCTTTTTGAGGGTAAACTGCTCGTCGTTGAAGTTCGCTCCAACGGCGTATTCGAAAGATCTTCCTTTCCGGTCGAACGCGCGCTTCGTTTTCATGTTGATCAAGCCGGCCGGCGAGTCGGCGTCAAACTCGGGGCTCGTCGTGCGGTAGATTTCGATCGATTCGACACTGGTGATCGAGAAACCCTCGAAGCTCGTAGCGCGCGAAGTTGTGCCGCCACCACGGTTGTAGTCCGCGCTGGCGATGCGATTGCCATCGAAGGAGACGCCGACGTATTGACCGTCCATGCCGCCGAGGCGCGGACCGCGCGCCTCGGACTCGACGTAGTCGAGATCCACTCCCGGCAGGTATTTCAAGAACTCGCCGACGTTGTTGTCGGCCACGTTGCCAAAGATTTCCGAGGACACCGAGGTTGTGATGTTCATGTTGCGACGCTGGTCCATGATGGCCTTGGCGTTGCCCTCGCGTTCGCTCGACACGACGAAGGCATCGAGCTTGACGATTTCGCCCTCCTTGTGGGCTACCGCCGCAGTGCTGATCAGGTTGATCTCGCGCACGGCCGGCTGGCCCGCCGCAACGGCAAATGTTTCCTTCACTGAGTTGTAGCCGATATAGTTGACCGTGATCGACGCCGAGCCGGGGGCCACGTTGTCGAACCGGAACGACCCATCGCTCTCCGAGTAGACGACCTGACTGGTGCCTTCGAGCCGGACCTCGGCGTTGCCAACGTATTCTTGGGCCACCGGATTGAAAACCCGGCCGATGATCGTGCCGGTGGCGACCAGCGGGGCGGCGGCCACGGCAGCGTGCGCATCCGTCGCCATGGGTGTTTGCATCGGAGCCAAGGTGAGCGCGAACCACGCCGCGACCGCGGCAAACAGACCCTTCCGCTTCACTGATCGCGGTGTCTCAAGCTGAGGCGAGGCCAGCGTGCCCGTAGCGGCCGCGGCCTCGCGTTTTACCACGAACGCCCCCGTCTTTTTGTCTTCGGAGAGCGTCAAGCCCGTGCCAGCGATCATGCGCTCGAGCGCTTCGCGCGCAGTGAACCGGCCGACGACCGCCCGGGTGGTAGAACCGCGCACTTGCTCGATCAGGAATACGATTTGGGCACGGGATTGTTCGGCAAAACGCTCGAGTGCCGCAACGGCATCCTCAGCGGGCAGGGAATAATACTTGTACGCAGGCTCCACGGTGGTGGCGTCAGTAGGCATGGTGGGGGGTGGTAGGGTACCGATGGCCAATCCACCGGCGCCAAGGAGACGCACCAACCCGCCATTTCCGTTATCCCACCGTGGAAAAAAAATTCCCCGGCCTTGCGCAGCCAGCCCGCCCAGCGAGCTGCACGCCACCGGAAAAACGACGGCCCACAGCCACCACCGGCATCGCGGTGCAGGCCGCACCCGCAACACCCGCCACGAGTCTCCCTCCGTAGGGTTGCAACACGCCCGTCCTCCGTTGCGACCCTCGGCTGCCTGCGGGGCAAAAACGCGCATAAAACAAATTCACGGACGTTTGAGGAGGACAATCACGCCTTCCGGCGTCCGCTGCGACACAACCCCAAAATGTTCCTCCAACAAACGGATGAATCCCTCGATATTGTCGGCGCGGAAACGGCCGCCGATCCTGCGCCCCGCCAGTTCGGGATCGGCGAGGACGATGCGATAGCCGGTTTGCTGCTGGAACTCGACCGCCAGTTCCGCGAGCGTCGCGCCGCCCAGCCGCAGCAAAGTGCTTTGCCACGCCAGGGCTTTCGTGAGTTCTTCGGGCGGCAGGTCGGTAACCACCATCGCCGCACGCGGCGAGATCTGGTCGAAAGTGACGACGACGCGCTGGCTGACCCCGACGACCGACCGCGGCGTTTCGGACCCGGCAGCGGGCGTGGCCTCCGCGCTGGCGGGCGACACCGCGGCACTCAACTCCACCTTGCCTTCGGTTACGATCACTTCGACCGCGGCCGATTGCAGGTTCACGTTGAACGCTGTGCCGATCGCGCGCACCTCGACCGCACCGGCACGAACCACAAATGGGCGACTCGCATTTTTCGTCACCATGAAATGGGCCTCGCCGCGCGCGATCGTGACGTGGCGCTCGGCGGGGGTGAACGCCTCGACGATTTCGCTGCCCACATTCAGTCGCACCGTCGAACCGTCCGGTAGCGTCAGCACCCGCGCCCGCGTTACGTCATGCGCCAGCTTTTCTGTCGTGATTTGCTGCTGATGGCGCGCCCGGTCCCCCCGCTGCTGCCAACCGAAAATGGCGGCCATCGCCACTGCGGCTGCCAGGCCGCCCACGGCGAGCCAGTAACGCGCCCACCGGCGCGGTGGCTTCACGCGCACCGATCGCGCCACGTCCTCCGGGATTCGATCCAGCACCGCCCAAGCGGTGTCGGCGCACTGGATGGCGCGGGCATGCCGTTCGTCGGCGGCCAGCCACAATTCGAACTCGATCGACTCCGCCGCCGAGAGGCCGCGATCGCGCCGCACGATCCACCGCGCCGCGGTTTCGCGCATAGCCGCGTCGCTCGCCACCGGGCCTTCAGACGGACGGGTATCGGGCTGGCTCATGGCTCAATTGGGCGGGAGCGCACCGTTCCGGATGAAAAATTCCTGGCAACGATGCAGCGCTTTGGTGAGTTGCGATTCGACGGTGTGCTCCGAGATGCCCAGTTGGTGGGCAATTTCGCGATGGGAGAGGTTTTCGTATTTGCGGAGAATGAGGATTTCGCGACACCGGTCGGGCAGTTCACGGATGGCGGCAGCCAGGAGATCCGCCTCCTGGTTGCGGGCGACCACCTCGTGCACTCCGGGCGCACCATCCAAGACGCGCGAGACATCAACTTCCGCTACGGAGAACGTCTTGGCCACCGCGCGCCGCCGGCCAACGTCCCGCGCCACATTGCGCGCCGTGGCGAACAACAATCCGCGCGGGGACTCGATCGGTCCGCGTTCATAGGCCCGCAACAGGTGGTGATAAGTTTCCTGGACGATGTCGTCGATGGACGACGGGTTCACCATGCCATGCAGGTAACCGCGCAACGAAAGCTCGTGCGGCTGCACATACTGGGCGAACCAGCGGGCGGTCTCAACGCTTTGCGGGGGCATAGGGGACACTTTCAGGGTGTAACTTCGTACTACCCGTACATGGAGGCCGCCCGATGGCGAGCCGGTTTTCTATCTCATCTTCCGTATAGCCGCGAGCGTGAGCGAGTGGAGGCGCCTCCACTCGCTCACGCTCGCGGCCACCATTTGACCAGGCCAAAACGGCGGTCTGCGGACGAGGTTGAAGTGCCGGGCTCACGTTGGAGCGCGGACGTATCGCCGTCCGGCGATCGTCCGGCCTGAATCCGCTCGGAAAGGCGGACGAGGCTGCGCCTACGTCCGCGCTCCC
>Ga0182021_10006488_pt1 | contig 13897 bp, 16 predicted proteins | sample 612E3MmetaG_FD_120493 | JGI IMG/M metagenome (GOLD analysis project Ga0182021, IMG submission 120493) | Permafrost microbial communities from Stordalen Mire, Sweden - 612E3M metaG (Illumina Assembly) | ecosystem: Environmental > Terrestrial > Soil > Wetlands > Permafrost | place: Sweden...
GAGCAGTATGGGTGACCAGCATTCTTCTTTAAATTACATCAAATCCAACCCTCAGTTTGCGTCGACCGATGCGGTGAAAAACGGGCAGGTTGTTGAAATTGACGCGGACATTTTCGGGCGCACGACTCCCCGAATTATGGATGGATTGGAAACACTGGCGAAAATATTACACCCGGAGTTATTTAAATAGGGACGTATCCCTCTCTCTAGCTCTCTCCCACAAGGGGCAGAGGACTAACCCTTATGGGGAAACGCCCGCTTTTTAGTACTGAGATAGAACTTGTTTTGGACGGTCAGGTTTGAGCAATAAGAAGTTTGACAACGGACAAATAGAGGCACCGGTTTACAAATCACGGCGGATGACGGGCATATTATCCATCGGCGGATTGCTGGTAGCCTGTGTCATTATCGCGCTACTGGCTTTGACGGTGGGCAGCGTGGTGGTGCCGTTTAAAACGGTGTGGGGAATTTTGATCTCTCGTTTGCCTTTTGTGCACATGCAAACCGGCTGGTCTGCCTCAACCGATATGATCATCGCCGGGATCCGTTTGCCGCGGGTGTTGCTGGCGGGGGTAGTGGGGACAGCTTTAGGCACCGCCGGGGCGACCTATCAGGGGCTTTTCCGCAATCCACTGGCTGATCCTTATCTGATTGGCGTGGCGCAGGGAGCGGCATTGGGGGCAGTGGCTGGATTTGTACTGCCGTGGACATTCGGGGGAAATTATCTAATTCCGATTATGGCCTTTGCCGGGGCTGTTATTGCCGTTACGATCGTATATCTGATCGCGCGGGTAGGGAAAGCGCTGCCGATGACCACATTAATCCTGGCAGGTGTTGCCATCGGGGCGCTGCTGATGTCGGTCACGGATTATCTTACGCTGCTTTCCGCGGATAAAGTGCGCCCGATTCTGCAATGGTTTATGGGTAATTTATCCGGCAGTACCTGGGATCAATTAAGGATCATTTCGCCGTATGTTTTAGTGGGATTGGTTGTAATATTTATGTTTGCCCGGCCTTTAAATGTGATGCAACTGGACGAGGAACAGGCGCAGCAACTCGGGGTCAATGTGGAGCTGACAAAAATCATTCTGCTGGGCGCCGCGACGTTAATTACAGCGGCAGCGGTATGTTTTGTCGGCACCATCGGCTTTGTGGGTATTATCGTGCCGCACATTGTGCGGCTGATCTGGGGGCCTGACCACCGGTTACTGCTGCCGCTTTCCGCAGTGTCCGGGGCGGTTTTACTGATACTGGCGGATACAGCCAGCCGTACGCTGATGGCGCCTTCGGAGATTCCTGTGGGGGTAATTACGGCGTTTATCGGAGCGCCGTTCTTTCTGTTTTTATTACGGCGCACAAAAAAAGCTGTTTTTTAAGGTGGGTAACTATGGCTAAATTAGAAATAGAAAATATCACTCTGGATTACGGCCAACGCCCTGTGATAAGAGATATTAGCTTCCGTTTACGCCCCGGCGAACTTTTAGGCCTGGTCGGGCCTAACGGGTGCGGTAAAACCAGTGTTATCAAATCCCTTAGCCGGATTCTGACACCGGGCTCCGGTAGAATATTGCTGGATGGGAACGAATTATCCGCAATTCCCCGTAATACGCTGGCGCGTCTCATTGGGGTGATTCCGCAGAACCCGTCTTTACCTGAAACTTTTACCGTTTTCGAAGTGGTGATTCTGGGTAGAAATCCGCACCTTGGACTATTAAGCGCGGAAACCGCCCGGGATATGGCTATCGTCTGGCAAGCTATGGAAAGAACAGGCATCACACAACTGGCCAAGAGACGAATCGGGGAACTTTCCGGCGGTGAGAAACAGAGGGTCACGATCGCTCGGGTGCTTGCACAACAACCGCAGATCATTCTTATGGACGAACCTACCGCCAATCTGGATATCTCTCAGCAGATGGATATCCTTAACCTGATCACCGGCATGTGCCGTGAAAAGAACACCGCTGGGATGATTGCCATCCATGATCTGAACATTGCGGCGCAGTATTGCACAAGTATCATCATGCTTAAAAACGGACAAATATACGCCGAAGGCGTACCGTGCCAGGTTATCACCGCGGAAAACGTCCGTGAGGTATTCGGCGCTGATACTACTATTTACCACCATCCTGAAAATAATCTTCCGATGGTGTTGCCTAACGCCGGCTGCCGGCAATCGAGCAATGGCAATCAGGACAAAGAGGTAAACAATGTACTCTAAGAAACCGGCAGAAATAGAATCCGTGGGTAAGGCGATTGTCCGGGCAAAAAGTGCCCCGACTGTGGTTCCAGCGCGGCGGAAAATATTTCGTATTGCTCCGTTTGCGGAGCTTATCCGATATAAGTACCGATTATTAAGTAAGGAAGGCAAATTTGTCGGACATATTATCGAAGACCATTGCTAATATTCAACCTCTCGATCGGAATTCTATGGAGAAGGCTAAAGCCAGACAGGATACACTCACTAAGCCCACCGGTAGTTTGGGTCGATTGGAAGAATTATCTGTCCAAATAGCCGGTATCCAGGGGAAACCTTTACCGCAAATCAAAAATAAAGCTGTGATCGTCATGGCGGCGGACCATGGCGTGGCGACACGCGGAACCAGCGCCTATCCGCAGGAAGTGACTGCTGAGATGGTGCTGAATTTTTTACACGGCGGTGCGGGAATCAATGTTATCAGCCGGCAGGTCGGCGCCCGGGTGATCATCGTGGATATGGGTGTCGCTGTAAAGTTGGAGTCCAATCCCGATCTGATTTCAAGGAGGATCGCTGCTGGAACTCAGGATATGAGTCAAGGTCCTGCTATGTCGGTCATCCAAGCCGAACAAGCTGTCGGAGCCGGTATCGAAATAGTAACCGCTGAAGTGAAGAAAGGATTGGATATTGTAGCGACCGGAGATATGGGGATCGGTAATACCACCGCCAGTTCTGCGATTTGTGCGGTAATGACCGGTAAGACTGTTGCCGAAGTCACCGGCCGGGGAACCGGTTTGGATGACAGGCAATTACAGCAAAAAATCAGTATTATCAGTGAATCGATAGCTTTAAATAGACCTCAGTCCGCCAAACCCCTGGAAACGCTGGCGAAAGTCGGCGGTTTTGAAATCGGCGGTTTGGCGGGAGTGATTCTGGGAGCAGCCGCGAATCGCATCCCTGTCGTTATCGACGGATTTATTTCGGGCGCAGCGGCGCTGATTGCTGCCGGTTTATGTCCGCAATCCAGAGACTATATGATCGCCGGCCATTGTTCCGTCGAACCCGGTCACAAAATAATACTGCAGCACCTTGGACTCAAACCGCTGCTGGATTTGGAGATGCGGTTGGGAGAAGGTACCGGTGCAGCATTGGCAGTGTCGGTAGCGGAAGCATCAGTCCGTATCCTTGACGAAATGGCAACATTTGAGGAAGCCGGCGTGGCCGAAAAAGGAGAATAATTGTCGGGATTACTGGCGGCTCTGCAGTTTCTTACAATATTACCGGTGAAGCGTGATTTCACCGGCGAACAAATCGGGCGTTCTACACTCTGGTTTCCAGTAGTCGGCCTTATTATCGGTGCCATTTTATGGGTCTTACATTACGTTCTGGCTTTAGTACTGCCCACTACCCTTGTCAACGGCCTAGTGTTAGCGGCGCTCATCCTTGTAAGCGGGGGGCTGCATTTGGATGGTCTGGCGGACACTATAGACGGTCTGGCAGGGCATCGTACCCCGGAACGCCGATTGGAAATCATGCATGATAGCCGCATCGGAGCCATGGGGGCGGCAGGATTATTCCTCTTCCTGATTATCGAATATGTCGCTTTGATCAACATCCAGGAAAGATATATACCGTTTGCGTTATTATTAGTTCCCGTGGTGAGCCGTTGGGCTATGGTATTTTCTATTTTTTCGTATCCCTACGCCCGCCCCGAGGGATTAGGAAAAGCATTCAAACAGGGAGTCCGGTGGCAGGAGTTCCTCATAGCGACTTTCGTCGCCGTGGTTTTAGCTGTTATACTATTTCAAATAGCCGGGTTGGTGATCGTGGCGATCGTTTTGCTGATAGTGACGCTTGCCGCCCTTTATTTTAAACGCCAGTTGCGCGGTTTGACGGGTGATACATACGGCGCTATCAACGAGATCGCTTTGATTGCCGCGCTATTATCTATCAATATGTTAATTTATAATCATTGGTTATTATAAAGAGGTAATAGCATGACACGCTTGCTTTTAGTGAGACACGGCGAGACTGAATTACAGAGTTCCTTGAGATACTGGGGAAGGACAGATGTTACTCTTGGAGCGGTAGGATTGCACCAGGCGGAACAATTACGGGACCGTCTGGCCATGGAGCATATCGATGCTATTTACTCCAGCGAATTGAAAAGAGCGGCGGACACGGCCGCCACTATCGCTGCCAGACACAATCTAAAAGTAACCATTTGCCCTGAATTAAGAGAGGTCGACTTCGGAAGACTAGAGGGTCTCGAGTTTAATGAGATCCACCTCCAATTCCCGGACGTAGAACAAATGTGGATTACACGGAATCCTGCATTGATTTATCCTGAGGGCGAAAGCCTGATCGATTTCGAAAATAGGGTGTCTAAATTCGATGTCCGTTTGAAAAATCATCGCGCGGGGGAAACGGTGCTGGTAGTGGCGCATACCGGAGTGTTGCGTACTCTGATTTGTCGTATATTGGAACTGGACATGAAAAACCGCTGGAGTATTAAGGTCGACTTAGCGTCTCTCAGTATTATCGAGACATACCCTGATATCAATATCCTTTGTTTGTTGAATGATGTCTCGCATCTGATGGCTGAGCATAATTCCTGAAGGTAGATGTATTGGGATGGAAAAAGCTTTTATTTCCTGGAGTGGTGGCAAGGATTGCTGCATGGCGGCCTATCAGGCCAAACAGCAGGGTTTTGAAATAACGTACCTTTTGAACATGGTTACTCAGGACGAACAACATTCCTGCAGCCATGGTATTGCAACGCAATGGATTCGTCGACAGGCGGAGGGCATCGGTATCCCGTTGTTGCAATTCCCCACCGCCAATGATAATTACGAAAGTGTCTTCGTCGGCGCCCTCAAAGAGCTGCAATATAATGGAATTTCCGCAGGAGTATTCGGCGATATCGATTTCGAACCGCACCATGAATGGATCGATATTGTATGTAATTCGTCCGGTATTACCTCGGTGTTACCGCTTTGGGGCCGGAACCAGAATCAGATTTTAACCGACTTTATTGGACTCGGTTTTCAGGCTAGAGTTGTCGCTACCCGTGCTGACCTGCTGGGAGAAGAATGGCTGGGGAGAACGGTAGACAAAGACTTTTTAAAAGATATCACAGAATTGAATCAAGGTATCACTCCCTGCGGCGAGGCCGGAGAATTCCATACGTTAGTAACTGATGGTCCCATTTTTCAAAAACGGCTGGAAATTCGTGACGCCGCGCCTGAGAAAAGGGGCGAACACTGGTTTTGGAACATTAAAAACATCGAACTGGCAGAAAAAATGTAAGGAAGTTATATGTGAAGAAAGTTATCCTGCTTTTAGGTGGAGCGCGTAGCGGGAAGAGTCATTTTGCACAGGAATATGCATGGCGAAGCGGACAGAAAGTCCTCTTCGTCGCGACTGCTACCGCCGGCGATGACGATATGTGGCGGCGTATCGAAAAACACAAAGAGGGCAGACCATCCAGTTGGAGCACCCTCGAGGTGGTCACTGGTATCGGAAAACAGATCGAAGTTAATTTCGGCGATGCCCGGTTGATAGTGATCGATTGCATTACCTTGCTGGTCAATAATATTTTCAGTCGTTACGACGAAAAGCAGTTTGATACGATCGACGACACGGTATTGGAACAAGAGGTAGTGGCTGAGATTGAACAACTGCAGATTTGCTTGAAAAAGGTAGATGCCTCTTTCCTGATAATAAGCAACGAAGTCGGTCTCGGCCTCGTGCCGGACAACCGTATGGGACGGCTTTACCGCGATATTCTCGGACGGGCAAACCAGATGCTGGCACAGACCGCCGATGAAGTCACACTGATGGTAGCAGGAATTCCTGTAAGGATAAAACCCAACGAGATAGGTTAACCGGGGGTTACAATTCTACTATTATCTCGTTTCTGCGGAAAGGACCGGGAATCCAGGGCGGATTATATTGTGCTAACATAAAACCCGATTTGGCTTGTAAATTGTTTTTCATTAACCATGTTTCCAACTCCTGAGTTTTTCGCAAAGTTAATTTTTCGCTCATATATCCGGAAAATTTCAACGCCGCCGCTTTATGCGGTTCGACCTTGTTAATCGTTATCTCTTTATTCGTCGGCTCAGGTAAACTTCCCAAATCGTATTTTGCCGGCATCGTAAAAGAAACGAGGAACTTCTTACCTTCCCCCAGTTTCACTGAGGTGACAGGCGCGGTCATTTCTATCTTATTGCTGGTCACCGTTTGCTCTGTTACCGGTGCCGTCATTTTAATGTTGCTTTTCGCCCGGTTATTCCCGAAAATATAGTCGGCCAGAATTCCGAATCCTTCATTCAGAGCACTCTTAAAGTCGGATTCGACTTGCACGGAAGCATTAATATAACCTTGATAATTCCTGATTTCAAATTTACCATCTTTTTGTAAAACGTCGTATTTGGGTGTCTCGATGGACATACACTCACCCCCCGTCTCGAAAACGAATTCCAGACCTTGTTCAAATCTGATATTGATTGTCCGTTTATAAATCGCTGCTATTTCAAGGTCAATACAGGGAAAAACACCTGCCATGCGAGCAGCGCTTTCGCCGTCAGACTGAGGATAATATATACCTTCTCTCCGTAAAGGTAATCCCGCCAAGGACCTACTTTCTTGTATTGCAATACCATATTAAGGGCAAAGCAATTGAAGAAGACAAATAGCGAAGCGATAATGCCGTACACAAACCCGGGCGGCGACACTTTCTGACCCGGGGCGATAACGTAAATCACAATAGCGACCCAAGGAATGATCCCCGCAAAGCTGCCGAACCAGAACGGCATCCAGCTCGGTTTACCCGGCGTCTCATATTTCTCTTGTAATGCCCCGAAGAGTATCATGCCGGCATTAGTGCCAAAGATGCCCAGCAGGGCGGCAATATCGCTGATGCCGGTGATTTGCGCAATTAAAACGATCATTATCGAAGAGCTGAAGAAATACTCTATCCAGCGTCCGTAGTTGCGGTTCTGCAGCAGATTGCGCTTGTACCATGGAAAGGCCAACGGTGAGGCGATGACTAAAAGCGCAATTGCTGAAATAGCGAGGAATGCAAATACACCCCAACCGGTTCGGATATTGAACAGGTGGTAAAGCAACGGCGCCGTCCCGGGCGGACCTCCTAAAAATGTGGCATTAACCGGAAGAGCGAAGCCGTTGGTTAATACGGCGATGAGGACTGCCTGGACTGCCAGAATTAACCCTACGACGATGTTCCAGGTACGCAGTTGTCTAAGTTGCCGTTCGATAACTTGGTCTGTGGACATGCTATTCCTCCTTATCGTTCATCATGGGTAATTTTATCCATATATTACTTAGGTGAATTACCCTAAGTCAAGGAGGTTTATCTGCTGTAGCGACCGCGATATTCCAGCGGTAAAAGGTCGGCGATATGCATCATGATTTCGCGGGTGTTGTTAGCTATCTCTTCTTTGCTGAATTTCTCAGAAGAAACAGCCGCGAGCGTGAAAGGTTGCCCTATATTGAGTGTGATTCTCGGCCGTTTTAAAAACCACCACTTGCCGGTTAATTGGGCTGTGCCAATGACACCCACCGGCACGATGGGAACATTACTCTTCATTGCCAATAGGGCGGCGCCTGTGTAAGCCGGTCCAAGTTTGCCATCCTCCGTGCGTTTTCCCTCCGGGTAGATAATGAGCGCTTGACCATTGGCTAGGAGGTCCAATGCCGTTCGCCCGGCGCGTCGGTTGATCCTGCCTTTGATCACGGGAAAAGCGCCGAATTGTTCGGCCAGCCAGCCCATCGCGCGAGGGTGAAAGATCTGCTCTTTAGCCATGAAATAGACCTTCCTGCCTAATTTCACCCCGAGTACCGGAGAATCCAGCAGGTTGACATGGTTGGCAACTACAATGCAAGCGCTGTGTTTGGGTAAATTTGCTTTGCCTTTTACTTCACAACGTAATGACAGGCGGGCAAGGGTTGAAAAGCCGGTGCGTAAAACCTGATAGAACATCGTTCGTAATTATAACATATGATGCTTATAATTTGATTAAAGCCGTCAATTTAAAACGGTAAAATGAACGATAACCAGATTTCCCCACTCATCCCCGCCAACGATTGTATAAACGCCGGAGTCAAAGTAAGTTAAGATCGCATTCGGACGGTCGCCCGCCCAATAACCATTCACTGTAATCGTTGAATTCATTCCAAAAGTCGAGTTTAAACTGGAGTTGTTTACAATATCACTGGAGGGCGCAAAATCGAAGGAAGGATAGAAAATCGGTATTACGGGACAATGGAATATCGGGTTAGGATCAAAAACAATCAGTGGTGTTGCCGCAGGGAAATCTGAAGCCGTGTAATTTCCCCGGAAAACCGCTATCCCAAAATCTCCGGTAAAAACATTGCAAGGGCCAAGCCTGAATTCATTTAAAAGCTGTGTATCGGAAACACGTACCTTATTCGTTTTTGATAACGTATTTTTTTCGTCAATGAATATCGAAATATATTGACCGGGTTGATAAGTTGTTTTATCGGTTGAAAGAGACAGGTTCAACCCGTTTATAGATTTGGATGAGGCGGAATTGATCCCGATAGTTTCGGTCGTTGCCAGCGGCTTGCTTTGAGTAATCATTTGCCACAAACCCAAGGCTATCGCTGATATGCCTATCACTAATATTATCGCAATGATGAAAGTCCGCAGCTTCATTCCTTATCCGTCCTTTAATTGGTTTAAGCTAATCTCCTGTGAACTAAGGGCTAAGTTTTAAAGAATACTCTGTAATACTGCCATTCGTTTGGGAGATTTTACCGATTTTGTTTAAACCTGATTCCGTGAACCACAGGTTACCGTCATGTCCAGCTGTAATAGCGTAGGGGCTAACGTTGGTAGTAGGAATAGAATATTCGGTGATTTTACCCGTCGCCGGAGAAAGATAACTGATTTTATTTGCCTGGTATTGAGGGAACCACAGATTGCCGTCGAGACCGGCAGTAATGCTGTAGGGACCGACGTTTTCAGTAGGAATAGGATACTCGGTGATGCTACCGTTTGTCGGGGAAAGTTTGCCGATTTTGTTGCTATTTAATTCCGTGAACCACAGGTTACCATCAGGACCGGCAGTTATTCCATAAGGGCCGGCGTTGGCAGTAGGTATGTTATACTCGGTGATTTTACCTGTCGCTACAGTAATCTTGCCGATGTTATTCCCCTGGGGTTCTGTGAACCATACGTTACCGTCCGAGCCGGTAGTAATACCTTCATAAGGCCTGGAGTTCGCGGTAGGGATATCGTACTCTGTTACATTACCGGTCGTCGGGGAGATTTTCCCGATTTTATTTACAAACGCTTCAGTGAACCACAGGTTGCCATCTGCACCGGCAATAATGCCGATCGGGCCGGCGTTGGCAGTAGGCACTTTGTACTCGGTGAATTCACCTTTCGAGGGAGAGATTTTCCCGATTTTATTGCCATCGGCTTCTGCGAACCACAGGTTACCATCGGGCCCAGCAACAATGCCCCAAGGCCTGGCGCTTGCAGTAGGGATAGCATATTCGGTAATGCTACCGGTCGGGGAGATTTTCCCGATTTTATTTTCATCCGCTTCGGTAAACCACATATTACTGTCAGGACCCGCAGTGATAGCATAAGCTATCGGCCCCACGACCTGTGTGGTCGTGGAAGATATCCCCGTGGTTGATGAGGATGTTGGTGTAGTGCCATTCGTAGGCGAAGAAGTCCCGGTTGTTGTTTTAGTGCTACAGGCACTCAATAGCATGCAAAATAATATCGCCATAACCAACCCGGCCGACAACCATTTTTTCATTTTTATTCCCTCTTGAGCAAATATTTTAGTTAGAAATCGAGTAAGAAACCTGGATGTCCAACACGATGTCCGTTGAACCTGCATTTACCGGTGTTGAGGATTGACTGGACATTATTGCCGAACCGGAGGCGCTATTGCCATAGAAAATCGGATTTAGCGATGAACTGATTTCAACGATATAAGTCGGTTTGCCTAGGGTAACTCCAGATAAAGAAGCGATTTCCTTAGCTTTTACGTTGGCATCATCGACGGCTTTCTGACGGGCATCGTCATAATACCTGGTGGGATCTTCCACTGTGAAATTAACGTTATTGATAACCGTCAGGTTCCCTCCGGCAGTCACTACCGCATCGATAATTGTGCCGACACTGCTGATATCGCGTAGTTTAACATTAACGGTATTGGTAACATTATAGCCGGTGATATTTTGCTTGCCGGATGCCTGGTCATAGGAATACTGGGGATTGACGCTGAACTGCTGAGTCTGAATATCGCTGTCTGCGATTTTGTTTGTTTTCAAAACGGCCATAATGTTGTCCATCGCGCCCGAGGCTTTTTGCAAAGCGACAGCTACGCTCGCTTCATTTGATTGCACTCCCATCGAAATATTTACGATATCCGGTGTGACGGTTACTTTACCTTCGCCGGTTACCCAGATACCCTGTTGTTGATTAGCAACCACGGTATTGCCGCCGGTTGTTCCGGCGCTGCAGCCCACCAGACTTAATATAATTATTACAGCGGTTAAAACGCTACCGATTATCCACAGTTTTTTCATTTTATCTCCTTCAATTTCGTAATTAAACTGTATTAACCTATTTAACTATCGGATAGGATGCCTGAATATCCAGAATAATATCCGTCGATCCGGGATTTATCGAGGCCGATGCCATAGCTAACACGGTTGGAACAATAAGCCCGCTATGAGTCGAGTAGTCATAAGCAGGTGAATTGGAATTGTTTTCTGAAATCAGGGTAGGTTTACCCAGTGTAACGCCATATAAATCGGCTAATTTTTGTGCCTTGTGGTCGGCATCGGCAATCGCCTTCTGGCGCACATCTTTAGAGTATTGAGTCGGGTCTTCAACTGAAAAGTACACATTGTTGATCCGGGTGAGGTCGCCGCCAGCGTTGGTGACGTCACCGATAACCGCCGCTACCGTCGAGATGTCGTGCAGTTTTACCTCGACGATATTGGTTACCTGATATCCGGAGATGGACTGGGTCCCATTTTGCTGGTTATAGGAATAAGTTGGGTTAATATTATACTGCTGTGTTTGAATATCTTTATCCGCGACCTTATCCGTTTTAAGCGCGGCTAATACTTTGCTCATGGCATCCTTGGTTTTGGCCATGGCGTCTGCCACGCTGGCTTCCTGAGACGATACCCCCAGGCTGATATTGGCGATATCCGGTTTGACCGAGACTTTTCCTTCACCGGTAACCCAGATTCCATTTTGCTGATCGGAAATAGTTGTCTGTCCGGCGGTTGCAACGGTTTTCGTCCCGCATCCGGCCAACCCAACCAATGTAAAGATCGATACTAAAGCGACAATGAGTAATATATGGCTATGTTTCATTATTTTCTCCTATTCAAATTTAACAGCCGAAAAATAATTTGTTGAAGCATCGACGATAATTATTATAAATTGACAAATATTGACACCTCCTATTGTATATATAAACGTTGGAGATAGCAAAAAGTTACTAACAGATGAAAAATAATTATTGGGGGGGGTGACTTGTTGTTGTCGTTAGTGATAAATCCGCTGTTCGCTAAAAAGAGACCTGAATCAGTTTGTCGCCTTTAACCGCCAGCCGGTTTGTGGAGAATGGCAACATGGCATGAATCACGACAGAGGGTTCCAGCAGCCACCAGACATCAGTATGATATTTGTAAATGGTTTTAAACCTTTTTTCTCCGTCAGGGGTTTTGTGAGACGCAAAGAGGGAATAAATCGACAAGTAAAAAAATACCGATAAACAGTCACAATGTTGATGATCGCGGTGATGAGGATTATGCGTTCCACTGCCGGTGATAAAAAGAATTTCATCTTATCCCCTAAAGCTAGTGGCGGAAGGATTCGGTCAAGACGATTTCTGTAGCATCACTATACTCCGAAATATACAGGGAAACAACCACGATCTGCCCGCGATTAATATCGGGCACCGTGTGCGATGGTTGCTTATTGACGGTCGTTTTGAGATAATATTTGATGTCCGGAGAGGTGACCGAGTGGCTGAAGGTGCCGCTCTCGAAAAGCGTAAATACCACGCCTTCAAAGCTAACAGCTCTTAGTCCTAAGTTCAACTTCGTGCGTAAATGTCCATTATGTCCGATTATGTTTGCAACAAATTAGTAGCAAAATTAGTAGCAAAATATGGCATTGGTTGAGTGTAAATCGGACTGTAATTTTCATTGTTTATCTTCTCAGAAATTTTCAACCTTTATTCCCGATAATAAGAGATGAAACATTTCCCTTATAACAGTTCGAATCCCCCTGGCTAGGCCACATTGGAAGCATTCCGAACTTTTCTTCGAGAAGAAAGTTCTAATTCCGGCGTTGCCGCAACTGCTTACGACTACTGTGTGACGGCGAATTTTAGATCGGTTCGAATCCCTTTGCTGGAACTGAGGGGATACGAACCGGCTATCAAAATACCAGCGGAAAGGTTTTCTCAAAAGTTTTACCTTTTGAACGGAATGGTGGGCTATTCGGAACAGTTCCCGAACTTCTGTTTGAAAAGAAGCGGTTGATACCCGCTCTGCAAGTGGGTGGGTTGTTGGGATGGTTTTCGTAGCGGTGTCTGCTCATTAAATATAGGATGTATTCCCGAAGAAACTTGGTGTCGATAGAATTAATGTTCTCGGTGCGGTGTCTGCTTACGACGTAGCCTCTGAATCGCTTCAGATTGTCAGAATACCAACTGATTGTTTTATTGCTTTTTCCTTCGGCTTTGTTATAGACTTCATAGTAATCTATTAATTCCGCGAGTTTGTGAGCTCTTTCGTGGTTGGTTTTCTTTGTAGACATGATAGGTCTTTACCTCTAAATTATTTTTTGTCGGTTTAGACCCGGTGCGTGACTGAAGAATCAGGGTGTCAGGAGAGACCATTTAGCCTCTGCTAGTCTCACATTATTTGCACCCTGACTTTTAATCAGGTGGTACTGGGTTCGAATCCCAGACGGCTCAGAATCATCCTTCATCTTCTTCGTACTCTTACCTTCAGTCTCCAGGTGATGTCTTCATAGTCTTTTAGTATGTTTCGCACTTTTTATCAGCGTACGGGAGTCTATGTTATAATCTTCTTAAGCGTGTTTCTGCGTGCGGAGTTTTCTTTTTTGAAAATAAAAAATGCTACTATCCTGATCGTCCTTAATATAATCTGCCTGTTAGAGATACTAGTAATTTCCTTTTTACCGGACAATGTCTCACGGATCATATTGGGTTTGCCCATCGTTCTGTTTTTCCCCGGATATACCCTGCTGGCTGCTTTATTTCCCAGGAAAGAAAGCCTCAGCTACATCGAAAGAGTGGCTCTGAGTTTTGGCGTCAGCATCGCGGTGGTACCGCTTATCGGTCTGGTATTGAACTATACGCCGTGGGGTATCAGACTTTATCCTATCATCATCTCTCTGTTCATTTTTATCCTGGCGATGTCCTTTATCGGGTGGTACAGAGGCCGGAAATTGGCGGAAGTAGAAAGCATTTCCCTCCATTTGAATATCAAAGTCCCATCCCTGTCTCATTTGTGGTCGGAGCAATCCTTACGGGATAAAATTATCACCGTCGTGCTGGCGGTACTTGTTATCGGCGCGGTCGGTACTCTCATATACGTGGGCACCAGACCTCGGTACTCTGAAAAATTCACGGAATTCTA
>Ga0182021_10006489_pt1 | contig 13897 bp, 15 predicted proteins | sample 612E3MmetaG_FD_120493 | JGI IMG/M metagenome (GOLD analysis project Ga0182021, IMG submission 120493) | Permafrost microbial communities from Stordalen Mire, Sweden - 612E3M metaG (Illumina Assembly) | ecosystem: Environmental > Terrestrial > Soil > Wetlands > Permafrost | place: Sweden...
CCCCGTTTCGTGAGCGGGATCCCCTCATACAGGCCCAGCAGCAGCGTCCCGGGCCGGTAACCGACTCTTGCGCCCGTCTCCCGCGAGGGCCGGTCTTCGATGACGATCTGGACATTGTCGATTGCGTCGCGGAACGGCGCAGGAAGTGCATCGAATACCTCCTGCGCCACCTTCTCGAATTCCTCCCCGTCCATCTTACGCAAACCGGAGCCCGTAGACCGCCAGCGATGTCAGTGAGACCATGATCGCGGCAAGCACCGCTGCTTTCCCCCTGCCGAACCCGTTCACGACAGCCGCTCCCTCCATCAGAAGCGCCAGCGACCAGACTATGGCCGCAGCGTCAAATCCCAGCAAGACAATATATGCCACCGGGTTGATGACCAGCGGGGGAGGGTTGTCCGAGAAGAAGTAGGGGCCGAAGACCGCGATCTCAATCGGGAACACAAGGACGAGCGAATAGACGATCGGCACAGATGCATACACCGTGGCAGCCCGCACGTTCCGGTATGACCCGGCCCCCCCGAGCAAACGGCCCACACGGTGGACAATCAGGCTGTATACAACCATGAAAAGCACTCCGGCGAGCGGACCGATGACGAGCCCCGCGCCGACGAGCAGTACGAAGTTGGGAAAACGGGCTCCCAGACTCTTCAACCAGATGATCAGGTACACGATCGCCATCCCCTGCAGGCAACTCAGGAGGACGACATAGTTCTTGTGGCGTGCCAGCGCTATCCGGCGAAAAGCGGCGCTCGGTTCCTCCATCAGGCTCCAGAGAGTCTCAAAAAGATTGAGGTTATCCACCTTCATCTGAAGGAAACTCTTGCACGACACGCATACGACGGTGAATTCATCATTCTGCGTTCCGCAGACGGTGCAAGCGATCATGCGCGTGGTAACCTGATGGATTTCAAATATTTAGAAGTATACCATTTTCCGCTTTCGAAAGCAACGATATTTTGCGGAATTGAGGGATGAATTACCCCAGAGGCGCAAATTTCGCGGTAAAATGCCGGAGCATCGGCGGTTCTTCGACGATGCGATACCCTTTCATGGATTCCCTTCTTCCGAAAACCTCCAGGACGACTTCTATCACGTAGTCAATATGGCTCTGAGTGTACACCCGCCTGGGGATTGCGAGCCTGACAAGCTCCATCCGGGAGGGTACGAAAACCCCGCGGGAGTCGTTCCTGCCGAACATCACGCTCCCGATCTCCACCGAACGGATTCCCCCGGTCCGGTAGAGCTCGACGACAAGCGACTGCCCTGGGAACTCCTGCGGAAGAACATGGGGAAGGAACTTCCTGGCGTTCAGGTAGATGGCGTGCCCCCCGGGGGGACGGAGTATCGGGACACCGGCGGCGACGAGCCGCTCCCCGAGATATTCCACGGACCGGAGGCGATAGTGAAGGTAGTTCTCGTCGAGGACCTCCTCCAGGCCCTGCGCGATCGCTTCGAGGTCACGTCCGGCAAGACCTCCGTACGTCGGGAACCCCTCGGTAATGATAAGGAGGTTCCGGGCGCGCATGGCAAGCACGTCGTCATTGAGAGCGAGGAATCCTCCCATGTTGACGAGGGCGTCTTTCTTCGCGCTCATGGTCGCCCCGTCTGCATAGGAAAACATCTCCCGTACGATTGTCTTCATCGGGACGTCCGCGTAGCCCCGCTCACGCTTCTTGATGAAATAAGCGTTCTCCGCGAACCGGCAGGCGTCAAGGAAGAATGGTATGCCGTTCGAACGGCAGATGCCCGCCACCGTGCGTATGTTCTCCATCGACACGGGTTGTCCGCCGCCGGAGTTGTTCGTGACCGTCATGATGCAGACAGGGACATTCTCCTTCCCTGCCCTGACGACGAGGCTCCGGAGCCCCGCCGTATCCATGTTCCCCTTGAAATCCGCGATCAGCTCAGGGTCGAGTCCTTCTTCGGCGGGGAGATCGACCGCTTCCGCACCCGAGAATTCGACGTTCGCGCGTGTCGTGTCGAAGTGTGTGTTGTTCGGTATGGTTTTCCCCGCTCCACCGACGAGCGAGAAGAGAATCCGTTCTGCTGCACGTCCCTGGTGTGTGGGGATGATATGCCGGAAGCCGGTGAGCTCCCTCACCTTTGCCTCGAACCGGTAGAAGCTCCTCGCCCCCGCGTAGGATTCATCTCCCTGCATCATCGCTCCCCACTGTGCGGCGCTCATCGCGGAGGTGCCGCTGTCCGTGAGGAGGTCAATCAGGACGTCATCGGCGGGAACAAGGAAGAGGTTGTAATGACCCCGCTGCAGAACGACTTCACGTTCTTCGCGCGTGCTGAACCGGATCGGTTCGACGGATTTTATCTTGAACGGCTCGATGATCGTCTTCATGGCTGGAGTATGGATTGGAGTGGTGTGGAGAAGCGTTGCGGAGGGCCTACATCTCCCTGAGGAGGGAGAGGACGTCCGCGACGTGTTTTGTATAGCGGAGTTCGTGATGAAAGACGCCTCGCATGATCCCCTCCCTGTCGATCACGTATGTCACGCGCTTCGCCCGGGGCCAGGGTCCCCCCCACCGGACCGCACCGTACAACCTGCTGAGCGCCCTGCCGCTGTCGGCGATGAGGGGGAACGGAAGCCGGTGATGGGCGATGAACCGTTCATGCGATTCCCTGCCGTCGAAGCTGACCCCGAGGAGCGCCGCGCCAAAGGCCCTGATTTCTCCATAGCTGTCCCGGTACGAACAGACCTCTCTGGTGCACCCCGCGGTCTCATCCTTCGGATAGAAAAACAGGACCAGAGTCTGTTTCCCCAGGTAGTCACCGAGCGAGACGCTCTCTCCAGAGCTCAGGACCGCGGTGAAACGGGGCGCTCTGTCTCCGACGTTGAGTATTCCCATGATCTTCTTCCGCCTGCAGTCCGGCCGCGGCGCGTCCGGATGCTGCGATCCCCACGGCAGTGCGTTTCACCGCTCCCGCCGGTCATCCCCGGGAGCGGCAGTCACGTCCTGGATCAGCGTGATTTTCAATCATGCCAGGAACCGGCGTGACCGTTAGTCCCCCTCGAAACTGAGAAGGGAAAACACCCCGCGCGGCGCGAGGCAGTCTCTCCCCTTCAGCGCCGGGAGCTCTATCAGAAATGAAATACCGACGATCGCTCCCCCGAGACGCTCCACCAGCCGGCACGCCGCGCGCATCGTCCCCCCGGTCGCAAGGAGGTCGTCGTGCATCAGTATCTTCTCCCCCGGGCTGATTGCGTCGGAGTGCACCTCCACCGTATCGGTTCCGTACTCCAGCTCGTATGTCTCCCTGATTGAGGGGGCAGGGAGCTTCCCGGGCTTGCGCACCGGGACAAATCCCACTCCGAGCCTCGAGGCCAGTGCGCCCCCGAGTATGAACCCGCGGGATTCGATCCCCACCACCTTGTCGATGCCGGCTCCCCTGTAACGCTCTTCCAGGAGATCCACCGCACGGCAGAAGGCGGGACCGTCCTTCAGGAGCGTGGTGATATCGCGGAACATGATCCCCTTTTTCGGGAAGTCGGGGACGGTACGCACGGCGGCGTGCAGATCGGGAAATGTCGTCATCTCACCACGGAGTTTTTGTCTTGACCAGAAACGCCTCGATCCCCTGCTTGCATTCCGGTGTCATCCGGGCCGCGGCGTTCATGTTCGCCGCGAAATCGATGGCATCGAGAAAATTCATCCCGTCGAGCTTGGACAGCATGTCTTTACAGAGCCCCATGGATGCGGCGCTGTTCTCCGTCAGAAGCCCGGAGACCAGATCCTCGACCGCGCCGGCAAGCGACTTCTGCGGGACGACGATGCTGACGAGTCCCGCCCCCTTCGCCTCTTCGGCGTCAAGGATCGCCCCCCTCAGGACGAGTTCACGGGCCCTCCCCTCGCCCACACGCTTGATGAGGAAGACCATGACGACGGCAGGGATGAACCCGATGTGGACCTCCGTGTAGCCGAACCGGGCATGCTCCCGTGAAGCGACGATGAAGTCACAGACGCTCGCAAGTCCGCATCCGCCCGCAAGCGCGGGTCCGTGCACGACAGCGACGACCGGTTTCCGGAGCTCGTAGATAAGCCGGTAGAGGGCCGCAAGACTCCTGGAGTCTGCCCGATGCGCTTCAAGATCGTACGAGGCGATGCGCTGGAGGTACTCGAGGTCGGCCCCCGCACAGAAGGCGGGACCGTCCGCGGCGAGGACGACGACTTTCACTCCCGGATCCCTGGCGGCGGCCGTGAACGCCGCGGTCAGCTCCTGCACCATCACGTCGTCGAGTGCGTTCCTCTTGTCGGGACGCCGGAGCGTGATCGTTGCACGCCGTTCACTGCTGGCGTATGAGATCCGGGTAAAATCCATGCAACGAAAATAGGGATTTCACCCCGCAAACACAAGCAGGACTCCGTAAAGCAACGCGGCGTCCTCCGCACATCCGCACGGAGGACGCCGCAGAAGATGGGATGAATATGTTACACGTCGTAGTAGAGGCCGAACTCGTACGGATGAGGACGGAGCGCCATCGGGTTGACCTCCTTGTCCATCTTGTACTGTATCCAGCCTTCGATCACGCCTTCGGTGAAGACGTCGCCGCGGAGCAGGAAGTCGTGGTCGTTTTCGAGAGCATGAAGCGCTTCCTGCAGCGACCCCGGGGTTGAGGGGACGTTCTTCAACTCCTCGGGCGACAGGTCGTAGATATCCTTGTCAAGCGGTTCCCCCGGATCGATCTTGTTCATGACGCCGTCGAGTCCGGCAAGCATCATTGCGGAAAAGGCCAGGTAAGGATTGCAGGCGGCGTCCGGGCAACGGAACTCGATCCGTTTCGTCTTCGGGTTCGTCGAGTACATCGGAATGCGTATCGACGCACTCCTGTTCCGCTGCGAATACGCGAGGTTGACCGGAGCTTCAAAACCGGGGACGAGTCGTTTATAGGAATTCGTCGTCGGGTTCGCAAGAGCACAGAGCGCGGGGGCATGCTTCAGGAGTCCCCCCATGTAAAACAACGCCATCTCGCTCAGGTTCGCATACCCGTTCCCGTAGAAGAGGGGCTTCCCGTTCTTCCAGAGGCTCTGGTGGACGTGCATCCCCGACCCGTTGTCGGCGAATATGGGCTTGGGCATGAACGTCACAGTGCGTCCCCGGAGCCGGGCCGTGTTCTTGATGACATACTTGAACAGCAACATCGCGTCGGCGCTCTTGAGAAGCGGCGCGAATTTCAGATCGATCTCCGACTGTCCTGCGGTCGCCACTTCGTGGTGCTGGGCTTCAACATCGAGACCCGCCGCGATCAGGTTCGCGGTCATGTCGTTCCTGAGGTCCTGCAGCTGGTCCGTCGGCGGGACGGGAAAATACCCTTCCTTGTAGCGGGGTTTGTAACCCAGGTTCGGCATCTCCTCCCGGCCGGAGTTCCACCTCCCCTCGACAGAGTCGACGTAGTAATAGCTGCTGTGCTCGTTGGTGTCGAACCGGACGTCGTCAAATATGAAAAACTCCGCCTCGGCGCCGAAGTAGGCGGTGTCCGCCAGTCCCGTCGACTTCAGATATGTTTCCGCCTTCCGCGCGATGCTCCGCGGGCAGCGCTCGTACCGTTCCTTCGTCAGGGGGTCATGGACGTCGCAGATCAGACTCAGCGTTTTCACTTCGATGAACTTGTCGATGAACGCCGTGGAAGCGTCCGGGATGATCAGCATGTCGCTTTCGTTGATCGCTTTCCAACCCCGGATGCTCGAGCCGTCGAACCCGAAGCCTTCATCGAACGACGATTCTTCCAGTTTGCTCACCGGAACCGAGAAGTGCTGCCACTGACCTGGAAAGTCCATGAACTTGAAGTCGATCATCGTGACCCCCTCGTCTTTGATCAGCTTGAAGACGCGGGTCAGATGTGATCCGGAGCTTTTTGCCATAGCAGGTCCTTTTATGATGGTGTGTGAAGTGAGTTGTTCTGCGAGCTCGCGCTACCGCTCATTTCGATGCCTCCGCCTTGATGCGCATTGTCTCTTTCGACGTCGAGAGAACGAGATTTGTCCTCGTGTTCAGCACCCCGGACCAGGCCTGGATCTTCGCAAGGAGCTTTTCGAGCGAGGCCGTGTTCGCCGTCCTGACCTTCAGCAGATGGGATCCCTCTCCCGTGATGGCGTGGCACTCGAGGATCTCGTCGTTCGCGTGCGCGTGCTCCAGGAACGCGGGATAATGCTTTGAGGAATCCACGGTGACAAATATGAACGCGCAGATGTCCTTCCCCAGTTTCCTGGGATCGACAGTCGCGAAATACCCCGTGATGTATCCGTTTTCCTCCAGCTTGCGGAGCCTTTCACTGACGGAGGGGAGCGATAGCCCCACCGCCTCGGCGAGATCGTTCCGGCGGGTCCTCCCCTGCTTCTGGAGGATCTCGATGATTGTCGTATCAATGCCGTCAAGGACCATGACCCGGGCGCCGTGTATTTGTATCGCTTCCTAAATAACTAAGGGCGTCAGCACATAATGACTTCAAATATAAGGCATCCAAGCGAGATTGTCAAGATTTTTCTCGCGAAGCCGGTGCCGGAGGAGGGCAGGGTGACCAGCGTCACGTCCCCAGGGCGGCCGCGCGGAGCGCGCGGACTGCAGAGGGGATGTCCCGCGCGCCAAATATGGACTTCCCCGCAACAAGGACGCTGGCGCCGGCATCCACAACAGCGCGCGCAGTTGTCCCGTCGATCCCTCCGTCGACCTCCAGGAAGACGCCGGGATGAGTGTCGAGCGCCATCGCGGCGGTCCTACGGATCTTCTCAACGGACGATCCGATGAAGGTCTGACCGCCAAAGCCCGGGTTCACCGTCATGATCAGTATCATGTCAACGTCTGCGAGGATCGCGGAAAGGAGCGTCTCGGGCGTCGCAGGGTTGATGCAGACACCGGCCCGGGCGCCGAGGCTCTTGATCTTCTGGACCGTCCGGTGAAGGTGCGGGCACGTCTCGTAGTGTACTGTGATCGAGTCGGCCCCCGCACTCCGGAAATCCTCCAGGTAGAGGTCGGGGTTTTCAATCATCAGATGGACGTCAAACGGCAGGGACGTGTGGCGCCGGATCGAGCGTATGACCGGCGGTCCGATCGTGATATTGGGCACGAAGTGACCGTCCATGACATCGAGATGGAGCCAGTCTGCACCCCCCTGTTCCGCCAGGGCGATCTGCCCCCTGAGATCTGCAAAGTCGGCGGCAAGGAGGGACGGCGCGATCGTGACCATGGGAGGGCGCATTCAGTGCCGGGGGACCTGTATCTCCTCGGTGGGTCGGCCGACCTTCACAACGAACAGGTCGACCTTCTGTCCTCCCGTGACGGTTTCCCCGGCGCGGGGGAACTGCTCGACAACCGTGTTCGGTATCAATTCATAGCTGAGCTGGTAGGTGATGTTCCCCACATTGAGGCCCAGAGCCTGGAGTATCTTCTCCGCCTCGTTGACCGTCTTCCCGACGATATTCGGGACGCTGATACCCGTCCCCGATCCGCCCCCGCTGCTGACCGTGATGTTGACGCGCGCTCCCCTGGCGATCCGGGAATCGGCGCTGAGAGACTGTGCAACGATGGTATTCTCCGGGTACAGGGTCGACGGCTCAAAGTTCATCGAGCCGAGCTGGAGGCCGTTACGTTCCAGTGCGAACTTTGCGTCCCGCATCGAGCGCCCCCGGAGCTGCGGCACCAGCACTATCGCCTCGCCGCCGCTCACAGTCAGGTAGACCCGCCTCCCGTGCTTGACAAGCGACTGGGGGGCGGGGTTCTGGTAGATGACGGTTCCCGGGGGGCGGTCGGGGTCGGGCCTCGTGTCGGCTTCGACGGGCTGAAGGCCCGCTCCCTCCAGCTGTGCACTGGCTTCAGCGATCGGGAGCCCCGAAACGCTCGGGACCGACTGGGTCCCTCCATGGTAGACGTACAGCGGGAGAGCGACATCATTCAGGAGGAGGAACACGGCGAGCGCAGAGCCGGCGGCAATCGAGAGTTTGCGCACCCAGGGCTTGCGAACGAGTTCAAGGAACGTCAATGGCATGTTGCTTCGATGGCTGTCTCCCTAGTGCGGAAATATACTCAAACAAACCCGTATTCACAAGATCAATGAGAGTCCAGGGGAGAACTCTCCCTGCCGGGTTCCGCCGGACGAGGAACCGGTCCCTTTTCAAATGCGTTGATCAATACAGACCCGGGAGGATCCGGGAGCCGGTCGCCGAAAAGAAAGGCCGGCGGGAGATTTGCGATTCTTCCCCATGCTGCCGTTATTGTGACGGAAGATTCAACGATCCCCGGTCGCGAACACACACAATCATATCCGGCACCTGCGTCATGTTCCGTCTGACCATATTTGTGATCATCTCGGGGCTTCAGTTACTCGTCTACTCCAGGGCCGTGCGCTGGGCGCGCGCGCGGTTCCCGGGAAATGCCAGGGCCCGGGCCGTGCTCGCCGTGCTTTTTGGTCTGTCAGGCCTGGGGCTCGTCATTGCCCTCTTCCCCGGACCCGTCGCGTCGCTTGTCCCCGGCTGGATCGCTGTGCTGCTGGCCCGGCCCTTTTACATCTGGCAGGGGGCGACGATCGGGCTGGGACTCGCGATCCTTGCCGGCATTATCGTTGTGTCTCCGTTGCGGCTCGCGGGCGCCGTGCTCCGCCGGCTCCCATGGACAGCGACGGGATTCCGGCGGATGACGGAAAATCCCGTCGTCGTCCGGTTCGACGCCTCGAAGCGCGCATTCCTCCTCCGGGGGATGGAAGGACTCACCGCAGTCTCGTTCGGCGCGGCGACGTACGGCGTGATCTCGGGAAGGTCCGGATATGAATTCACCGAGTCCAGCATCCCGGTACGTGATCTTCCCCCCGCGCTCGACGGGTTCACGATCGGACTCGTCAGCGACATCCATTCGAGCTCGTTCATGACAAAGAAACAGATGGACGGGTACTGCGCCGCATTGATGTCGCTCGGCACGGACCTGATCGTCGTTCCAGGCGATTTCGTGAACAGCCGCACTGAGGAGGTTTATCCTTTTGCCGAGTCGTTCAGCGCTCTCCACGCCCCGTGCGGCGTGTATGGAGTTCTGGGGAACCACGATTTCTACGCCCCCGATCCCGACCGCGTGGCACGCGAAGTGGACGCGTGCGGCGTCAGACTCCTCCGGAACGACAGCGTCATCATCGGCAAGAACGGAGCACGCTTCGCGTTGATGGGAATTGATGACGTCGGCCGGTCCGAGCGGGCGACGTCGCATATGCAGAGTGCCGCCCGGGGGGTCCCGGACGCGCTCCCCCGCGTACTCCTCTGCCACCGCCCCTACTTTCTCGAAGAGGCGGCGGCGATGGGGATGGACCTGGTTCTCAGCGGTCACACGCACGGGGGACAGATCGTGCTGGGGCGTATCGGCCCGGTCATTCTCACCCCCGCCGCGATCGCCTCCCCCTACGTCTGGGGGAAATACAGCCGGGGACGCACGCAGATGTACGTGTCCCGGGGAATCGGAACAGTCGGCCTTCCCATGAGAGTCAACTGCCCCCCCGAAGTCACAAGGATCACGCTGAGACGTGGGGCGGAAATTCCCGGGGCCGGTCAATCGTAAGGACGCGCGTGTCCCCTCCCTGGACGGGAATAATCGCGAACTCCCGCAGTGTTGACAGTCCCCTCCTTTTTCGATACTATTGACGCTACCGGATCAGCCCCTTGTACGGGGTCCCCGTTCCGGCGACAAACATCATGATCCTGCAGATATGACAGCCCCGACCGCCCACGACTCCCCGCAGAAAACCGGCTGGATCGAGGTCATTGCCGGCTGCATGTTCAGCGGCAAGACCGAAGAACTGATTCGCAGGATACGCAGGGCGCAGATAGCCCGCCAGCAGGTTGCTATATTCAAACCGGGGATCGATGACCGCTACAGCGCCGATCACATCGTGTCGCACAGCGAAGCAAGGCTCCAATCGGTGAGCGTGGAGAATGCGGCCGACATACTCCGGCTCGCCGGCGATGCGCAGGTCGTGGGGATCGATGAGGGGCAGTTCTTCGACATGGGGATCGTGGATGTCGCGGAGGAACTTGCTAACAGGGGAAAACGCGTGATCATCGCGGGGCTTGACCAGGACTACCGGGGAAAACCGTTCGAGCCTATCCCCCAGCTTCTTGCAGTCGCCGAGTACATTACCAAGACGCTCGCCATCTGCGTCGTCTGCGGGAACCCCGCCGACAGGACGCAGCGGACCTCGGAGGCGAGCGAACGCGTGCTTGTCGGCGCAAAGGATTCATACGAGGCCCGTTGCAGGCGCTGTTTTCAGCCCCCGCGGCCGTGACGGATGCCCACGGTTACCCCCGAAATCAGAAGACTCTTCCACTCCCGCCCGTACGGCGACTCAGTACGGTTCCTCCGTTCAAGACTCCCGGCTCCCCCCGACATCGCGCTCGTGCTCGGGTCCGGGCTTGGCGACTTTGCGGAGTCCCTCCCCCACAGGCTCATATTCCCTTCGGGCGGGATTCCCTCCTATCCCCGGTCGACTGTCGAGGGTCATAAGGGCCAGATCGTGTCTGCGAGCCTCGCCGGCAGGAATCTGATTGCATTCCAGGGGAGGATACACCTGTACGAGTGCAACGATCTGTCCATGGTCCTCTTCCCCGTTATGGTCGCCGCTGAGCTGGGCGCGGGAACGCTCGTCGTGACAAACGCCGCGGGAGGGATCAACCGCCAGTTCTCCCCCGGGGACCTCATGCTCATTACCGATCAGATCGACTTCACGTTCCATGCTACGGGGATACCCGGAAACCATGGCGGGAATCGAGATCTATTCGACCCTGTGCTCACGGAGCACGCATCACGTGTCGCGGCGGTTCGTGGACTCCCCCTCAGGCGCGGTGTGTATGCCGCGGTTAAAGGGCCGTCCTACGAAACCGCGGCGGAGGTGGAGATGATACACAGGCTGGGCGGGGATGCTGTGGGGATGTCCACGGTCAAAGAGGTGGCTCTTGCAGCCATGCTGGGGATGAGAGTGCTTGGTATCTCATGCATAACGAACAAGGCAACCGGCATCGGATCGTCGAAGCTGAACCATGAAGAGGTAACGGAGGTGGCAAACAGGGTGAAGATGGACTTTGCGGTTTTACTGACAGATTGTATATCAGGAATACGCGTATAACTTGTTTACCTGCAATATATTACTCTTCTCCGCTTTATTCGTTTTATATGCATCCCGGTTGGATCAGACTGAAGGATATAACCTGTAGAGCATCATGTATATCACAACGCCCGTAACCGAAACGTAGAGCCATACAGGAAGCGCCCATCGGGCGATCATTCTGTGCCTGTCAAATCTGGCACGAAGAGCCCTTCTCAACGTGATGATTGCCAGGGGAGGGACTGTCGCGGCCAGGAGCGTGTGGGAGACCAGTATCGTAAAATAAACTACGCGGACGGCCCCCTCACCCGCAAAGCGGATGCTCCCGACCTGAGCGTGGTACACCAGATAGGAGGTTAGGAAGAGTGTGGAGCACGCAAGTGCGGCTATCATGCATCCCCGGTGTTTCCGGATTTCGTGGATCCGGATGAAGTAGAAGCCCGCAAGGAGGCAGAGAGCGCTGGATCCGTTCAGGATTGCATTGAGAAGCGGTAGGTCGTGCACGCTCAATGGGATGCTCAGCGGAGTACCCGGTCGAGGACCATTGCCAGCATCAGCGCCGGGAGATACATGAGAGAGGCAAAAAAGAGCCTTCTTGCCGCGACGCTTGTCCGGCGCAACAGGAGAAGGATCGAAAACAGCAGGAAACCGGCCCCGAGTATCGCCGCGGAGACGCCGTAGATCATCCCCGAACCTCCCCACCGGACGAGGAGAAGTGAGACCGGTATCAACAGGCATGTGTGGAGAATGGCCTGTGTCGCGGATCTCCTCCCTCCTGTATCCAGGACGGCCAGAAGGCGGTACCCGGCCCGGGCGTAGTCCTTCCTGTACATCCAGGCGAGTGAAAGGAAGTGCGGCATCTGCCAGAAGAAAAGTATTCCGAAAAGGATGACGGCCCCGGAGTTGATCTCGTTTGTGGCCGCAGTCCATCCCATGACCGGCGGGAGGGCTCCGGGAATTGCGCCGATAAGCGTCGCCAGCGGTGTGAGCCTCTTCAGGGGGGTATAGAGTGAAAGGTACGTGACGCATGTGACCGCGGCAAGCAGAGCGGTCAGCATATTGACACAGGCGGCCAGGTAGACAATCCCGCCGCAGGAAAGGAGCAGCCCGAAAAGGAGTGCCTCGCGGGGCGCAATCCGCCCGGAGGGGAGAGGCCGGTTCTCCGTCCGTTTCATCTGCGCGTCGTAACGGCGTTCGATGTACTGGTTGAGGGCGCCGGATCCGCCCCCGACCATCGCGGTCCCGAGCAGCGTATGGATCAATCCGGCCCCCTCCAGCACACCCCCTGCCCCCATGTAATATCCGGCAAGCGCCGTCAGGACAGAGAGAATCGTCAGCTCCGGCTTCGTAAGAGAGATGTAATCCATCGCGCGGGATCGGTCGAGCGCCAGCGTCCCGCTTCCGCGCGGGGTCAGTTGCGTTCTCATGTACGTGTCGGCTGAGGAGAGACGGAAAACTCCGGTTCAGTGTCCGGAAGTGCGTAGAGGTGGAACGAGCGGGCAGCAATGAACACGCATGCACAGAAAAGGAGCGCCCCCGTCGCGACGTGGGCCGTCGCAATCTGGACCCCTTTCCCCGTCCAGACCGTGAGAGCTCCGAGGAGGAACTGGACCGTGACGAGCATCATCATCACGATGGCCGGTTCACGCAGCCGTCGATCACCCGGGTGCGCCCGGAGCATGTGTATCCCGCAGGCGATCACTGTGAACCCGGCAAGGAGTGCGCCTGCTCTGTGGGCAAAATGTATCCAGACCTGCGAGGCCTCTACCGGAGGGAGATCATAGAACTCTCTCCGCTGTTCGTTGATCCATGAAAGTCCCTCCGCGCCGGAAGGTGGAAAGAGATTCCCGTAGGAGAGAGGAAAATCCGGTATCGCCAGTCCGGCGTCGCTGTGCCGCATCCAGGCGCCGAGAACCAGCTGGAGGAAAACGGCTCCCGCTGCAGCGAGTATGAAGAGCCGCGTCCTCCCGGTGACGGGGAGAGGCTCCGCAACCGCCTCCCTCCACCCCCGCGATGTAACGAGGGCCAGGACGACAGTCAGCGAAAAGAAAGATTGGGCGAGCGTCGCATGTGCGACGGAGACCGGGGTCGGCAGCAGGTACAGCACCGTGAGTCCGCCGAGTACTCCCTGCACTATGACGGCACCCAGCGCGGCCACTCCGAGGATTCTCACCCAGCGCCTGTCGTCTTTACGCCAGAGCCACACGGCGAGTATCGTTGTGAGAAGACCCACGAATGTGGCCACCATCCTGTGGCCATGCTCGTAGAGTATCCCTCCCACCATGGGGGGCATCACCTGCCCGTATGAGAGGGGCCAGTCGGGCACCGCCAGGCCCGAGCCGGTGCTCGTCACAAGTCCCCCCGCGATCACGAGGCAGAATGTCGCGCACGCGGTGAAGAAGGCGAATCGGTGCAGAGGGGGGTTATAGGTCATCGTCACTGCGCAATCTGTGATTCCTGATCGGCGACCCATGCCTTGTATTCTTCCGGAGTCTGAACCGTGACGAAACCGCGCATCCGGTAATGCCCCAGCCCGCACAGCTGGGCGCAGGCGATCTCTGTCGGCGTCTCGGGTGCGAGGATGATCTCCGAAATTCCGGCATCCCGGAGAAGGGGGAGAACGTCATCCGTCAGGGAAGCCCCTTTCGCCAGCACCACCTGTCCGTCCTTCCCCGTGTAATCGGCAAGCGTCACCAGAGAGGCGATCTCTTCGGGGACTTTTCCGGAGGGTACGGAGAATTTCTTCGCCATCGTGTGCTGTATGTCGGCCGTTGTCACCGTCGGGGTAAACCAGACACGGATGCTCTGCCCGGG
>Ga0182021_10006490_pt1 | contig 13895 bp, 9 predicted proteins | sample 612E3MmetaG_FD_120493 | JGI IMG/M metagenome (GOLD analysis project Ga0182021, IMG submission 120493) | Permafrost microbial communities from Stordalen Mire, Sweden - 612E3M metaG (Illumina Assembly) | ecosystem: Environmental > Terrestrial > Soil > Wetlands > Permafrost | place: Sweden...
GACCGCGGAAAGCGGGGCGATGCCGCTCGGATTCAGGGTCACCGTGATGGGAGTGGCCAGGATTTCGGGCGGGGTCGAAGCGCGGGCCGCATAAAGACCGACGGCCGCCAAGGCCACCAGCACGGCCGTCCGAGCGCACCGGTTCAGGGAAGTCAGCGGATTCATGGTATTTTCCATTTTTTCTATCAATTTACTATAGTATAAAAGCGGAACCCCGCTAAAGCAATAGGGGCTAATACGGAGGAGCTTTGACCTCAACGTTCTTTTGGCATAAACTTTAAATTCAGCCATGAAAATGCGGGGATTATTTCTATCCTTTCTGGCCGCCGTGACCATCGTCTTCGTCTCTCTGTTCTTCAAGACCGGGGACAAGGCCCCCATCCAAAGGGAAGTTGATCAATTCGTCCAGGCCGGATCCGATCTGACCCGCGCCAACATGCAGGTTCTGCAACAGATCATCGCTTCGTACATCGCCACGGAAGGACAGCCGCCGGCAGGAATCGAGGACGTGCGCCGGGCGGGAATGCTCACGGGGAGCGTGAAAGACGCCTGGGGCCGGGATATCCGCTATGAGCGGCGCTCGGATTCCTCGTTCCGCCTGACCTCCGCCGGCAAGGACGGGATTTTCGACACGGCGGACGATATCCGCATCGATTACTGAGTGCCTTGAAGGCCGGCGTTTTCGAGGCGTCGATTCCCGCCATCTTAATGCTTCTTGGACCGCAGCCGGCTGAAACCCTGGTTGGACGGACACCAATCCGTGGCGGCGCATCGGCGAATCCGGCCGTGTGGACGCGGATGCGTTTTGATATAGAATGCTTCGCGTGATTTCAATTTCCGGGCCCGGGCGGCCCGTAAGGCAGGTTCCGATGAAGCGAACGGTTCCCGCGGCTATTCTCGTTGTACTGACGCTCACGATCCTGGTCAACGCGCAATCCAAGCCTCCGGCGAAATTCGCCGACTATGGCAAATGGGAAACGTTGGCCTCCGCGGGAGTCCGCGGCGGCTTTTCCCCCGACGGCCGCTGGCTTGTCTATGCGGTCAACCGCTCCAACCGCGAAAACGAGCTGCGTATCGCCAAGCTCGCCGACGGATCGATGAAAACGGCGGCCTTCGGCGCCCAGCCTGTTTTTTCCTCCGACTCCCGGTGGCTGGCCTATGCCGTGGTCCCCTCGGAAACCGAGCAGGAGAAGCTGCGCGCCGAGCAGAAGCCTGTCCTGAACAAGTTCGGACTCTTGAACCTGGCTTCCGGCGAAACGGCGACGATCGAGGGGATCGAGTCCTTCGCTTTCAGTCCGGACGGCGCCTTCCTGGCCTTACGGCGCTACCCGCCGGTCCGGTCCGCGGCTTCCGCGGCCGCGATCGACGGCCCGCGCGGAGGGACGGCGGCGGGCAGCGCGGAAACGGCCGACGAGGCGCCCGGCACGACAATCATCGTCAGGCGATTGGCCGACGGCCGGGACATGGGCTTTGGCAACGTCAGTCAGTTCGCCTGGCGGGACGCCGACAAATCCCATCTGCTGGCCCTCATCATCAGCGCCGAGGGCAAGACCGGCAATGGGGTCCAGCTGCTCGACGCAGAAACAGGCGTTCTCCGCGCGCTCGATTCATCGGCCGCGGCTTACACCGACATCGCTTGGAGAAAGGACGCGTTCGATCTGGCCGTGCTGCGGGCCAAAACGGACGAACGCAAGGACGGGCCGACCTATTCGATCCTGGCCTGGACCGACCTCGGCCGCGGCGAACGGCTGAGGGTCTATGATCCCGCCGCCGATCCGGCTTTTCCGGCCGGAATGCGGCCGGTTCCGTTCCGCCGCCTGTCCTGGTCGGCCGACGGCAAAACGATTTTCCTGGGCTTGGCCAAATGGGACGACAAAATCGTCGCCCCGGGCAAGGGCGCCAAAAGCGACGCTCCGGCGGCGCCGGCCGAGGAGTTCGCCACCCTGCAGATATGGCACTGGTCGGACGTGGCCGTCCAGCCCAAGCAGAAGGTCGACGCGGCCGTGGACAAACGGCGCAGCGTCCTGGCCGCCTGGAATCTTGAAGCGGCCAGGTTGACGCCGCTGGGGAAGGATCCGGTCAACGAAGACGTGGTGCCCATCCGGCGCACAGGCCAGGCCTATGTCGCGGAATGGTCAAAATACGCCATGAACCGGACCATAGGCCGGCCCGGGTCCGATCTTTATCTGTCCGACGTCGCCACCGGCGCGCGGACCAAGGTGCTGGACAACGTCATCGATTCCTACATCCAGGCGGGTCCGGCGGGGAAGTACCTGCTCTTCCTGCAGAACGATCATTATTTTACGCTCAACCTGGCCACCCGCGCGGTCACCGACATCACCCGTACAACGCCACTTATCTTCATTGACAAGGAATCCGACGAGACCGTCGCCCAAAAGCCCCCGTACGGCGTTGCCGGTTGGACCAGAGACGACGCGGCCGTGCTCCTTTATGACAAATACGACGTCTGGAAGTTGGCGTCCGACGGCTCGAAAGCGGAGAAGCTCACCAACGGCGCGGCTGACCAGGTCCGCCACCGTCTGATCCGCCCGGAATATGCCGGGGGCGGCCGCCGCTTCGGCGGCGATGTCGGGATGGCGGCCGTCGATCCGGGGATTGATCCGGGCAAGCCGCTGTATTTCAGCCTTTACGGCGAATGGACCAAGAAATCCGGATATGCGCGGCTGCTCCCGGGAGGAGCCCTGTCCCGTCCGGTTTGGTTGGACAAGAGCGTCGGCTCTCTGGCCAAAGCCAAGGACGCCGAGGTCTATGGCTACATCGTCCAGGATTTCGACGATTCGCCGGATATCTTTGTCGGTGGGCCGGAATTAAAGGACGCCAGGCAAGTGACGGCCACCAATGCCTTCCAGAAGGATTATGCCTGGGGACGCAGCGAACTCGTCGACTTCAAAGGAGACCAGGGCCTGCGCCTGCAGGGGGCTCTGTTTTATCCGGCCGGATACGAATCCGGCCGGAAATATCCGCTGATCGTCTACATGTACGAAAAACTTTCCCAGGGCCTTCACAATTACGTCGTCCCCTCCGACCGCAGCTACTACAATATCAGCGTCTTCACCAGCCTGGGTTATTTTGTCTTCGAACCCGACATCATTTTCACCCCGCGCCAACCCGGGATTTCGGTGGTGCAATGCGTGGTTCCCGGAGTCAAAAAAGTGCTGCAGAGCGGGAAGATCGACCCCCAGCGCGTCGGGTGCGTCGGCCATTCCTGGGGCGGGTTCGACGCCGCTTTCCTGGCTTCCAATACCCAGGGCGTCTTCGCTGCCGCCGTGGCTGGAGCGCCCTTGACCGATCTGGTCAGCATGTACGGCGACCACCACTGGGGTCCCGGAATCGCCGAGACCGACCACATCGAAACCGGCCAGGAGCGTATGGAAGTGCCGCTTTACGAGGATCTGCCCGATTACGTCGCCAATTCGGCCATCTTCAACGTCCCCAAGATGACCGTGCCGCTCCTGCTCGAGGAAGGCGACGCCGACAGCGTCGTTTTTTGGCATCAAAGCGTCGAGATGTACAACATCGCCCGGCGGGCCCTGAAAAACGTCGTCTTCCTTGTCTACGAAGGGGAGGACCACGGCCTGCGTCAGAAGAAGAATCAGATCGATTACCAGCGCCGGATCCTGGCTTGGTTCGGGCATTACTTGAAGGGCGAGCCGGCTGAAGCCTGGATTACAAAAGGCCAGAGTTTCCTCGACCGCGAAGCGGAAATCCGTCGCGGCGCGGCCAAGAAGTAACTGCGGATGAAATCGGGAGCGATGCCCATGCGTAAAACCGCCCTGTTCGTCACGGCCCTTCTCTGGCTGATCCCGGCGGCCGCCCTGATCGGGGCGGACAAAATCCCCGCGCCGGAATCCATACTCGGCTTCAAGCCGGGCGCCGACAACAAGCTGGCGACCTATGATCAAGCCATGGCTTATTTCAAAGCCCTGGCCGCCTCGAGCAAATCCATCCGTCTCCTCGAAGCCGGGCGGACGACCCAGGGACGGATCCTCTATTTCGCCCTGATCTCAGATCCTCGGAACCTCGACCGGATTGACCGTTATCGGGAGATCGCCCGGCGGCTGGCCCATCCGGAAGGATTGACCGACGAGCAGGCCCGGGCCCTGGCCTTGGAAGGCAAGGCTTTCGTCGACATCGACGGCGGCTGCCACTCGACGGAGGTTGCCGGCGCGCAGATGGCGCCCCAGCTCGCCTATGATCTGATCAGCCGCCCGGACGATCCGCAAAACAGGATCATCCTGCAGAACGATGTGCTCGTCCTCTTTCCGACCATGAACCCGGACGGTCAGCAGATGGTGGGGGAGTGGCAGCAGAAAAATTTCGGGACGCCCTATGAGCAATCGGGACTTCCCCGGCTATACCAGGAATACGTCGGCCACGACAACAACCGCGACGGGTATATGCTCAACATGATCGAGTCGCGGGTGATGGAGCATTTCTGGCGGCAGTGGGAGCCGCAGATCATCTACGTCCATCACCAGACGGCGCCCTTTCCGGCCCGCATCTGGCTGCCCCCCTTCTCCGATCCGATCGGGCTCTACGCCCCTTACCTTTCGTCCCGCGAAGTGAACATGATCGGCATGGCCATCGCCAAAGGGCTGGAGGAACGCGGCAAGGTCGGTGCGATCCAGGGCAACGCCTTCGACGCCTGGTATCCCGGATACGTCGATTACGCCCCCATCTTCAAGAACATCCCGGCCTTCTGGACGGAGACGGCCGGCAACATGGCCGCGCCCCGCGAATACAAACTCGCCGACATTCCCCAGAATTACCGCGATCTCCGGACGCAGAACCTGTACGTAAGCCCCTGGCCGGCCGGATGGTGGCGGTTCGCCGATGCGGTGGCCTATGACGAGATCGCCTCGCTGTCCGTGCTGGAATACGCCGCCCGTTACAAGGAATCCCTTCTTTACAACCGTTTCCAGGCCGGGCGCGACCAGATCGCTCAGGGAAAGAAAACGGCGCCTTACGCCTATGTCATTTCGAGCCAGCAGCGCGATCCCGTGGCCGCCGTGGAGCTCCTCCGGCGGCTGGCCTTTGGGGGCGTGCGCATCTCCCAGCTCACGGCTCCGGCCGAGCTGGCCGGCGCGGCCTACCCGGCCGGGACGTGGATCGTTCCCGCCGACCAGGAATTCGCTGCCATGGCCCGGGAGCTGCTCGACTTACAGAAGTATCCGGATCTTCGCCAATACCCCGGCGGCCCTCCGCTGCGGCCGTATGATGCCGCCGGCTGGACACTGCCCCTGCAGATGGGAGTGAAATGGGCGGCGCTGCAGACGCCGCTGAACGACGAAGTGCGGGCCCGGCTCAAGGAACTGGGCCCGCGGCCCGATCCCAAGTCCAAGCCCTTTCCTTACAATATGAACACCGTGGACGATGCCGCGCCCTTCGACAGCGTTCCGGGGATCGGCTTCGACACGGACCCCACCGCGGCGGCCATCGTCCCGCCGCCGGGGACCATCGCCGGCAGGGGTCAAGCGCTGGCCGTCGATCCGGCCCAGAACAACGCCTATAGGGCCATCAACAAAGCCTGGAAGACGGGCGGAGAGATTCAATTCAAAGCCGGCTCTGCGGATGGCGGCGCGCGCTTCCTCATCCGCGGGCTGACCGAGGCGGCCCAGGCCGATCTCGTTCGGGCGCTGGCCTTGACCGCCGAGCGCACCGACGCGGTGGGCACCCCGGTCAAGAAGCCGCGCCTTGGCCTGTTCCAGCCCTGGTCGGGCAGCCTGGACGAGGGCTGGACGCGCTGGGTGCTCGAACAATACGGTTTCGAATTTGCGGTTCTGCATCCCGAGGATTTCCACAAACCGCTCGGCGATCAGGTCGATGTGATCATCCTGGCCGACGACGCCCGCGTCCCGCTGGAAAACGCTTCCGGTCCGGCCGCCGGCAATCGGGGTGGAGGCGCTCCGCGCGTCGTCCGCCCGGAATACGCTTATGCGCTCTCCGCCGACGATTTGAAGGGTTTGGAGACTTTCATCCGGAGCGGCGGCAGGCTCGTCTGTTTCAACGCGGCGACCCGCTTCGCCGTCCAACAGCTCAAGCTGCCGGTCAAGAATGTCACCGAGGGCTTGAAAGGAGAGGAATTCTTCCTCCGCGGTTCGATCGTCGAAGTCGGTGTCGATTTGATCCATCCGCTCATGGCCGGCATGCCGCCGAAAGCGGCCGTCTTCGTCGACGGAAGTCCGGCGTGGGCGACGCTCGAGGGCTTCCAGGGTTCCGTTCTGGCCCGCTACGCCGAAACGGGGTCGCCGCTGCTCTCGGGTTTTCTCATCGGCGAAAAAGTCCTGCAGGGCAAAGCCGCCGCCCTCGAGTGCGAGCTCGACCAGGGTAGGGTCATTCTCATCGGATTCCGTCCCCAATGGCGGGCCCAATCGTTCGGGACCTTCCGGGTTGTTTTTAACGCCGCGCTGTGCGGCCGCTGAGCGCTCTCCCGACTTCCTCGAAAGGAGAGGTTCATGCGGCTTCGAGGCAAAACCTACTGGCGGAAGCGCCGGGACGCGCTCCTGAAAACGCGCCTGGTCCTGGAAGGGCGGGTCCTCGATGTCGGCAGCGGCTGGCGGCGCTATGGGAAGGACGCCCTGACCCTGGACGTCAATCCGGCCTGCCGGCCCGACATCGTGGCCGACATCCAGGAAGACACGGGGCTTCCGCCCGGGAGCTTCGACACGGTCATCGCCCTGGACGTGCTCGAACACCTGCGCCGGCCCCAGCGGGCGCTGGACGAGATCAAGCGCCTGCTCAAGCCGGAAGGGCTGCTCTATATCACCGTGCCCTTTTTCTATCCCCGCCATGGCGTCGAATACTATCGCTTCACCGAATGGGCCCTGCGGGACATGCTCGACGGCTTCGACGCCGAAATCATCGACGTCCGGCGCGGCCGGGTCTGGAATTGGCTGCTGAACTATCACGGCTTCAACACCATCGTCGACGGCTATTTCGTCAAAGCCCGGCGCCGTTCGGATCATGAATCGTACGAACGTTTGTAACCCGGTTCTTCGGCGGGCCGGTGTTTTCGCCGCCGCCCTTTTCATCCTGGCGGGAGGACTTCACCCCGCTCGCAACGCCGCTCGGCCGGCCGATTCCGCTTCCATCCCCCCCGATTTTCCTTCCTTCCGCGTAGCGGGATTCGAAAAAGAGATGGCGGCCCTGCGCGGCCTTTATTGGGAGCATTTCATTCCGGAGGGATTATACTGGGATGAATGGCTGTACGCGGGCGCGGACGGCAATCCCCCTTACCCCAAGCTTCCCGCTGGTCCGAAAGCGACGCTCTGGGACGAATGGCTGTCGGGCCTTTTGCTTTGGCCGGCCATCGAAACGAACGGCGTCCACTCCCGCATGGTCGAGCGCTGGAAACGCAAGCTGAGCACCCGGCGGATGGACGCCGACGGATATGTCGACACCGACCAGGGCGTATACTTCGCCCATTCGCTGGGCTGGCCGTTCCCAGTATGGTCGGACGGAAAGGGCGGGCAGGGCTGGCATTTCTCCTTTAAAGACACGCCCGGCTGGTATCGGCCGAACGGCGGAAAAACCGTCGGTCCGGAAGGTTGGATGATTCAAGGGGGACAGGATCGGGGAAGGGACGACGGCGGCTGGAACATGAAGCTTTTGGCCCGCGACGCGGCCCTCTTGACGCCGTCGACGGTGATCGATTCCGCCCAGGCTCCTTTTCTGGAGCTGCATTGGGCTGCCGCCCATCTCGGCCCCGCCCGGCCGAGGCTTCAATGGGCGACCCTCGAGCATCCGGAATTCGGGCCGGATCGGATCATCTCTTTCGCCCCGCCGGAGAGCAACGGGCTCGCCAGCTCTATCATCCCCGTGTATAAGCATCCCCTCTGGAAAGGGCGGATTACGCGGCTTCGAATCGGGTTCGGCAACGAGAAACCCGGCGCGGACATTCGGATTCAGGCGTTTTTCAGCGCTTACGATACCCGCCATAACATCAACAATATGAATTTCGCGCGCGGCAGCGCGACCTGTTTCTGGATCACGGGGGACGTGGATTATCTGCGCCGAAATATCGACCGGATCCGGACGGCCCTGAAGTATGCCGTCGACGAACACCACGTTCGAACCGAAAAAATCGTCCTGACCACCTGGCCCGGGCACGATGGGTTGGGGAGCGTGAAGATCGACGCGGACGGAAAGCGATCGATCCGTGAAGGACACGGGCTCAGCGACAACTGGTGGGATATCCTGCCCTTCGGCTATAAGGATTTTTACGCCACGGTCCACCTTTACGACGCCCTTTTGAGCATCGCCCGGCTCGAAGAGGATATCCGCGCTCATCCCGAATGGAAAGTTGCCGGAGAATGTCCGCCCCTGGATCCCGCGGACCTGCGCCATCTGGCCGCCGAGATCCGCGCGCGCGGAAATGAGGTTTTCTGGAATCCCGCGACCGGACGGTTCGTCGCCTGCATCGACAGCGAAGGGCAGGCGCATGATTACGGATTCGTTTCGCCGAATCTCGAATCCGTATATTTCGACTTCGCCACGCCCGGGCATGCCCGCTCCATTCTCGATTGGGTCTCCGGCGCCCGACTGGTGGATGGGGATACCGCCCGGGGCGGAGAGATCTACCGCTGGATCTTCGCTCCGCTCACGACGACCCGTCACAATCCGGATTGGTGGTCGTGGCCGAATCAGGGCGGCGGGGCCTGGGGAAGCGGCGTCCAGGACGGCGGCTGTGTCCTCGGCTATTCCTATTACGATCTTATGGCCCGGCTGAAGATTCTGGGACCGGACAATGCCTGGGCCCGTTTGAAGGCCATCCTCGGCTGGTTCATCGACGTCCAGGCCGCCGGCGGTTATAAGGAATACTATGCCCGGAGAGGCGGCAGTTTGCAGAGCGGAAACGTGGGGGGAAACCTGGGCCTGACCCAGGAATTCTGGGAAAGCGCCATGGTCTCCCAAATCATGCTCAACGGCTTTATGGGCTACAAACCCGAAGCAGACGGCTTCGCCCTCCGTCCGGCTTTGCCGCGGGAGTGGCCTGAATTGACCATCGATCGCATTTCTCTTCACGGCCGGACGATGACTTTGACGGCCGCCCCGGATCAAATTTCCGTTACGGGATTAGGCGGTCCGGATCGCCCCTGGCGCATACGCCTGCCGGGGCGATTCCGGATTGTCGAATATATCAAAGCCGGCCAGGTCTTTAAAACGGATAGCGCGGAGTCTTCCCCGGGGAATGAGGCGATTTTTGAGGTCGATGGGCGGGCCGCCGAGATTATCCGTTTTAAAGTGGACGCGGAAACTAAAAAAGATTATTAAAGAGGGACGGATTGAAGGAGTTTGACCATGGCGAAAATAAACCGGCGTGAATTCCTGGCCGCCGCGGGCGGCGCATCGATCCTCGCTGCCACGATCCCGTCAACCGCGGGATCATTCCGTCCGGGGTCAATTTCCGGATCCGGGGAAAAAGGCGCCCAGCGGCTAAGCTTGGAAAAACTTCAAGCCTGGGAATCCTGGAGATATGGGATGTTCATCCATTTCGGCATGAGCACTTTCGTCAACAACGAGCTCCCGGACGGTCTGGCCCCGGCTTCGACTTATAATCCGGATAAGCTGGATGTCGATTCCTGGATCCAGATTGCCCGGGACGCCGGCATGACCTACGCTGTCTTGACGACGAAACACGTGGCCGGCCATTGCCTCTGGCCGACGAAGTTCACCGATTACAGCGTAACGAAAAGTGGAAACACGGCCGACGCGGTTGAGGCCTTCGTCAAAGCCTGCGCCAAGCACGGCGTTAAGCCGGGCTTTTATTATTGCTCCTGGGACAATCACAACCGGTTCGGAAGCCGGACGCCGTCGGATAAGCCTGGATTCGCCGCGGCCTATACGACGTCGGTCTATCAGACCTTCCAGACCAATCAGATCACCGAGCTCCTGACCCAGTATGGACCGATCGCCGAGATGTGGGTGGACATCCCCGGTGTCCTGGGCCGCGGGTACCGCACCTATCTCTATCGGCATATCATGGAAAAGCAGCCCGATTGCGTCATCATGATGAACACCGGCTTTTACGACAAGGACCGCTTCGACATCGACTACGCCTGGCCGTCGGACATCATCGCCATCGAACGCGGGCTGCCCGCCGGAGGAGTGTTTTCGAAGTGGCGGAAGATCGAAGGGCGGCGCTATTACGTTCCCGGCGAGGTTTGCGATCCGCTGGGCAAGGAGTGGTTCTTTGTCGAAGGCGACAAACCCCGCCCGGAAGCCGACCTGGTCGGGCAGTTGACCCGCTGCCTGGAAAACCGGATCAACCTGCTTTTGGACGTGCCTCCGGACAAACATGGCCTGATCCCGGCCGCATCGCGGGACGCGCTCCTGCGCCTGCGCCGGAACGCGAAATTGTAAGCGGGTCGCAGGGGGAAGCGGATTTCGGCGCGTCTTACCACATCACGCGGTATTTGTTTCTCCAGATCCGGCCGCGGTTGGCCGGGTCGATTTTATCCGTGCGGTCCGCGTATTTGTAGGAATAGATCGACTCGGAATCGAAGCCCGGGCTTCCGGCCGGGTAGTCGATGGTTCCGAAAAGATGTCCCAGCTCATGGAGCAGCTGGAAATCGTCGCCGACGATGACGCAATTCCCCATATAATGGGCGATTCCGACATCCACCCAATGGGCGGCCCGCCCGCTCTCCTCGTCCTTGCCCGTCATGAGGACGAGGATCTGGGCGCTCTGCCGGTCGATTTTCTTTTCGGCGTAGATAAGCATGGCGGAATAATCCCGCAGCTCTTCGGGCCGGTCCCATCCGCTGAGGCCCAGGATGATGAAGTGGATGTCGAATTCCTCGGCAAAGCGTTCGTCCACGGAATCCATGAGCGCGGGGATATGGGTTTTCCAATCGGGATGGATCCGGCGGTAATCCTGGTCGGCTTCGATACGGACGTACAAATGGACGGGCCCGGAAGGGGGGAAGACGGACTGCCAGGTGTTGCGGATGATAAAATTGACGGCCCGCTTGGTGTAGTACAGGTGCCCGCGGAGATAGTAATCCGTGCCGGCGAAGCTGGCGGCGAAGATCAGCACCATGGCCAGGATGATCGTACGAACGCGTTTGAACGAAAATATCATGGCCGTCCGCCGCGTCTACCCTGCCTCCGGAGGAGGGGAGCCCAGGCGGAATTTTTCGGCGTCGCGGTGCAAGTCGTCCAGTCGTTTCATCACCTCATCGACGACCCGCTGCTTTTTGTCTTCCCGAAAACCGGCCTCGACTTTGACGGCGGCCCGGAATTCCCGGCAGCCGATGACCGGGCTCACGGTCATGACGAGCCTGTCGCGCGCGATGAGGTCCTCGCTCATTTCCCCGGCGGGGTTGATCCGCAGAACGTTGCCGTTGATGGAGATGAAAACCATGGCGTCAAAAGTTTTTATGTAGGAATCGATCTCCCGCACGCCGCGCTTGCTGCCCGAGTCCCAGGGGCGGAAGCGGGTGCCGGCGGGGTAAACCAGCACCATCTTCCCTTGGGCTTTGACGCGGGCCAGCGCCTTCATGGCGGCGCGGTTGATGCTGTTGCTTTTCAGGACTTCCTGAACGAGATCGTGGGGTTCCTTGATCTTGCTGCGGATGATTTCGAGATAGCGCCGCGGGTAGATGACGATCCTGGTGTAGGCTTCGGTCAGAACGCGAATCAGCAGGTTTTCCTCGTGGAGCTTGATGCCGGCCATGGCCACGATGGCTTCCGACGCCGCGCGGCCTTCCTCCTCGAGCCGGGAAAGAAAATAAATCAAGGCCGGCAGATCGGCATTGCTGTAATGTTCGGAGAGGATCAGGACCGCTCGGCCTTCCCGGGCCAGCCGATGCAGCTTGAAAAGGTGGGAGGCGTTGCGGAGGCCGCTTCCCTCGGCCAGGTTTTCCTGAAGGATGGGATCGATCAAGGCGCGGATGGCCAGATTTCCTTCTTGAAAAACATGGCCCTTGTCGATGTCCGGATATCCCCGGGACAGGCCGATCATCCGCCCGATCGTCTCCTTATATCGAGCGCTGATCGGCTCCATTGAGGGGTCTTGCTCTTTCATGGATCGTTACTATAAACACAGGCCTCGGCCCGCTGTCAAATGACTTTCGATGAAACGGCCCCCTGCGGGAAGGACCCTCCGTTGCGGTTCGGGCCGGATTCCCGCCACTATCCTGGGTTCAAGCCGCTCGGGGCTTCTTGCGCCTCAGGGCAGTGAAGACGATGGCAAAAATGACGATCAGGGCGGCCGGAAGGACGGCCGTATAACGAAGAATTTCGTGTCCGGTCGCGCCGCTGTCGGTCAGCCAGCCCGAAAGGGGCAGGAAGATGGAGGTCGACAGCATCCCCGCTCCGCCGAAAATCGACAATCCCAAAGCGCCGCTTTCCGGAATGTTCTCCGAGACGAAACCCAGCATCGTCGGCCAGAAAAAACAGATGCCGACGGCAAAGACGGCGGCGGCCAGGAAGGAAGGGACCGCTCCGTTCAGATAGCTCATCAGGAGCAATCCGACGGTGCTGACGATGGCCGAGAAGAACAACATGCCGGTGGTATTGAGCCGCTGAATGATCGGACCGGCAAATCCGCGGCCGATGGCCATGATCCCGTTGATAAAGGCCAGGACCAGGATCGGAGCGGTTCCCGTCCCTTCCAGAAGGGAGCTGATCCGTTGTCCCGTCGTCAATTCGGTGGCCGCGCTGAGGAGCATGCAGAACAGCATGATCAGGAATAGAGGGCGGACGATGGCTTTCCACATGTCTTTATAAGACACGCCCATCTCCACCCGCTCCGTTTTGGGAAAGCTTTGTCCTCCCATCAGGGCCCCGTAAATCCCCAGCGGGACAATGAGCGTCCCGACAAGAATCATCCAGTTAAGCTTGAGCGTGTCCATGACCAGATAGGCGACGACGCTTCCGATCACGATTCCTCCCGGGAACCAGACGTGGAACCGGTTCAACATCTTGGTTTTCGCTTCGGGGAAAATCGTGGCCACCAGGGGGTTGCACCCGGCCTCGACGGAGCCATTGCCGACGCCGATGAACAGGGTCCCGGAGAAGAGCATCCAAAAATTATGGGAAAAGATGGTCAAGACGATCCCGACCAGGTGCAGGAGAAAAGCGATACGGACAAATCGCTTCATCCCGATCACGTCGACCAGGGGTCCGCCGATGAACTGGGCCAGGGTGAATCCCCAAAAAGCCGGGGCCATGGCCAGGGCGATGCTCTTGGCGTTGAGGCCGAATTGGATGCCCCAGACCTTCTCCAGCCGGGCCCGGATGGCGAACGTCATGGCCGTTGTAATCAAGGCCACACAGCTGAGCAGAAACAGGCGCTTGGCGTTGGATTGCTTCTTAATCATATTTATTTCCTTTGGCGCGGTGAAGACTCTCGATCCGGCATGGCGGTAATATACTTTTGGCCTCTCGGCCTTGTCAATTGCGCTTAAAAAGGCAACGGGTATGGATTTCCAAGCCAAGCCGATATGCCATCATGCCCATTCGCCCCCTGAGGGGGAAATCTATTAGCATTCGCCCGGCATTCTCGATTGGGCCCCTGGGGCGAAAACTCGTCCGGTCCCGTCAAGCTTCGAAGTGAAGGGCGTCGATCGGCTCCAGGCGTGACGCTTTGAACGCCGGGTAGTAGCCGAAAAAAACACCCATGCCGACCGAGAAACCGAAAGCCAACAGGACGGCGTCCGGGGTCAAACGCACCGGCCAGCCGACGGTTTTTTCGATTACCAGCGCGGCCCCGGCCCCCAGCAGGATCCCGAAAAGGCCCCCGGCCAGGCTGACGATGATGCCTTCCCACAGGAATTGCTGCAGTATGTCGAAACCCTTCGCTCCGACCGACATGCGGATCCCGATTTCATGGGTCCGCTCCGTCACGGACACCAGCATAATGTTCATGA